>Ga0307992_1001485_pt1 | contig 13831 bp, 4 predicted proteins | sample EllFjometagen133_FD_203162 | JGI IMG/M metagenome (GOLD analysis project Ga0307992, IMG submission 203162) | Marine microbial communities from Ellis Fjord, Antarctic Ocean - #133 | ecosystem: Environmental > Aquatic > Marine > Unclassified | place: Southern Ocean | collected 2014-10-08
GAGACATAGAGAGGGGAGGTCGAAGAACCACCCCCGCCTAACAGGTAAAGCTGAGGTCTTTATAAGTAACAGAATGATTTGAGCTTGGTCACTTAGATATTATCGATGTAGTAGATGATGTACCGGCTGTGACAATTACTTTAAACACTAATGATTTTGGCGATGTAAGGACATTCGCTAAATTAGCACAGGTAGCCCCAGCAAAAATTGCTATGGATGCTACTGCTAGTGGAACTACAGCTAATTTAGTGTCAGGCGGAACCTATATGCATGGTGTTGCTTTAGCTGATTTTGCAGTAACTTGTGGTAATCTTACCGGTGTTACTTTATGGGCACCAGTTCAAGATGAGTGTTCAATCGGTACTTTGTCTAATGCAATTGATCAGACTTTGTTTCTTGATGAAGTCTATATCAATAGTTTGGAGTACAGCTATACAACTGGAGCTAATGCTACAGAAAACTATGGCGCGGAAACAGATAATAAGATGTGGTTATTGAATGATGGAAGATTTGTTAATTTTGAATCAACAATTTCAGGATCACTCGGTGTACTTGATGCCGGCATGGTTGGTGATGGGTATGTAGATCTTACATTGCCTATAGCTAATGATATTGCTGTGCTTTCAACAGGAATAGGCTTTTTGAGAAAAGATGATAATGGCGTTGCAGCTGTTACTCATTATGATACGGTAGGAGGGACCGCAACTAATGTAGCAATTGAAGTTGGGGTAGCTGCTGCTTTATCTGCGGACACTTATATCTATGATCATACTACTACTACAGATCATAGAGTTTATTTCCCAACTGGAGCTAATGCACCTGTGGCAGGGGATGTAATTCAGATAGTTTACTCAGCTAATGAGTACGCTACAGTAATGAATGATTACTTTATACCTCTAACAGAGGAAACTACTAGACCTGACGCAGTAGGTGCTTTAAGGCAGGGACAAGTAGAAGTATACATTGTTGATCCAGATTCAGCTGCTGTTGTTTTTGATAATGCTTGGAGATTAACTGGTGCTACTATCTCTACTGATCTTACTCGTGAGCCCCTTGCGGAGCTCGGACATTTAGGTCCTTATGATAGACCACTTACTCTACCTATTCCAATTACTATGAGTATTGATACTACTGCTGGTGATTTGGAGAATTGGGCTAAATTCGCAGGAAAACTTACTAAGTATGATGCAGAAACTATGAAGTCTGTAGATCTTACTGATCTTATGACTAAAGATAATCTAACTCTAGTAATTAAAGTTTTCGAGCAGACTGATGAGGAAGCTGGTGGAGCTACTGGTTCAGGACGTAAAGTTCTTACTGGTAGTGATATGATAGGCGATGAGTACTTTGATAATGGTACTATGGCAACGTATATCGCTGATGATAGAGAAAGAGCACTTAAAACTATTATTGTTAAAAACCTTAAGATCACTGATGAGGGCATGACCCTTGATGTTGGATCTAATGCAACTCAGACATTTGGTTTTAAATCAAGTAATGATTTGTATGTAGTTAAAGGTGATGTATCTTATGATAAGGTTGACGGTGTTTTGCGTAACGCTTAATTAGAAATACAACATATAAGGATGGGAGGGGGAAACCTCTCCCTTACCTTAGGATAAGAATATAATTAAAGGAAGGTAAAGGCTATGGGAGAAAGATTTAAGGACAATAGCAGGAAAAAATTAGTGCTGGCTGTACGTAAGGAAGTTACCAAAATGATGGAAAAAACATTGGATTTTGCTGACGTCGCTTGCCCTAAAGATAATTTTAAACAGTTACGTTCTAAAATATTACGTGTAGGAAATGATTGTATGCGTAATTTAACTAAGGAGCTCGATGGCTACGTTGTTGAGTATGATAAACTCATTGAAGAGTTCATCGAATTTAGAAATAAAGGATAAGGAGAAGTTAAAATGGTAGAAGAAATTAAAATGGTAGAAGAGGTATTTGAATCAAGAAGAAGTTTTACAAGTACTGATGAAGAAACAGATTATTTTATTGGTACTCCAACAGCGGAAGATATTCGTGGTGCTGATTGGCAGTACAGTAAAATATATACAAAATGCTTAACAGAAGGCATTCCTACAAGCGCTGAATTGATGGACATACTACGTAAACGTGGTGTTATAGGGGATGATTTTGATAGAAGGGCACAAGAATTATCAATAACTCTAAATGAGCTTATAACTAGATTGAATGACACTGAAAACTACAATGATAAAGCTGCTTTAGCAGTAGAAGTTTCTCAGGCTAGGGAAGCTTTGTTTCAATGGAATCAGCGTCTTAGTGGTCCTATGAGTAACACTTGTGAGCAGATAGCTGACGATGCAAGGCTTGAATATCTCACTGCGTGTATTCTACAAAATAAAGATGCTACTAAAGTTTGGGAAAACTATGATAGGTTTTTGGTTTCTACTGACCAGAGTCTAACTTTAAAAGCTAGGTATGAAGTCATGCTATTTCTACAAGGGTACGAGTCTAATTTTCTGGAAAATACTCCTGAAGCTAAGGCTATGAGGGAGGTAGAGACCGGCATTTTAGCGGAGGCTGCTAAGGCTGTAGAAGAAGACGCTGTTAAGGCTGTAGAGGAAGAGGCTGCTAAGGCTGTAGAGGAAGAAGCAGTTAAGGTGGCTGATAGCGTTATTGTAGATAAGAAAGATAAACCAAAAGTTAAATCTAAATCAAAAGCTAAATCTAAACCTGCCAACAAGAAATAAAAAGGATTTGATAAAGGTATGCTGTTAGAGGATGAGCAGGTCGAGAAACTTATTACAAAAATTTCTGTGGGGGTAACTATTGAAATAATTGATGGTCAATTGATTACATTCAAATTCCCAAGTAACCTGATTAAACTTGAAGCAGACGTTCTTTATGAAGATGAATATCAAAAGGCTATAGATAGTGGTCTACTAAATAGGTCCTCGTTGGAGGAATTAATTAAAAAAAGAAATTTATTCACTGATGAGGACCAAAAGAAATTGGAGGGTCTAAAGACTAAGTTAGAGGGGCAAAGAGTTTTACTTGCCAAAACTACAGTTGTGAAGGCTAACCAATCAAGGATTAAGGGAGTTATGGCAAAATTAAGGTCTGATATTAATCAGCTAACTGGCCAGAAGACTTCCAAACTTATGATGTCTGCAGAAGTAAAAGCTAATGAAGAGAAGTCGTTATTTTTATGTTGGAGATGTGTCTTCAACACTGATAAATTACTATGGGAAACATTTAAAGAATTTAAGCATACCAGTGATATAAAATTTAGAGACACTGTTTTAACCTCGTTTCTTGTATTTTACTCTGGATTACCTGCTGCTGAGATTAGATTTATTGCTAGACATAATCTTTGGCGTATAAGGTATGTTAATAGCCAGAAACTGGCTGAGGCTTTATTTGGAATTCCTTCTGTAGATTATACAAATGATATGTTAAGTTTAGCATATTGGTCAAATTACTACGATAATATATATCAAATGATGTCGGAAGACAAACCTAGTGATTTAATTATAGAAGATGATGAAGCACTTGATGCTTATATGAAATCTTTTTACGAGGAAAGGACTAGAGAGGATGCTGCAAAGCGAAGTAAAAGTAAGTCACCAGGGAAATTATCAGCGTTTGATTCAGAAGAAGTTATAGTAACCGCTTCTAATGAGTTATATCGAGATATAGAGTATGATACTCCAAGAGAAGCCAAAAAGCTTAAAGAAAGAAATGAAGTTAAAAAAAGGACAAAAAGGCGTGGATAGGTAATTAAGTAACTACTAAAGGTTTAAAGGGATTTTTTTCTCAAAATTTAGGAGGGTACTAACTTGGGTGAACATACTGTTAATCATACTATAAATGAATCTAAAGCATCTGGCAAGACCGTAGGTTCCAAAGGTGTTGCTGTAGTGGAACTATCTAAAGCTGACAAAACTAGTCAAAAAAACATAGATTCTGCTCTAAAACAATTAACTTCTTTCCTTAAGAAACAAGGACAGGAGACAATAACCAAAACACTATTAAGTGAAATCAAAAGCCTGCTCCAAGACATTGGACAAGGGTCTAGTTTGAGCGTTTCAGCTCTTAAACAAGTAGTAAAAGAGGCAATAAAAGGGCAACCACAAGGTGGCTTAGGACCACAAGCTACAGCTACGTCTACTCCTTATGGATCATTAGAGATAGATACTAAAGCTATTGCAAAATTATTTAAAGATCACACACGTTCAATAACTTCTGCAGTGATCGATGGTTTAAAAACTAAAGGTGTTGATATTGATAAAGGGGCTCAAGACCAACTTTATAATAAAATGGCAAAAGCAGCCAAATCTTTTACTACTAAAGATGTTATAAGTGCAATAGATACATTAAATAGTACTCTTTCTGGTTTAATTAAATCTACTCATTCGGTAGTTCAGGCTTTTAATTCCGCAAAAAAGTTGCGTAATAGTGGCGGTAAATTAGATGTTAGTGAACTTGCTCCTTTCTTGAAGCATGTAACGCAAGGTTATGGGGATTCAAATAGTACAATAAAACAGATTGGCGCTTTAATTAAAATTATTTCTAATATTCCTAAAGTTTTTCAAGAGTTTATGTCCCCAATTAAACAAGAACTTAAACTAATGAGAAGCAGGACTCGTGAAAGGACTAGTACTGCAACTAGTACTCTTGCTGATAGTTCAGCAAGTGTAGCAACCGATATAGTTAATAAAACGGTTACTACCTTGAAAAGTACACTTGGTAAGTCATCTAATCCTCAAATTCAAAAACTAATAGCTAATTTAGATAAAGTTTCTGGTGGTATGGAGGGTTTTGTAAAACTTACAGGTGCCATGGAATTACTTGTAAAAACAATGTCAGGTATGAAGGGAAAGAAAGACCTTTCTGAAGCTAAGGCTATAAAAGATGCCCTTAAAAATGTTTTTAATACTTTACCTAAGGGCGTGGCAGATGATGCAGTTAGCAGTAAGCCTTATAAAGCGTTTATAACTAAATTTAATAAAGTTATAGAAGCTGCAAGAACACTTGTAGTTACGCTAGATATTAAGCCTGGTGAAGTAGAAAAGGTTTTAAAAAAAGAAATACCTGGAGAATACCCTATAGCACTCATACCAGGAATAAAAAGTAATACTATACATAAAGAGTTAGACGGTATAGCCAAGTCTAGAGAGATTATTTTTACACCAATTATATCTAATAAATTCAAATCGATTATACCTAATAAAGAAATTAATAAAAGTATTGACGTTTCGTCTAAGGCACAGCCAGCTTATCATATACAACAAAAGGTAATTAAAGCGACAAAAGTACAACAACTTGCTAAAGCTAAAGAGCGACAGCCTACTAAAGCTAAAGAGAAACCAACCTCTTACCCTGTAGGAGAAACTAAGAAAATAGCCAAGGATTTAAATAGTAGTATTGATTTTTTGATAAAAGCAATAACTGATGCAGCCAAAGCACATGGTACATTTTTTGGTGAGCCTGTAGCTCAAGGGTCAAAAGGGGATATAACAAGAGACAAATTAAATTCATTAGCGCGAGATATAACAACTCGTAGAGGTAATCCTATTGAGTTAAGAACTTTTGTAAATAAGGAGCAGCAAGCTGTTCATACAAGAAACGACTTCAGTGACGATATTAGGGATGGATTTAGAGAAGTACGTGAACAATTAATTTCTAGGGATAACGCTGGCTTTTCAGGAGTACAAGGGCCTACTGATAAAACATCTAAAAAGCTTGACCAGGCGTTTAAAAATTTTGAACAGGTGTCTAAGGATATAGAAAAGTCTACTAAAGGTTTAGCAGATACCTCTAAAAACATGGCGCAATCTAATACATCTCCAATACCTAAAAGCCATGGAGTAACCTCATCAAATATAGTTAAGAAGGGGATGAGTTCTACTCAAAAAGAGGTATATAGTTATACTGAAGCGAATATTACTCCTGGTAGAACTACTAACGTTGATATTAAAAAACCATTAAATTTAGGGGAAGACTCTAGAAAGATAGTTCAAGAGCATGTTAGCGATTTGGCAAATTCACTACTTGATTTACAAATGTATATGGTGTCTACCCTGGATAAAGAGTTTGCTAAAGTACGTAAGGATAGTAATTCAGGGAAAGACTGGAGAGTTGTAGGTAAAACTGCTACTAGTTCTATAAGCGACTATTTTAAACTTACTGAGGGGCACAACCAGAAGACTTCTGGAAATGAATACAGTTTTCAAATTGCCGATATAAAGGGGCTTAAAAAAGTTACTGGAAGTAAAATGGATGATCCTACAGCATTAATTAGTAAATTTAAAAAAGATGTCTTTACGGAGCTGCTAGCTGCTAACGAACATACTTTAGCTGAATCAGTTGGTAGATGGATGAAAAGATTTTCAGTGTCTGATATTTCTAGTTGGAAAGGGCTAGATTCTAATACTGCAAGACAGCTGTCCAATATAAAAACATCCAATGATAAAGGTAAAGGGACTGCCCCATCTAAAAAAATGATAGAAGCTTTGAAGGGATTGGGGACGTCTAATCTTACTAATGTATTTGAAAAAACAGTTAGTGATATTGAGGCTACACGTAGACTGGGTGAAAGGAAGTACGGTAGTTCTGTTTTAGTTAGAAAGCTAGCTATACCTGCTGCTAAATTATCTCCTACAGGAGCTGCTACTATTGATACAGCTACTGGTAGTAAGCGTATTATACCTAAATTTGCTACGTATAAATCAGGTTTTGAAAAGCTTTTTGAGTCACTGCAGAAAACTAATACTTTTGACCCTGATAAGGACTACCCAAGTAAAATTAGAGAATTAGGTATTAGGCCTGTAGGTACTACATTTAAAGACGCGAATAAAGTTGCCAAGGCTATGCTATTAGATTTAGGTAAAGTTAAAGACGTAATAGATACTAGTGGTAATAAGACAGTTGATGCTATGGGTGTACGTACAGATCTTGCTAAAAAGTTAGAAGCCTCTGTGGTTTTAAGAGCAGGAAAGATGACGAAAGCAAAACTTACTACATCGCCTGAAGAAACATTAGGAAAAATAGATACGGGTATTTATACTCAATTTACTAATGGTACAAAAACTATGGAAGAGTTTATAAATGCTACTTCAGCTGCAGGGGTATCTGCGTATGATTTAGTTAAGGGAATGGAAAGTATAGATTTTCAAAATATATACCAAATATTTCAAAAGATACTAGAAGGTGGTGGAGATATAGGATCTCCTCTTAAACAAGTTGGACAAAATCCTGATTTTTCTAAGACTTCCAGAGATTTAGGATCTTATATTGGTCAGATGGTAGGTACAATTCCTATAGCAGACCCTTCACGTCCAAGACGTGCTGCTCATCAAGAAAAGGTCGTAAACCTTATGGCCATGACTTCCCCTATTTACAACCAAAAAGGTTCAGTGGGTACTCAGAATAATACAGTAAAAGAGCAGAAACAATTTCTTAGAGATTTAAATCTAGTTGCCAGCGGGTTTGTTAAGGACACTGCTATATTAAAAGAAGCAAATATGGGCCAAGGCAGACTACCTTCAGATGTTGGTACTTTATCTAGTTTGGGTGTACCAGAATCTCAAGCAGCTAATATAAAAGAATATAGAAAAGGTATTATAAATGAAAATACGAAGTATTTATCAGCACTTAATGCTACAGGTGTTAAAATGTATTCTGATAACCTTTCTGAGATGGCACCATTTGGTGCCCAGTTTCAGCAGAAAGGAAGGAATATTGCTAATACTACTAATGCTATGGCTTATAGAAATGAGAGGGGTGTAGGTACAGATTATCCAGCACTACGTTCTGAAAAAGAGAATGAATTAATTGCAGGTGGAAGACATGGTAAGGAAGGGTACGGGTTTAATGTTATTACAGAAATACGTAATACTGCTTCTACTTTTGAAGACCAAATTGTAATATCAGGGAGACTTGCAGATGTATTGACTCAAGCTACTAAAACTTTAGTACAGCCAGATAAACTAGGGAGATTAAAACTAGTTGGTGCAGACGGGCAGATATCAGAATCCAAAGAGGGTCAAGTAACAGATATAGAGACATTTAAAGATTCAGAGACAAAGCTTGTTGGTACAATTGAGAAAGTTAATAGTGTGTTTCAGGATGTTTTAGGTGTTAAGCAGGAGTATAGGGGGAGACCAGATGATGCTCTTATATCAGAAGTTAAAAGTGTATTAACTACCGTTAGAGGCAAGGATGTACAAGTACAAATTGCTAAGGTAGTTGAAACTTTTTTTAATTATTATGGTAGAAAGTTTACTACAAGGTATGGTTCTAAGGGTGTAGCTATAACAGCACAAGGTGGAGTTGGTGGTCAAATGACTGCACAACAGCTTAACGACCAATTTGCTAATAAAAAAGTTAAAGTGTTAGGTAAAGGTGAGAGGGCTACTGCAGGTTTAGGAACTGTAGCTTTACCTAAGAGTATGGGTCAATTAGTACAGGAAATATTCAAAGAATACGCAGATGAATTAGGTATGTCTAAAGGTGATCTAGATGAATCTCGTAAAGCACTTATTAGTAGTGGTAATAAGTTTATGATCAGTATGTTGTCTGACTCAGCTTTAGGGGTAGTTCCTAAAGGTTCAGATGTTAAAACACAAAAAGGGTTATTTAATAAGACAAAAAAGTCTCTTAGTAGGCTGGGGATTGATCTAGGAAAAGATGTATCTGGAATAGAGGAATTAAAAAAAGAATATTCTAATATGGAGGGTTCTAAGTTATACGAAGAACTCCCTATAGAGATGCGTATTAGTAGTAAAGGTATAGGTAAGCGTGGTCTTCAAGGTGAGAATCTAGAGGCTATAATGAATAATATTATAGATTCTGGTAAGCAAGAGGCTACAGTTTTAAATACTAAATTTGATACAAATGTATATAAAAAACTATTAGGTGTAGAAAAAGATGATACTGGTAAATTTCCAAGTCTTAGTGAGCTGAGTAAGGCATTAGGTTTTGAATCAGCTAGTCAAAACCCAGATAAGCTAGGGGAGGATATGATGGCGTTGGTAGAGCGCCATAATAGTTTAATTTCTGAAAAACAAGCTACAGTTATTTCTACAAAATCACCAGATAAAAGAACAGATTCAGAAAGGAAGGCTTTAAAGGCGCGTCAAGATGGGGAGCTACAGGCCAAAAAACTAGCTGAATTAGAGCTTAGTTCTAATTTCTATAGTAGTATACGGGATGAGTTTGGAAAGAGTAGGAAGAGCCTTGTAGGGACTAAATTTGTTGAAGTACTTGAAGATCCGCATGATGACCCTGCATGGAGTGATACTGATATAAAGAAACAGATTAAAGCACAAAAAATTAATATACCAGCTTTTGGAGCGTATGCTACAGTATTTGGGGAGCAGTCAAAGTTTATAAAAAATATGACTTCAACTATTCCTTTAGACTCTAAGAAGCATTGGGAATATTTGAAAGCTCTACAAGTATTAAATGATGACAGTTCAGATATGGCCACACAACTATTGTCTTCCGCACAAGAAGTTGATGTGAGTAATTTAAGAAATTTTACTAAATCAACTGGTAAATTTGTGTCTAAGAAATCTATGGCTAATATAACAGAAATGCCAGAAGAAGAATCAGCTCGAATTTTAAATGATACTATATTAGATAATGCTAAATATCCTGGGGCATTGAACTTAAAAATTCCTAGTACTAAAGATCCGTCTAAACGTGAATCTTTTTATGTGCCTGGGGCTTTAGCTCGTACTACTTACCCTGAAACTTCTTTAGCAGGTGAGAGGGGTTTAGACATGACAGCCCGTAGATTACAGGCAGTTGTGAATGCCGCAAATAGAGTTGATGAGGTAGCGGGCCAGTCAGATGAGACAGGAAGTAATAAGAAATGGAAAACTATAGGTAGAATTAAAAAAAGATTAGCTGGTTATAGAGGGCGAGTTAGTAGTATTGTAGGTGTCTCACCAGAAACTAAACAATTAAATTCTAGTGATATAGGACAGCTTGAAACCATTTTAAATGACCTGTTAAAACCATTAGATCAAGCACCTGCTGATGATAGGATGCTCTATCCCAACCAGAAATATTTAAAGGGGGGTACTAGAGGAGATGTTATAAGAGCTTTTAAAGCTTCTAGAGGTCCTGATAAATCTCAAGCTCAAGTGTATCAAACTACTATAGACCAAGCGGTTGATCAACTTATAGGACCAAAAGGAAGTCCAGATCCTAAGACTCCACAGTTTAATAGTAGGTATAAATATGATGCTAATGTATTAGGGTCTAAATCTGATTCAATAGCTTCAATAGACCAGTTTGCGGAAAGTTTGAATGTAAAGCCGGCAGATTCTGATGATGACTTAAAGAAGGCTGTTCAGTCTCTAGAGAGAGCTAAGATTAATTACTATGATAATTTAGCAACTACGGTTTTAGGTAAAACTGGTTCAGTGCAAGAGTTCTTATTTAATAGAAAACTGCCAGCAGTAATGGGAAAAGCTATATCTGCTACAATAGATAAAACACAAGAGTTAGATACTTTTAGTAAAGAGTTACTTTCTATTAGTTCTTCTGCTGGTGGTATTGGTGTTGACTTAAGTGCTTTAAATGAAGCTTCTGCTAATATAAGTAAGATAAATGTAGAACATACTAAAAATGTAGAAAATACTCGTTCTAAAGGAATGCCTGTATTGAAGCAACAGGAAGTTGGCATACCAGAAAATTATGCTGCTAAACTACCTACAAACTTTATTAGAAAATATGAAGTTGATGGAAAAAATGTAAAAAGATTAGAGAATCCTTATTTGGAAAAATCTGATTTAGCAAAAATGTTAACTCACAGAGAAGAATTAAAAGGGGTTATAGGAAGTGTACCCAGTGATATGAGCTCTGAGATAGAAGCATACATGAAAGACAATTTATCTCCTTATGTGGAAAGTTTACGTTTTCCTGTTACAGGGACGTCGTCTATTCAACCATATGAAGCTAAGTTATTAAAACCAGGCAAAGGCTCTGAGATGACTAAGCACTCATTAATGGTTCCAGGAACACCTGAATTTGATCTAGGTGGGTTTGATGCAGCAAAGAAGAAAGTAGATAAAACTATTACTGCTTTAAGCGTTGCAAGAGAAGAAGAGCAGTCAAAAGAATCCCCTGATTTGATAAGAGTGGCACAGTTAACTAAAACTATGGAAGCATTGGATAAAGCTGTATCAGATGTACTTCCTAAATTTATAGCAATACAGCAAAAGTTAGACTTTGATGGTGATGAGATTCAATTACATGCATCTAAAACTGCGGGTGCACGAAAAGAGATTGCACAACATTTTAAAGCGGTTACTGACTACGGAAGCCAGAAAAACACTACTGCACAAGCATTCAGAGATGAATTTACTTATGGTGCTGAATGGTCTTCTACAGGACAGTACACTTTAGCAGAGCAACAAATAGCTTTTGATAAAAAGTTTCCAGAAAAAGAGGGTTTTGGATTCATGACCAAGCCTTTTATTACTGAGGACATGGGGCATTTAAATCCAACAGAGCAACTAGATGTTTTGAGCACTTACCCTGGAGAAGGTGGTGCTGATAGTACTGCGTTGACTGTTTTAACTAAGTTATTACCAGAACTTTTTAGAAATGAAAATCACATGAGTACTATAGCAAAAGTATTTGAATCTGTAAAACCAAATGAGGATAATAAAGGTTTCAGTAAACAGTTATTAACTGCTTTGGAGAAAATGAAGCCACTTAAGGATAAGAATGATGTAGATATGCGACAAGAAATGCCTGCTGAGGTTTTTAAAGAAGGCATAAAGAATAAGTTATATGATACCAAGATGAGTAATGCTGTTAATGCCCAGCTTTATAAAATTAATACTGGTCCAGATACTGAGGCTCTAAATAGGCAGTTAAAGGTATTTGAGAGAAATCTAGGTTACGGTGGTGGGACTATACGAAAAGGTGATGGATATAGCCCTACTGAAATGTTAGCATCGCGTTTTCCTATGGATCTTAAATCTATGGGCAATGTTAATATGGGCGAAGAACTTCATACTATGATGAATGAGTTTTTACGTGTAGGTTTGCAAAAAGGGTTTGATGTAAAACATGCTGGTGAAACTCCAATTGCTACTGAAATGGCAAAATTAGTATCTCAAGGTTCTACAGGAGTTACAAAGTTAATTGAAAAGATAAATTCAGGGGAAGGGTCTTATGGTGATCTTACTGATTTTGCAAAATCAAATAAGAAAGCCTTAGGGCGTAGATTAGGGGGTATGAGCACAGAAGATCTATACATGGATGCCTCTAAAATTGCTCAGGGTAGGGGGGAAGTTACTACTAAATTAGACCCAAGCAATAGAAGCCAATTACAGGACTATATAGTTAAATCTATAGGGTTTGAAGGGTTCTTACATGAGTTAAGTAAGGAGGTTATTGAGGCTGCATATGAAGGTTTAACTAAATCTGTTAGTACTTGGTCAGACTCTAAAAAAACACATGAGTTTAAAGGGCTTAATCCAAAAGATTACGTAAAGGCTACTATTAGCAAGCAACTTATGGGGGAAGGTGTTAATATTTCAGGGGCAGCAGAAGCACCTTTAATGCCTTTTTATAAGATGAGAACCTCAACTGCGTCAGGTCGTCAACAACGTGGTATATATAAGGATAAATATGATGATGTTGAGGTACCTGAATTAGAAGGTGTATTTCAGGGGGACGAAGCTACAGCTTATAAAATTAAATTTAAGGAAGCTAAAGCAGTAGCTAAGAATGTACAAGATGCTTTTATAGATTTTAGTTCTAACAAGGGGGCTAATCGTAGAGGTAGCTATTCCATGTTACTTGAAAGTACTATAGATAATATTTATGCAGATCAAATGGTTATAATGAAACTGTTAGAAGATTTGAAGACAGATAATGAAAATAATGGTGCCCCTATAATGGATTCTCCTGTAATGGAGAGAGTGTCGGGAAATGCACTAATGACAAAGCTTTCCCGTGATACATTATATGGTACAGAGTACGGAAAAGTAGTAGATAAAAATAGTGAGGATCGGAAGGAATATCTAGAAAAATTTGGTAGAGCTGTTGGGGTACCCAGTTTAGGTCAAGAGTCCGTAGCCCTTCTAAAAAGGGAATATCTGCCTGAAGCAGCTTCTATGGCTAATGAGGCAGAAGGTCCATATCCATTACAAGGAAAAATGTCTGATAAGGATTATGAGGCCGTATTATTGGAACATGATAAGGCAATTGATAAACTTAAAGAAAAGTATTTAGCTGAAGCTATAGTAATAGCTCAGACAGACAATATACTAAAAGCAGCTAAAACTAAAGCAGGGGAATCTACTTTTTTAACTCAGTTAATTCCTGATTCCAATAGTAAATCTTATAGTGAGCGTCGTCAGCGTATATCTCAGACAGCTAGAGAAAAAGTACAAAGAGCCTATGAAAATACTCTTGGTCAAGCAGGTATGGGCGGAGATATATTTAGCAGGTCAATGGCCTCTAATGGAGCAGGAGGATATGGAGGGGCAGGTACAGGTTTGCAGGGCATCCCTTCTGGTGCAATTGTACCAGTACATATTGCTAGCATTGCTGAAGGTGTTGGTGTATTTATGGGTAAAGCTACTGGTATGGCTCAAACTACTGAGGGCACTGCTCCTAAATTCGGGCTGTCGGATGATTTAGAAAAAAGAATAGTAAGGGCAAGAGAAATAGTAGAGGAAATCACCGGCGGTTTAAACACAACAGCAAAAGGTGATAGCTATGAGAACAAGTTTAGGGCTAGTGGGTTAAAAGGGGGGCATGGCAATCGCCAGGTTGCTGGCATTAAAAAACAAATGCTGGGTATTGATGAGACTAATGATGTATTGGA
>Ga0307992_1001486_pt1 | contig 13825 bp, 14 predicted proteins | sample EllFjometagen133_FD_203162 | JGI IMG/M metagenome (GOLD analysis project Ga0307992, IMG submission 203162) | Marine microbial communities from Ellis Fjord, Antarctic Ocean - #133 | ecosystem: Environmental > Aquatic > Marine > Unclassified | place: Southern Ocean | collected 2014-10-08
ATTCCCTAAATCTAAATAGTGAGGTTACCCCCTATGGGGGTTTTCCCATGCCACCTTCTTAGAAGGTGGTTGTTGACTCCAAATAGGGTAATAAATCAATCTTGAAATAGTCAATGAGAGAAATTCCGCCTGAATCTAATTGCAAATTTACTTGCCAATGCTCCAAACCTCTCGACAGAGCTTTTTTCACGGCATTTCTTACTTGACGATCCTTTGTTTCTTTTTCAAGAGGGGGAATATAGGGGGCGGCATTATACATATTACATAAAAGCACGATAGCTTTTTGTCCCTTTGCAATTTGCTTAGAAATCTCTGTATAATGTCTAATTAACCTTTCGAAAGAGTCAAAAGTATTGCTAACCTTTTTTGTTCCAAAAGGAATATTGTTGAGAAGCGTTTTCACCTCTAGATAACAGTTGTCATTAATCAAGAAATCTATCTTTGACTTATTAAGAAAGACTTCTCTTCTTATGTCACTTACTTCTATCATTTCTGGAAGCTGATTGTTTTTGAGAAAGAAGTTAACATAGCTATTCGCTTTGGTTTGATTGATTCCGATGGTTAGATCATTTTCAACTTCTGGATAGAATGCCTCAACCGTATAATTGGTTTTTCTGGTACTGGAATTGGATTTAGATAGCAGGCAGGGAATGTCATGGAAATCCATTTTTCCTATTCTACCAGTTGATGGACAATGGCATTTTTCAATCTTACCATCTATGTTCACCAGCATAATAAATCGATTTGGACGAGATTTAATTGTCCCCTTGACTAATTTCTCAGCGAACAGATGTTTTAATTTGGACATATTTAAATCTTGAGAGGGTAGCAGCCTGCTACCCTCTCAAGCTTAAATCAAAGCTCTTCAATATCCAGATTTAAAGTTTTCCAAGCCGCAATCCCACCAACCAACTCCTTTACATTGTAGCCATTTTCTAGAAGCTTAATTGCAGATTTTGCACCAAGATTACACCATGTCTCCCAACAATAGACTACAATGGTCTTCTCTTTCGGTAGATTATACAAATTGTTCTCAAGTTCAATATGTTGGAGGAACTCAAGACGTGATTGGAGTTCGAAATCGTTCATTTAAAACACCCTTTTTCTGGGCATGATTGCATTATTCAAAAGTCTTAGGGATAGATAAATAAAAAACACTACCAACACCCAGTTTACTTGTGGCCCATATTTTACCACCATGCAAAGCCACAAGCTGTTTGGCTATAGCAAGTCCCAGCCCTCTTTCACTTGATTCAACTTCGCTATAAAAGCGGTCAAATATTTTGGGTAAATCTTGAGGGGCAATCCCCTGTCCGGTATCAGAAATGGAAAGGGTCAGGTCAGCATCCTTTATCTCGGCGGCCAGGATGATGGAGCCACCTTGCTCTGAATGTTGAAATGCATTTCGTATCAGGTTATCCAGAACTTGTCTCATTCTATCTGGGTCAAGCTCCCACGATGATACATGAGGATTGATACTTATCTCCAGATGTATGGCTTGAAGTTTGGCTTTTGGACTCCAGCGCTCAGCGATACCCTCAAGGAACTCATCGGTGTTAACCAGCTCTTTTTTTAACTGAAGCGTATTCTGGTTAGCCTCGGCAATGACTTCAAGGTCAGTGATCAGTTCCTTCAAAAGACTAATCTCACGCTGGATATTCTTCGCAGCAGCCACTGGGTCTTGCATCCCATCGAGCATTCCCTTAGCTTCCAGATTCATGATGCTCAGGGGGGTATTTAATTCATGCGATAAATCCGTTATCATCTGCTTCCTAATCTCTTGCTGTTTCTTGATAGCTTCTGACATCCGGTTGAAGGCCGCGCTCAATTGACCCAGCTCATCTTGCGACTCTACCTTGATGTGTTCACTCTCACCGCTCTCGGTTAAGCGATTTACAGCTTCAGTCATGGCCTTGACGGGGGTATTAATTCTATGAGCCAGCCAGAAGGCAATACCCAATGCCAGGATAGCGCTAATCAGGCCACCATAAATATTGTTCAGAAAGGTTCCACGATTGAATGCAGTGCTTTCCTCACTTAGTTCATCATGTCCTTCTGTCAGGATATAGCCGACTATCTGTCCTGAATTCCAGTTATAAAAGGGTGTTGATATGCGGTGCTCAAGTGAGTAGCCCTGATGCTCGCGTGAATCACCATCATGTTCTCCTGATTTACCCCCATGCTCAGCAGCGTTTAATTTCCCACTGGAGAAACGGATGGAAAAATCTACATCAGGCAAAAATGCTGGCATTGCAGCAACACTTATTTCTTTTGCTTCTGTGATTCCATAAGCAAAGGCGTACACGTGATACCAGCGATCCACAATCTGCCAAAAATTAGGAGTATCATTATAACCTTCAGTCTCGAAGAGCATAATCGCTCCCACTGTCTGGGCGTTGGTTTGATTATTCTCCTGTTTGATACGTTGCCAGTCAGCATTTAAAGCTATTGAATCAGCCGACTTCACATGACGGGGGATAGTAACCAACCTTGTATCGAGATGATCCAGATTTCCCTGCAGGTTGTATTCAACCTCGATGATGCCAGCCAGTCCAACAGCCTTCTTCCAGCTGATATCATTGACATACTCCTGAAGCTGATACTTGGCACTCCACAAAGAGACGAGCGTGCTCATAATAACTGCCAGTATAATGGTTGTGGAAAATGCCAGAATGATGCGGTTGCGAAGAGAGTTAAACATAAGGGACTGGATTAGCTTGCTTCAGGGACAAATTTATAGCCTGACCCGTAGATGGTTCTTATGAATTGAGGGTGGCGGGTGTCCTTTTCGATGAGTCGCCGAATACGTCTGATATGCGTATCCACTGCCCGGTCAAACCCATCAAAATCTGCGAAGGCCTTTTCTATCAGTCTTTCCCTCGTCAATATCCTGTTGGGGTTATGAAGGAATATGGATAGAATGGTGAATTGCTGAGCGGTAAAATTAATCTCTTCACCATTCAAGTGGATACTCTTATTCAGTTCATTTAATTCAAACCCACCAATGCGGTATGGGGTTGTAGTCTGGCTTTTAACTCGTCGCAACACAGCTTTTGCACGAGCAATCAACTCATCAGGGTCAAATGGTTTAACGATGTAGTCATCGGCACCAAGATCAAGTCCATTCACGCGATCATGACGGGTGTCTCGGGCAGTCAACATGATAATTGGAACCTCAGAGTCAGTTCTCAGGCGACGACAAACCTCAAATCCGTTTATACCAGGTAGCATAACATCAAGAATGATGAGATCAGGTGTTGTGTCCTGAGCGAGTTGAAGACCTTTCAGACCGTTGTAGGCAGCAAGCGTACGAAAGCCTGCTTTCTCAAAGTATCGCTGAACCCAATCAGCGATTTTCTTTTCGTCTTCAATAATGAGGATAGTAGTTGTCATATCAGGTAAATATGAAAGTATTGTGGGTATCTCAAAGGACAATAAGAATCAAAGGGGGCTATCTAAAACAAGATAGCCCCAACTAAATCTATGTGCTTTCAGGGAGTATTAGCGATGTTCCCCACGTTTTTCACTATGCTCACCCTTTTCACGGGAAGAATATTCCCCTCTTTTCTCGCCGTGCTCGCCTTTTTCACCAGAGGTATGCTCTCCCTCTTCGACGCCATGACCATGTTCATTGTTGCCGACTTCTGGATGAGTTGACCAGGTCTCAAAAGCAGTTTCTGAGGCTTTTAAGCTTATCGAGCTCTTTATTCCGGGAGCCAGGTTTACAGGAGAAGTCGGTCCCAGTTCGATGCCATTGGATAGATGCACTTCTACACGGACCCTTTCCAGAATCTTCTCCGTGATGTTCTCTACCGTACCAATAAAAGAGTTGGTGTCAGGGTTGTATTTAAGGATGAGATGGGCTCCATTGCGGACACCATCATAGGTTGCATCCTTGGCATACTCAGTTCCGGACTCTTTACCCTCTTCTTGCCCTTCGCCAGAATCGCGGACATGTTCACTGCTTTCCATTGGTGCAGCAGCGCTCATCTCTTTATGTTCACCAGAATCTTCTTTGCTTTCCCCGCTTTCTTTCGACATCTCCTCAGTATGTTTTCCCTCTGTGGACTCAGTTTTGGTTGAACAACAGGCAATCATTCCCACCATTAGAACCAGGATCAGTATCCCATAAATCGTGCGTTTCATTCCATACCCTTTCATTTAGTAGTCATTATAAAGATTGAATTATTGTTAGTCGCCATCACCCGCACCATGATTTTCGCCACCATCTCCTTCACTACTGCCAGATTCTGGGTGCACACTCCATGTTTCCCAGTCAGTGCTCGTGGCTTGCAATCTAACATCCATGGTGGTTCCAGCGACCATGTCGAAGGGGGTGGTTGGTCCAAGTTCAGTTCCATTTGACAAGTGTATTTCAACTCGAGCTTGCTCCAGGGTTTCAGATGTTGTGTTCTCAACAGTCCCATTAAAGGAATTGCTGGGTTCATCATATGTCATCAGCAGATGTGCGCCATTCAGGGTCTCATCTACAGTTTGAATTTTGGTGTATTGGGTTCCCGACTCTTCATTTTCGCCATTGGGGTCATCACAGGCGCTAAACATGAAGAGCATCAGGAGAGTTGATAAGATGATGACAGTTTTCTTATTCATAGCGATGTTACTTTGGTTAAAATATTTCATTGGTCTTCCTTCTAGTTTAATTGATTTTTTATTATTGTTAAGCGCTCACTAGCAGTTCTAACCATATCACTCCAATATTGCTGGTTAACGATTCGCTGATACATTAGCTCTTGTTCCGCTTTCCAGGGGGTAGTATAAATTTGAATTGTGGCTGAATTATGTCTCAGACAGATCAAGTGTTTTTGAAGCAACATCTCCAGGGATAAGGAGTATGATGCTAGCGAACGAAATACCCAAAGGAGATCAGATGATAAAATCAGACCATATCGCAGTTTGGGTCACAGACATCGAGAAACAAAAAGCATTTTACCAGAAACACTTTAACGCTAAACAAAACTCACTCTACATCAATAAACAGAAGTCATATCGGTCGTATTTTTTAACTTTTGACTCAAGCTCCAGATTGGAAATCATGCAAAGATCTGATGTCCAGCCAGTATTGAAAGATAGTGTAGAACAAGAGTTTATTGGCTTCGCCCATCTCGCCTTTTCTGTAGGATCAGAAGAGCGAGTTGAAAAACTTACCCAGCAGTTAGAGCTTGATGGTTATCGATGTATCAGTGTTACTCGTCGAACCAAGGATGGATATTATGAGAGCGTCATCCTGGATCCCGAAAACAATCGAGTTGAGATAACAGCCTAGCCACAAACAAATATTTGACAGCAACAGGCTTCTTAGTCTTTTTGGTGATATTATTTATCTTGATTTCTAAAGTTCTAGAATTGATAAACTGCTTGTCATTATTTTGACTGGCATGTATCATGCTGGCCGTTAAAAGGTGGGAAAAAACATTGGACGATCGGTGTAATATCGGTGGACAAAATGAACCCCCAAAAACCCCAAACTTTGGAATAGAAATAAAGGGATAAATCTTGGCTCAGATATTCCCCAAATGGACGAATAAAGCTCCGCTGTATGCCGCAGTTGGTGCTGGTCTCACCCTGGTTGTTGTCGTGGGTCTGGTCTGGTATTATGCTTCTCCGTGGTACACAGATGTTGGTTATCGTCCAGAACAGCCCGTCCCCTACAGCCATAAAGTGCATGTACGAGACCTCGGGTTAGATTGTCGATTCTGTCATACCGGCGTGGAAACTTCTCCAGTCGCTGGTTTGCCTCCGACAAAAACCTGTATGAATTGTCATAACATGATCAAGGCCGACAGTGATAAACTGGCTCTGGTTCGTGAAAGCTTTAAAAATGGTACGCCTCTGGAATGGGTTCGGGTTCATAAATCTCCGGATTATGTCTACTTTGACCATTCCGCTCATATCAATAGCGGTGTGGGTTGTGCCAGCTGTCATGGCAATATTGCTGAAATGGACGTGGTTGCTCAGCACAAACCCCTCAGTATGGGCTGGTGTATTACCTGTCATCGCAATCCCGATGATCATTTACGACCATTAAACGAAGTCACCAACATGACCTGGACACCTCCAGAAAACCAGGCAGAATTTGCCGCCAAACAGAAGGAGCTCCTGGATATCAAAGCTCCCGTCACCGACTGTACAGGATGTCATAGATGAGTAATGCAATAAATCCCAGTGCACAGGGCAAGACGTACTGGCGTAGTCTGGATCATCTCGCCGAAACTCCCGAATTCAAGGAGTTGGTTGAGAAGGAATTTCCAGAAGGTGCTGACGAGCTAAAAAACCCTGTTTCACGTAGAAAATTTTTAAGTCTCATGGGTGCTTCCATGGCGCTGGCTGGTTTAACCAGCTGTCGCCGACCCGTTGAGAAAATCATCCCTTATGTGATTAAGCCTGAAGAAATCATTCCTGGCAAACCACAGTATTATGCCACCAACATGCCTTTCGGAACCGAGTCATTTGGACTTCTGGTTGAAAGTCATGAGGGTCGTCCCACCAAGATAGAGGGTAATAAAAACCATCCCGCTTCAGGTGGATCTTCCAATGTCTTTATGCAGGCCGAAATGCTCAACCTCTATGATCCAGACCGTTCACAGATGGTTCTGAATCAAGGTAGGAATTCCAGTTGGAATGCCTACAGGGCGGCTTGGAAAAAACTGGCTGAACAGTATTCTGAAAATGGCGGTGAAGGACTAGCCATCCTTTCTGAAAGTTTCGCGTCGCCCACCATGATGCGTCTCAGTGAAACCTTTATGAAGAAATTTCCACAGGCTCAGTGGGTTACTTATGACAGTGTCAGCGATGAGAACATCTTTGCCGGTGTTCAAGCAGCTACAGGGAAAGTGGCTCAACCACACTATAATTTTAAAGAAGCCAATGTAGTGCTGTCTCTGGACTCAGATTTTCTACAGATGGACAGCAATGATATTCCCAATGCCCGGGATTTTGCCTCACGCCGCAAAGTGCGCTCTGAAAAAGACAGCATGAATCGTCTCTACGTTGTTGAAGGTACTTATACCATCACTGGCGGTATGGCAGATCATCGTCTGAGAGTTCAAAATGGACAGGTCGGGATGTTTGCCGCTGCTCTCGCTCATGAGCTTAGTGCTCAGGGTCTGGATATCAGTGCCCCACGTGTCAATGCAGACTTTGACAAAAAGTGGATCAGCGCTGTTGCCAAAGACCTGATCCACAACAAGGGCAACTCACTGGTGCTGGGGGGGCGTCGTCAACCTGCCGAAGTACACACGCTGATTGCCCTCATTAACGATGTATTAAGTAATACCAATAAAACAGTCAGCTATACTCACAATCCTGATATTCAGGTTTCCAGCTTGAAATCATTTATTGAGCTGAACAAATCAATGGATGCAGGTGAGGTGGAGTCGCTGATTATTCTGGGTGGCAACCCCGTTTATCAAGCTCCTGCTGATATTGATTTTGCTGCCGGCCTCAAGAAAGTTAACTATTCAGTTCATCTCTCATCACATGTGGATGAAACTTCAGTACAGGCCACCTGGCATATTCCAAAAGCACACTTCCTGGAAAGCTGGGGAGATGTCTCTGGTTATGGTGGTGCTGGAATCATACAGCCCTTGATTGCCCCGTTGTTTGATGGCAAAAGCAATATTGATGTTCTGGCTGACCTGGTTTCTGATGAAGAAACCTGGGCCTATGGTGCGGTTCAGGAAACCTGGACAGGCATCCTGGGTGCCGCAGGGTTTGAGAAAGCCTGGCGCAAAGTCGTTCATGATGGTTTTCTTGCATTCAGCAGAGAAACGTCAGTAGCCATGGATAAGGCGCGAGCTCAAGGTGTTGTTTCCATGAATCGCTATTATGCACCATCTGCTTCCGCAAATGATATGGAAGTCATTTTTACCGCTTCCTTCTCCAATTTTGATGGTCGCTATGCCAACAATGGCTGGATGCAGGAATTGCCTGATCCCGTAACCAAGGTTACCTGGGATAATGTGGCTCTGATTTCTGCCAACACAGCCAAGAACTTTGGTGTAAAAAACCAGGACCGTCTGAAGATTTCCAACAGTGGTATCGATATCGTCCTGCCGGTTTGGATACAACCCGGTATGGCTGATAACACCGTTGCTCTAGAGCTGGGCTATGGTCGCGAAATTGGTCGTGTTTCCACCGGTGTAGGCTCAAACGTAAGTGTCTTGCGCTATGCCTCTGGTATGAGTATTGCTTCAGGTTTCACCGCTGAAAAAGCATTCGGAACCCATACCTTGGCCTGTGTTCAGGATCATCATGGTTTTGATGAAGAAAAACTGGCTGCTGATGCCATCCAGAAACGCCTCCCCACAATCGTTCGGGAAAGCAATCTGGCTGATTATCAGAAAGATCCAGAATTCGCCATGGGTTTTGCTGAAAAGAATGAGCTCAAATCCATGTGGAAAGAGCACGACTTTTCAAGCGGAAACCAGTGGGGTATGGCCATTGATCTAACGACCTGTACAGGTTGTAGCGCCTGCACCATTGCCTGTCAGAGCGAAAACAACATCCCCGTCATTGGTAAGGAAGAAGTCAGCAACGGTCGCGATATGAGCTGGATTCGTCTGGACCGCTACTATACCGGCGATGTTGAAGATCCTGAAATGGTCTTCCAACCTATTGCCTGTCAGCATTGTGAAATGGCACCCTGTGAGGGTGTTTGTCCTGTGGCGGCCACCACACACAGCGAAGAAGGTCTCAATCAAATGGCCTACAATCGTTGTATTGGTACTCGCTACTGCGCCAACAACTGTCCTTATAAAGTTCGACGCTTCAATTTCTTTAACTATACCAAGGAAATGCCTGAGATCGTTCAGATGGCTATGAATCCTGATGTGTCCATCCGCTTCCGCGGTGTCATGGAGAAATGTACTTTCTGTGTACAACGTATTAACGTTGCCAAAATCGACGCAAAAAATGAAGGTCGCGAACTGGAAGATGGTGATGTGGTTGTGGCTTGTCAGCAAGCCTGTCCCACAGACGCCATTGCTTTTGGAAATATCGCCGATCCCAATAGTGAGGTCTCCAAAGTCAAGGCACAGAATCGTGACTATGACTTGCTGGGCGAGTTGAATCTGCAACCGCGAACCAGTTATGGTGCCAAGTTGCGCAATCCGAACCCCGCCATTGGCGGTGGAAATTCCGATCTGGAATCTGGACATCATGTAGCAGAGCATACGGCTTAGGTATTGAATCAATGAAACTATATGGAACTCTAAAGTGAGTATATTAAACAAACATCCTCAAAGAGATTCTGCTGCTACTGAAGCAATGGGGGGCGAGGAACTGCTGGTTACCGGCGGTCATACCTTTAGCACTCTCACAGATAAAGTCAGTGGCATCGTAGAAGCACCAACCCCACCGAAATGGTATCTGTTGTTTGCCATGGCCGTGTCTGGTCTCATGGTTTTGCTGGGCGCCATTGGTTGGCTGGTCTGGGAAGGCACTGGAGTATGGGGTTTGAACAATCCTGTAGGCTGGGGCTGGGCCATTGTAAACTTTGTGTTTTGGGTGGGTATTGGTCACGCCGGAACGCTGATTTCTGCTATTCTGTTTCTGTTGCGACAACAATGGCGTACAGCCATCAATCGCTTTGCTGAAGCCATGACCATTTTTGCTGTGATTTCAGCCTTGGTGTTTCCTGGAATTCATGTTGGTCGAATCTGGCTGGCCTATTATATGTTTCCCATTCCCAACCAGATGCTGATCTGGCCCAACTTTAGAAGCCCGCTGTTATGGGATATCTTCGCTGTTGGAACCTACTTCACGGTTTCAACTCTATTCTGGTATGTTGGACTAATTCCTGATCTGGCCACCTTGAGAGATCGTGCCACCAAAGTACGTAAAAAAGTACTGGGTTTCTTTGCTCTCGGTTGGAGAGGTGGAAACCGTCAATGGCAACATTATGAAAAAGCTTATCTCATGCTGGCTGGACTGGCAACACCTCTGGTATTATCGGTTCACTCCGTTGTGGCCACAGATTTTGCAACCAGTATGGTGCCCGGATGGCATACCACCATCTTCCCCCCCTACTTTGTCGCTGGTGCGGTATTCTCAGGTTTTGGTATGGTGATGACTCTGGCTATTATTGCCAGAAAGATTTATGGTCTGGAAGACATTATCACCGTGAACCATCTTGAGAAAATGAATAAGATCATCCTGGTAACAGGCTCCATGGTGGGTTATGCCTATATGACAGAATTCTTTATTGCCTGGTATTCTGGCAATGAGTTCGAAGTTTTCGCCTTTATCAATAGGGCCTTTGGACCCTATGCCTGGGCCTATTGGATCATGTTCCTGTGTAATGTGATCACACCCCAGATATTCTGGTTCAAGAAACTGAGGCGCAGCATCCCCGTGATGTTCGTAGCCTCCATTTTTGTGAATATTGGTATGTGGTTTGAGCGTTTTGTTATTACTGTAACATCTCTTTCCCGTGATTATCTCCCTTCTAGCTGGGACTATTATTCACCTTCAATTTGGGATATTCTGACTTTTGTGGGAAGCTTTGGTCTGTTCTTCACCTTCTTCTTGCTCTTCTTGAGATTCCTACCGATGGTGGCTCTTTCTGAGGTAAAGGGTGTTATGCCGGAAGCAGATCCTCATCACTATCATCTAAAAGAACAAAAAAGTGGAGGTGCCAAATGAACCAAACATTAGGTGCCCTCGCCCGCTTTGCCAACCCCGCTGAACTCATTGAGGCAGCCAAGAAAATTCGCGATGCAGGTTATAAGAAATTCGATTGCCATTCACCCTTTCCCATTCATGGGATGGATGATGCCATGGGTCTCAAACGCTCACCTCTCGGTTATATCGTAGGTGGCATGACCATCACAGGAGCGGCGGTTGGTATGACATTGCAATACTGGATTGCTGCCGTTGAATATCCACTGATCATCTCCGGAAAGCCTTTCTTTAGCTGGCAGGCCTTCATTATTGTCACCTTTGCGCTGTTCGTGCTTTTTGGGGCTTTTGGTGCTGTCTTGGGCATGTTCCACCTGAATCGACTGCCTCGTTTGCATCATCCCGTCTTTTATTCAGACAAGTTTGCCAAGGTGACCGATGATGCCTTCTATGTGAGCATCGAGTCTGATGATGAGCAATTTGACGACAAGAAAATTCAAGAATTCCTCAGCTCTATCGGTGGTACCGATGTCGAGCTGGTGGCTGGCGAGTAAGGAGATGATGATGAAAAACCTACTTACTCGATTGATGTTGTTGAGCGTTTCAGTCCTCATGATGGTTGCCTGTGGTCGTGGTAATTTCTCAGAGAAGCCCCCAGTTCACCTGAATCCCAATATGGATTCTCAAAAGAAATATAAGGCTCAGTCCGAAAGCAATTTCTTTGTAGATGGCGCCAGCATGCGTACCCCTGTAGAGGGCACTGTTGCCCATGGTGAATTACGAGCTGATGATGCCTATTATCGTGGCAAAGATGCTGCGGGGGAATTTATCACCTCAGCACCCATGGAATTTACTCCAGAGATGGTAGTCCGAGGTGAAGAGCGTTTTGATATTTACTGTTCTGCCTGTCATGGTGTCAATGCAGATGGAAAGGGTAAAATTCTGTTTTATGAATATCCCATTCCACCAGCCAATTTTTATGACGAACGCATTAAAAAACTAAGCGATGGCCACATGTTTAATGCCGTCACAGCGGGTTGGCTGAATATGCCCTCCCTGAAAGCACAAGTTTCTGTAGAAGATCGATGGGCTATCATCAGCTATATCCGATCACTACAAAAGAATTAAAGGTCTTGAGCGCACTATGAAATTCGACAATAAAACATACTTGTTATTAGAGACCAGCTCATTTGCTCAGAAAGCTTTGATTGCTGGTGTTGTGGGCTTGTTACTGTCAGTGATTGGCGCCTTTATGGATCATAGCAGATTCTTCCAGGCATATCTGACCGCTTTCACCTTTTTCACAACCATTGGTCTGGGTGGATTGTTCTTTGTCCTGATTCATCATATTACGGGTGCACACTGGGGTGTGGTGATGCGGCGTGTGGCTGAGAACCTGGCCTGCACGCTACCCATTATGGGCTTGCTGATGATCCCCCTGTTTTTTGGGATGCACGACCTATTCCATTGGTCACATGTGAATGATCCTCATGTAATGCATGATAAAATCCTCCAATGGAAAGCACCTTATCTTAATACAACTTTCTTTATTATTCGCAGTATCGTGATTTTTCTCATCTGGAGTTGGCTGGTTCACGGACTGAGAAAGCTCTCCCTGGCTCAAGACTCAGGTGATGCTGAAAGCCTTGGAAAGATGCGTCGTAAGGCTGCTGCTGGTACGGTTCTGTTTGCTATTACAGTGACCGTGTTTGCTTTTGACTGGCTCATGAGTCTAGATCCGCACTGGTACTCGACTATTTTTGGTGTGTATGTTTTTTCAGGCGGTTTTTTAGCAGCGCTCGCCTTACTATCCATTCTGGCCATCACCTTGCGTAACAATGGGGCTGATGAGATCGTCACCGCTGAGCATACCCATGATCTAGGCAAGTTCCTTTTCGCCTTTACCGCTTGGTGGGCTTACATCGGTGGCGCTCAGTACTTCTTGATCTGGTATGGCAATATTCCTGAAGAAACCATCTATTTTATCCATCGTTGGGAACACGGCTGGAAGGCTGTCAGTCTTTTTTTGATTCTCTTTCATTTTATCATCCCCTTTATCGTTCTGGCTTTCCGTGCAGTTAAACGCGTTCCCGTGCTTATTATCGCAATTTCGGGGATGGCGTTGTTTATGCATTATGTCGATCATTTCTGGATGATTAACCCCACTTTTAACGATCATTATTTCCAGATATCCTGGATGCATGTCACCACCCTACTGGGATTGGGCGGGATATTTGTCTGGTGGTTGTTTATCAAGATGGGCAAAGATCCCATTATTGCTATAGGTGATCCCAAATTACAGAAATCTATCGACCATACTGTTCATTAGATTTTTTCAACTGGTTTGAACTTAAAAGCCCCGCACCCCGAGTTTGTCGAAGGGCCGGGGCTTTCCTTTTTTTGTTATGTAATTCACCCTTCAAGAGCCTCAGGGTTCAGTTAACGAGGTGACTTATTTATAGCTTGGGAACCAAGGTTGGGTCATTGCGAGCTCGAAGAGCGTGGCAATCTCCGGCTTTCCGGAAGGCAAGTACTCCGAGATCGCTTCATTCCATTCGCGAAGACGGTAGAGGATTATTACACCATTTCATTGCGAGCAGAGCGAGGTTGTCATGTTGAAACAACGGCTTGTTGGACATTTAGATCGGTCTGCATGCTGCGAACGACGCCCCGACAAGTAAACTCAATATTTATCCCCGATTCCAGAGGTTGAGCTTGCCGGCTAGGCCATAACCGTGTGCGAAGACTGATTGATTCCCCTATTGCTCTTATTGCGAGGGAGTGTAACGAAAGTGGCAATCTCCAAATTTCTGGAAGGCGAGTATTCCGAGATCGTTTCATTCCATTCGCGAAGACGGTAGAGGATTGTCCCGGCTTTGATTGTAACCAGGCTACTTTCTCTCCAAAACTATTGAGTAAGCATTGCAAATCCCTGCCACCCACAATAGTTTCGTGTGACTAAGAATCTGATTTATGATATTGAAAGGACTGTTATGAAAATAAAAACCCTATGGTTCGCTGCCATTGCCGGACTGATGATCCTGGCCTGTGCAGAGAAAGAGCCGGTATACCCATGGTTAACAGATGCCTCCGTACAAGTGGAAGCCAATGGTAAACTGGTGGGATACGAATTTTTCGCCAAGTGGTGAGGCTCCTGTAATCGGCTGGACGCCGAAACATTTATCGA
>Ga0307992_1001487_pt1 | contig 13823 bp, 20 predicted proteins | sample EllFjometagen133_FD_203162 | JGI IMG/M metagenome (GOLD analysis project Ga0307992, IMG submission 203162) | Marine microbial communities from Ellis Fjord, Antarctic Ocean - #133 | ecosystem: Environmental > Aquatic > Marine > Unclassified | place: Southern Ocean | collected 2014-10-08
TTGCATCGCTTGAGGCGGTTGAGATGCTTGCTGATTCACTGCTGGAGAATTGTAACTCTCTTGCTGAGGAAATGCATAAACTGACTGCTCAGCATGCGACAGAACAGTCAGTAATGCTGTAGGATCTGGCATACTATCCAAATTGGTCAAATAACCTTTCCAAGCCTCATCGTACGGGAACAATGGGCCATTCATAACTGAGTATTCAGTCTTGAGCATAGATTGACCGCTACACTGAGTAGTATCTTTAACTACTGCCAAAACTTGCAAACCAGTTGGATTACTAAAATCAAAGAAAGCAGGTTGATTATAAGAATCGGCATTCTTCCACAATTCTTTAAGAGTGTTTACTACTGTTTTTGGAGCAAACCAAGGTAGATACGTATTCACATCCCCCTCTTTAGAAGGTCGAGTTCCCATCATCTTACCATGATCAAATGGCATTAGGATATAGCGATCCTGAAGCCTAAACATCTGAGCTTGTTTATACGTTTGAGCAAGACCTGCATCCTCATTACGGAGTTTCAGGTATCCTTCTTTCTTAAGATCTCTTTTTATAATGCCAGTATCTCGCTCGACTTGCTCCCATCGTTCATTATGAGCACCCCAGGATTTAATAGTTGCTTCACAAAAAGCACATCTAGTATTTGTGAATAAAGGCTTATAGCCTAAGTTCTTCTCCAAGTACTCATTAAATTTATGAGGACAAATTACTGAGGAAAATCCTACAGAACCATCCGGTCGAATGAAATTCTTGACCGGATGTGTAGGAATCTTGAAAAAGAAGGTATATAGCGTTGGCATACCTTCTACTTTAAGAGGGTTGCCGGTCACCATGCCCAAGCGTTGAGCACTTTCAGGATCTTGATTAAAGATTCCCCAAGTATCCGGTTGGAAGAGCGGTAGGAACAGTTCATTAGTGAACTTCGCACCGGCTTCTACTGGAAGGGGCTTGTACATTTCCAGAGATGGGGCTTGAGTGCTTGTCTCAGCAGCTTCATCTCTTTCAATAGGCATTGTCATTTTAATTGTCATTCTTGTTCTCCTTCTCAAATCCCTTATCATGGGATTGTTTATTTTGATGATGCATAGTCGGTTGCATACCAACCATTTCCTTGTAATGAAAATGATGAACGAGCTATTTGCTTCTTAGCCGCCCTCTCTCCACATTCTTCGCATTCTTCTATAGGGTCGTCCTTATAAGATTGATGGACTTCCCATTCATGCTCACACTTTTCACACTTATACACGTATAAAGGCATTCATTGCTCCTCGTTATCTTTCTCTCGCTCCTTGTTGAAAAATTCTTGTAGGTTCATAGCCATACGTTCTATTTCGGCTAAGCAACCCTCTTCTATGCTCATATCCCTCATTTTACTAATAGCTTTTAGCTCAGTAGCCAGCTTAGTTTCTGTCCTATAATCGGTAAACTCCCCGCCCCCAACCAAGTAGCCCCCCATAAGAGCCTCTACAATCCTTATTTTAATATCCGTAGGAATGCCGGGTGGTCCATGCCTATATACCCAATCATTAGTATTAATTTCCATATTATCTCCCACCGTGACTTGACATTGATTTCATCAAGTCGCGCTCTTGCTTTTCCTCTGAATACGACATTGGCATATTTCCATGTTTAGCTTGCAGAAGACTTGTCAAATCCTTCATATGATAACTCCGTGAATCGAGTCTTTTAGCAATATTCTGAAACGTTAAAAAATTCTTTTCCATATGCTTAGTCGTGTTAATCAACGTTTCAAAAGACCACGCTGGAGTCATATTCAAATACTTATACATGATCTTCTGAAAAGAGTCAAGATCATAAGACTCAAAATCTTTTCCCTTGAGCGAAGCACTTGCATAAGCTATTGAAGCATATCGTTCTTTTTCCAATTCCGTAGTCTCCGATGAGCACATGAGAATGACTGTGTCTTTTATTGTGTCAATCGTTGGCTTCTTCTCACCATAGCCGATCAGGACATATTTTGCAAACCTTTTATTATGAGCCCACCACTTTTTCTCAAATTCCTCGGTAAATCTCTCGTACTCGTTACGAAGATTGATTGCTATCTGCTCCCAACGAGCTTGGATAGCTGCGTGATCTAGGTACAGGTCTTCTAGGCAATTCTCATCGAATTCTAGAAGATCCACAATATCAGTCTCTTCCAACTCATCTCCACAGAGAATTGAGACTTGCCCATTAATTACTGATACCTTAAAATCACTCATTGTTAATTAGACTCATCTATATTAAAACTCCCACCGGTTCCACTTTTTGGGACAAAAGGTGGAGGTGGGAGTTTGGTTGAGTTCTTAAACGGTGCTACTTCTTCGAAAGTAGAACCTGGGCCAATGAAAGAGTCTACAGCATCGTTCATGCCTTCTAAAAACTCACCAGTGGCTTGAGCTTCTTCTTCAGAAGGCTCTTTAAAGGCTCCTGATGCCCAAAAAGGTCCAAACTTATGTACTAGAATAGAGAAATCCTCCAAGTCGTGTTTAACCAGCTTTACGCCGTCCTCATGGATATGCATCATCTCGTGGATGAGGGTTGCATCTTCTACTCTCTGAAGATCTCCCTCTGCTTGAGCTATAGAGTCATCGTTAATAACAATTACATATCGAATATCAAAAATATCTAAATCAATATCAGACAAACCATCTAGTTTTAGAAGATTAAATTCTCTAAGCTTCATGATCACATACTTAGGAATAAGTGTAAGGGGCGGCTTAGAAATAGCATAACACTTACCATGAAACTTACCCTTACTTCCGGAAAGTCGAATAAAGATAATTTGGTCCAAATTCACATGACCAATCCATTCCTGAAAATTATCAATTAAAAGGCCTGCTCGCTCTCGCAAACCTTCATCTATTGCCCATTGGGCATTTTGGCTATCTGTATAAAACATTATTCCTCCTCAATTCTATCAAGTACTTTACCAAACTCTTTAGCTGATACCTTTTGCCAGTCAGGCATACGATTAATTATTCTTTTTAGCTTTACCAACCGAGTTCTTAAACTCTAACTCTCGGATAAGTTTTCTTAAAGCGTCTAGTTCTTTAGTAATCCGCGTTTCTTTATTCGTATAATAGTCCATATCTATTTCTACTTTGTTACGGAGTCGTGACCACTCATATTCCTCTAAGAAATTATATCTTAAACCCTTATAATAGAGGACAGTGCACTGATCTTCATTAATAATAATAGAGTCTCCTTTGTTGATCCTAATACTGTCTGTTAGTACTTTGTATCTAATTCCTAGTTCCATATCCTTAAGTTTTAGCATTCTTAGCCTCTTTCGATTTTCTTATAATTTCGTTATAGGCATCCATATCGTCAACATACCCACTCCAACTATATACACCGGATTGCTCTAAGGCGCTTAGCAAGGCTTCTGCTTCCATCAGTTCATCGTATCGTTTTTTGCGTATAGTCACTTGTTTTTCCATTATAAGCTCTCCTTATCCATTGTTTTCATATCCCGCCCCAAAGAACTATAATAAGAATCCCACTCTTCTTTTGAAACTAGTGCGTGCCTTTCTGAAGAAGGAAATACCGTTACCGGCCATTTAATAGCCTCCATATCTACCAGATAAAACTCTTCTTCTCTATAAAAAACTAACATGTTCTGATCCTCAGGAAGTTGTATAGAGATACCAAGTTCATCAGCATACTTTGATAATTTGTCAAGAGCTATCTTTGCCGGATGGTCATTAGTAACTCTTTGCATAATCTGGTACTCCTTTTACTCACAAATATTTATCATAAACATCATCCAAATTATCTTTGGATGATGAGTCCCGCCCATAAGTTCTAAAAGCGATTCCCAATGTCCAGATACCAGTTTGACTTGTTCGTAAGACAATGTCAACCTTTTTCTAATAACTTCTGCAGGAATTCCGCTCAAAAGGGTTATTTTGTCACTGTAAGCACCTGAAAGGACTACCATGAAGTCTCTCAACAGATTGGGAACTCCGTCTCGAAACAGAATTTCCAAATCATATCCATCACTGTACCAACGCTCTAGTGCCTCAATCCCCTTCTTAACATCCAATGAACAAAATATTGGAGCCATTGCCTTATATTGCCGTACTGAGATAACTCCTACCGCATCCTCTAGATAAGTAGAATCCACAATCCCATCTCCAGCAGCTAAAATACATTGATCTAAGATTTGCTGAACGTCTCTAAGAGATCCACCTCCGGATAAGCTCAAAGTCTTCACAAAATCCTCTGTATACTGTTTTCCTTCTTTTTCCAGGATTCCACTGATACTTACTTCCAAGTCCTTACCTGAGATAGCCTTTAACGGCATACCTAGGCATCTAGATCTGATAGTATCCTCCAGTTTGTCTGGGTCTGTTGTTACAAGTATAAAAGTCAATTGTATAGGAGGCTCTTCTAAGATCTTCAGTAAGGCGGCTTGGGCTTGCTTGGAAAACATATGAGCTTCATCAAATATGATTATACGCCTTGAGTAGGACGGAATCTGTCCTACTAAATCATTTAAATCACGAATAAAATCCACACCATTGTTTGAGGCAGCATCATACTCAATTATATCTGGATGAGTACCATTTTGAGCCTCTAAACAGGATGAACAAGTCCCACAAACATCAGAATTCTCTGCGAATGAAGGACAATTCAACGAAGCTGCATAAATCCTTGCTAAGGTGGTTTTTCCAGTCCCTCTAATACCGGTCAAAAGCATAGCCTTGATTTCTCTATCCATTTTAATAGAATTCTGAAGCATTCTGCAAGTAGTCGGTTGGCCAACTACTTGCGAAAGCTTCATTGGTCTATACTTTCTAGCAATAGGTAAATGCATTGTTATTAAGGCCGGTCTGCTAGAAGTAAGAGAACTTCCTCAACCTCTTCGTCCTCAAGCTCTAAATCTAGTCTTTCGCAAAAGTCTAGAATATTCAAAGGGCTTACGCTCTCTCCAAATTTCCAGTAAAGTGCTTCAGCCAATAGAATTTTTTCAGTTTCATTCATTTTAAAATCTCCTTTTTACTATCAAAAACAAATTTAGCAGTTACTTCTCTAAGCCTTGTAACCAACTTCTCTCTACAGTCCTCACATAAGTCTTTATACTCCAATAGCGTATCAAGTCCTCTAGTATTAGCTTGCTGGTTTTCCCATGAAACCCTGATCCTCCAATTTGCAGAAACTTCTTTATCGCATATATCACATATGTATACTACTTTCCTAGTCATTCTTAATTCTCCTTCTTTTCTTTTTTAGTACTTTTAGCCACCTTACTCTCCTCCTACTCGACCCTTTAAGATAAATCTAGTTATTTTATTACTTAAAAACTCAACTAACTTACTTTTACATTCTCCACATAAGTGCTGACCATCTAACAATTTAATCCTATCCTCAACTCCCCGATCAGCAGGATCTCCTACCCAAGACACCCTTAACTTATAACCCATATCATCACATTTTCCACAAATGTCACAATCATATACTGTTCTTCTAGTCATTCTTAATTCTCCTTTTTAGAATTTATTAAACCTCGTACTACCCACATATCCATAGGCCTAGCCAGATTCAGGATTGGTATATTCTTATAAAAAGCAATGCTAATTGCTGTCCCCGTCTCTCCAGTATTCAAATCCCTTGTATAATGACTTACGCAACCATCCTTTGTCCAGCAAATAATCATATTTGAAGGAGTTTGCATATCCATACCCAGAACCTGGAAAGCGTTCCGGGTATGGAACTTTTGAGAAACCTCAGGAAGCCGTACCCAAGCTGGATGATACATTGCCGCTAGCCTCCTAGCCTTATCATAAACAAACCTATCCGCAGTATCTCCAATAGAGGTTAAATAGATTTCTTTAGAATCTCCAGCTCCACTCTCAAACGCGGTATCCGCTCCTCTAGAACCCCCTGACCTAAGAACCCACCCCATATCCCTATAAATCCCAGCAAGGGTTCTCATGACCTCTAGGACATCTTCCGGAGTATCTCTACTTCCTATTCCTGTATAATAATTAGTCATTCTTAAGCCTCAACTTCTTTCTCTCTAGCTCCCCAAACCTCTTTAAGGTACATTTGGTACAGCTTTACGTAGCTTACTGGTCGATAATCATGAACATCTACTCCACAATTAATACATCCGTGCATCTGAGTAAAGAGTCTATGAACATGCCCACAGATCATAAAATCCTTATTAGAGAGCATTGTGTATTCTGCTGGATCGTGGGCAACATACACATCCACGTCATAATTGAATACGATAGAGGTGTGAACGCTAGCAAACCCCATTTTCAAATACTCATTCACTTTGTAATCGTCATGATTACCCAAAACTAGGATCTTATGACCTTTCAATTGATTGATAAAGTGGGGAAGCTTTGCTAGCTTCCCCACACATAAGTCTCCTACAATAATGGTAACATCATCTTTATGCTTAACTGTAGCATTCCAATTTCTAACAAGTGCATGATCCATAGCACTAGTGCTACTAAAGGGTCTATCAGTGTAGCCAATTATATTAGCATGAGAAAAATGAGGATCCGCTGTAAAGAACAGCTTTTTCGGGTCTTTAGGTAGTTTTATCATTCCATACTCCAATGATTATCAAGCTCTTTAGCAAATCCCAGAGCTACTAGATTGAAAAAGAAGTCTCTGGTTCTTACCAAGGCTTTAGATAGGATTCCTTGATCATAGTGTAAGCAGTTTTGATCAGACATGTAGTAATCGATTGCATATGCTGTAAGCATATTCTGCAATCTGATTTCTACTCGTCCTTCTGGGAAAACTACTAAAGGATAGCCTCCAAGGCCCTTTTCATCTAAATACTTAATTCCCATACCTGGGAAAATAACCTTATTGATCTCATACGGAAAAAAGTTCAAGTCCTTAACTCCAGTCGGCTCCTTGTCGGTAATATCCATCAACAAAAACTCCTTTTAGTATCTACTAACGGGCAGATCCAATCCATAAAACTCTGTCATTGCTTTTTTAATGCGCCTAATCCTAGGAACCTTATTCTCAGGCTTAGCATAACTCCAATTCGCATACTTATTACGATTCAAGCGACTCCATAACCCTTTAAAAAATGTATCAGGATCTTTACATCCCGTCAAGCTATATTCGTTTAAAAAGAGTCGATAAGCCCCTGCTGGTGAATTTTGCCACAAATTAAAAAACAAAGCCGGAATAGGAGTATCCCAAGTACCTGCCAAAAGATTAGCAATAGTCTTAACGTTCTTTAAAGGCTTCCTCTCAGCAGTCAAACATCTTTTAAATTCATTTTTAGCAAATTCAATTTGTGCAAACGCCATATCCTCATCTTTACCAGCTGCAGCAAAGATTTCAGCCAAGGCAAACGCATGCTGCTTTTGCTTGGCAAATTGTTTATACTTTACCTTGCCCATACAAATATCTGAAATACGTTGTCGATTCTTCTTAAAATTAGGAATAAGTCGTTTGTTACTTCCATCTTTTAAAATTTCACAAAAGTAACCGCTTTCAATTCTAAATCCAAATTTCTCAAATACTTGAAGACCGTCTCGGATAAAATGCTCTTCAAAGAGAGTTAGTTGCTCAACTCCTTCAATTTCACTGTCAAAATCGTAGTCAGCTACATGCTTCAATGATTGAAGAAGCTTTTGTAAGCGACCGCTTGTAAAAGTCCATTGAAGATAACCCCACGTCATTCCTGTGTTATCGTAAGAAACACAGGTGTCGTGGTTACCTTCACACCTTGCTACAACTCCCATAATCTTAGTCCACGGCCCCCAGGGCTGTGGAGGATCGTACCTATTGCTGCCCATATACCTAACACCTTCGTAATCATGCCACTTAGTCCATCTCATTCTAATTTCTCCTTATTTCTTATCACCCCAACAATGAACAATTTCAGTGTCAGTAACAAGAGGTACTCTAAATTGAATAATCTCTCGTAGTTGTCTAACCATACAATCTTCCATTATCTTATCAGCTTGCTCCAAATCCCTTTTATGCGTATAGCAACCAATCTCATCATGAATATATAAAACTGGCCTAGAGTCTAATTTAGCCCTTCTCAATTCATTAGTAACATTAATCAATGCCAACGAACTCATATCAGCTGCAGATCCTTGAACAATAGAATTAACTGATTGCCTCAGGGCTTTGGCCTTAATACTCTTCAAGTACTTAACTTCCGAATTAATAAAACAACTTACTAAATGAGGACAGTCGCAACACTTGTAATGGTCATATTTCTTCCACAATTTAATATTCTGTTTTAAGTTAGCCGCAGGTATTGTATACATATTCTCATTAGTCATACCAATATCCTTAGGAGCAAGACATTTACGATAACATTCTGGCTGATCCTCTTTAGAAGGCCATCTTACACCTTTAGGAACTTGAAGTTGCGCTTTAGGTAAATGTCTAATACGGTTAAATATATTTCGTACTTGTCCTGTTTCCTCTGCTTGTATATGTGTATCATCTATCCACGCTTTAAGAGTTGGAGCTGCTCCAAAGTACTCTACATTAACTAAGTGTGTAGCTTCCTCAATAGTCATTCCTAGCGTCTCAGATAATTTCCAAATTGACTCTCCGTAAATAATTCCAAAATTAATAGTTTTAGCTTGAGATCGTTTATCCTTAAAAAGTTCTTTAACTTCCTCTACTTTACATGGCAAATTCCAAAGGCTGTGAGCTGTTGATGCATGCATATCCTCACCTCTATTAAAACCATTTATCCAAGATGGCTCTCCAGATATATGAGCAGCAACTCTCAGCTCAACTTGAGAATAATCCTTAAACATAAATACATAGTCTTCTTCGCACTCCCACATTCCTTTAACAAGGTCTCCCCCATTCTCTGGTCGAGGAAGATTGGTCAAATTTGGATCAGAGCATTTCAACCGACCTGTTTTAGAGTCTTGGCTAATATCTGGATGAACCCAGCCTATTTTCCCGTCTTCTGTGTAGTCATTAACCAAGGCTAATGCTGATTTAGCATAAGTCGACCCAATTTTCTGAGCTTTACGATATTTCATCAAAGGCTCAATAATAGGATGCTCTAGTTTACCTAGAGCATCCGCATCTACAATCCACCCTCCCATTTTATTATGGACCCCACCAGGAAGCTGTAAATCCTCAAATAGTATCCTGCCTACTTGAGCAGCTGAAGATACCATAAACTCCTTACCCGCAATCTTATGCACAATAGGGGCCATTTCATCCATAATAACTTGTTGGTCTATCTCAACCTTCTCTGCTTTAGCTATATTAAGAGGACACCCAAAAAGCTCCATATGCATTAATGACTTAGACAAAGGCATAACTATCTTATGATAAGTACTAGTTAAGCCCTCTTCTTCCAATATAGGCATTAAAACATGCTTTAAACTAAGACATAAATCAGAATCTGCACAACCATAAGGATACAAAGTACTGAGAGGTACTTTATGGTATCTCCTAAAGTTTGGATCATAATAATTAAGAGCTGCATCTAAATCACCTTTAAACAAGCTTGCTGAGGTATCTAAATAATAGTCAGACATACCTAGTCTAGTTACCTTACCTTTTAAATCAAATTTAGATTTCAATGCATGAAAACAATGAACATTCTCCTCATCCAGGAGAGTGTTCATTAGCATCGTACAATACTTCATATTTCTTACTTTGATACCTAGTAGTTTGTACGATTCAGAAGTATCAAACTTGCTATTATGTGCTATTTTAGGTATAGGAGTTTCTAAGATCTTTTTAATAGCTTCAATGACAAATTCTTGCTTATCTCTCCAATAAGGAGACTCATCCGAATGAATTAAAGGAATATAGCACGCCATTCCAGGAGTCCACGGAAACGTTACACTCTCTCTTCCCCAAGCGAACGAAATACCAGCTATAAAAATCTTTTTTTCTTTTTTATAGGCTTGAACTTTCTTTTTACTCTTTACGGTAGGATGAGTTGTCTCCAAATCATATGCAAACTCTTTAGCAGTTATCAGCTGAGCAAGTACCCAAGCTATTTTCCTTGGGCTATCTATTAAATAATAAGTCGGGGGTACGACTATATCAGTAAAGAACATGGATCCTCCTAATTATCTGTATTTAAAGTACCATGAAAAGGTGGGAAAGTCAAGAAAAAATCACGAGTTATCTCTAATATTTCTATGCTGAGTAGAGATCCAGTCCATCACATTTACTAAAGCTATAATATTGTCTCTAAGATCTCTTTGCTGACAATAAGGACCTCTGCCTAATTCATCCCCGCCTATGTTAAACTCTCTAGCTGTTCGATAATCGAAATAAACCTTATTAGTTCTAGCATCCACTTTCTTATAAATTTCTAGAATAACACTCCCAGAAACTACTTCATGTACTTTAACTCTATTATCCTTGAAAGCTACTGTCATAGCGACCTTCGGCCTCTTTTTCCCTTCTTGCTAGACATAAAAGTCTCCAATACTGTTTTTTGAATCTTTTTCTTATTGTCTATATCCAAATAAGGGATTCTACCTGCCATAACGTAATTATAAATATTGGAGTAAGTACACTTGCAATGCTCAGCCGCCTCCTTTATAGATAAGCAATCTTCAGGTAACACATCTACCTCTACTAACGTATCATGTTTTTCTATGTTTTCTTCTACTCGTACTTCCTCAACAACACAAGGTTCCAAATCAGATTCGCAATCAAATTCAATTTCCTCCATACTAAATTTAGTGATAACCTCATTGTATAAAGCCTCTCTATTAAGTTCATACAAATTATGATGCAAAGCCTCTTTTAAAGACTCTCCGCCGATACCCATTCTCCAGGCAAATACGGCTAAACAAAAATGTTGAAAATCACAAGAATTCTTACACGGTCTTCCCGGTACGTGATTGCAACATTTACACTCATGACCACCTAAGAGCTTTGCTCTAGAATTACAATCATGGTACTGAAGACTAGGATGAGAGAAGCACTCCCACTCTAAAAACTCCTCTGGGTCCCATTCCTCTGACGATGTCTTAATTTTATAGTATTTGCACAACTCTTTCAACAACTCTTCGTCTAAAACTTTTTTTGGTAACAATTTAGCCATCTTTCACCTCGATGATTTCAATAAAATAGAAACAACTGATCCCTCTTCATTCGCTAACGCAACAAATGAAGCACTGAAGTCACATATGGACACGCGGTCCTCAAACATACCCAATAACCCTAACAATGTCTTTTTCTGAACCTGAAATTCATCTACTGGTTCAGATCCTGAACTTAAAATATCTTCTTGCACTTCTAATCCTGTATGAGCTTTACCCGAAACACGCCATACTAGATCCTCTCCTGAAATCCCCATAGTTCCTAAAGATACCCAGTGTTCAGCGTCTCCCAGAGCAGTGGCCACGAGGTCTACTGCTCCTACTAGCGAATCCTTATCAAAACTATATTTATTAGCCGTATCAGGAATTAAGGAGGGTCCACTACTAAAGCCCCAAGCATTTAAGTATTCTAAAGGATAAGGATCATGCATCAGTGCAAAATAGACTACTGTCCCATTTTTAAGCAAAAACACAGAATGAGACTTAGTAAATGCAATAGATTTTATCTCTCTTTTGAATGTCCTAGCAGCTTTGGCAAATTCATCTGACACAACTACTCGATAAGGTACTTGAAAAATATGTGGAGTTGTGGACAAAAACAGAGATCTAGCTGTAAATTTACAAATACGGAGATGATCGGCATTATCGAATAGAACCCCCGTAAACTTCTTATCCAAGCCCTTTTTATCTTCATCCACTAATGTACAATAAGCTAATTTATTAGATATTTCCTTAACTACCAACTCATCATCAATAATCGACAGCAACTCTGGTGCTGTCGATCTTGACCTAGGACTAGAAATAGGTAATTGCGCCTTAATATTATCTAAGCGTATTTCTACCTTAGATCTCATGATGCGGAACTTGACTTCTCCTTCGTACATCTTCTTAAAGAGACTTATGAACCTTTCCCGATCAAATCCTGCTGAAAATTTCTCTAAATCGAATGAATTAACTGGTAAAGTAACATATGCCGTAGCACTGGTTCCTTCTGTGTATAACTCAACTGCCCCTTCATCATGTCTGAGATAAATGAAAGATGCATCCTTAATATGAGATGCCGCTTTACAAAATTCAGAAATTACAGTAAAATCTATAGAAACTTCGTTCTTTTTTACCTTTGTACTCATATCACTGATGTCCTCAAATGAACTGGAGTACGGTACTTCAAGTACTCAATACTCACGTTTGACTTATGTGTATAGAATCCATTAATTTCCTTAGGATCCAATGTTTTCAAATAAATAGTACCATCGTCCACATTAATATTATCAGTTCCGACATAGTAGCACTCTCCATTATACAGAGCATATGGAGCATATGAGCTTTTCTCACATTTGTCAAGCACTTTATCTAACTGAAGCATTATTTCCCTTTTAGAGAACTTAACCTGCTTCATAGTCAAGCCAGTAGCCGCCTTTAAAGAGAATTCCGATGCTTGGGGCTTCTCCTGAAGAGTTTCATACACTCTAGTGGCCTCTTGAGATAAACCTTGTCTCAAATGCTTGTCCAGTAGACTTGCAGTAACATAGTCGTCTTGACTGTAATCTTTACTCGCAATAAGGTCTCCGATGCAAAGTACGTCCGGTGAATCGGAATTCACAGGACTCTCAAATGATATTTCTGGAGTTTTGGTCAATTTCTTAACTTCTCCCCTTCTATAAGCCTTATCAAAAGTATTTCCTCTAATCTTAACCATCTTAACTTCAACATCTGATACAGAGAACCCATTTTTCTGCGTAAAACGGTTTCTCAGCATTAATTGAGAAGTTTGCTGAATATTGTGATAAACCAAAGAGCATAAACTAGCCTTATTGACATATTCTACTTCTGTCTCTGAAATTATGAAATCCTTCTTATTCTTGAGCTTACTAAATTCCGGGGTTACAAGCCTAAGGTATTCTGAGTCACAATCTACTAAATCGTATAAACTACCCTTATGTCGGTATTGAATAGAATCATACGTAACACCCATTCTAATGATAGATACAAGTAGATCCGCCAATACGTCTTCTGCTGGCCTTTGTAGAATATAAGACACTCTTGTTGTAGTGCTTACTAGTAGGGATTTCCACTTTTGAATAGCCTTAGCGATTTCTGTATTAGTCGTCATAGAGCTAGTAACAATAGAATTAATGTAGGTTGAGAGTTCTTCGTAGGTATTATGCAAGGCTTTTTCTCCAGACTTCATTCAATCTCTCTAATGTGAGAGATCCAGGATCCTCTTTTCCAGTTAGTTCGACAAATAGAGGATTAAGACCACATGCAAACAATTCATCATGTAATTTTCTAGCAGCTATTTGAGCATCTGCGTCCAAGCACACAAAAGGCTGTAATCCAAGATATTTACAAAGTTTTATAATTTTATTCATTTGGGAAGGTGATGCTTCTTTGGTATTCAAGCCTACAGCTTGAATACCAAAGGAATGCAGCTTCCAAACATCGCTAGCTCCCTCTACAATCCATAAGGAAGGAGATACGGAGGTCACCGCGTGACCTCCGTATAAGAGATGCTGGATAGGACTTTGTGAAGGATTGCACCAACGTTTGAATGCATCAGGATTTAAGAATCTAAGTTGAAAAGTCTTATAAGAGCCATCAGTATCCCAGACTGGACATATTAGAGATCCAGCCATGGACATTTTTCCTAAATATCCCGATTTAACGTATTTTAGGCCATAGGTATCTATTGTGGCTTTTCCAATACCTCGGTCAACGAGGTATTGGATGCTTCCTATTGGGTCCAAGGTTTCCTCACTTGGAAAATCGGTAATTTGCAA
>Ga0307992_1001488_pt1 | contig 13820 bp, 15 predicted proteins | sample EllFjometagen133_FD_203162 | JGI IMG/M metagenome (GOLD analysis project Ga0307992, IMG submission 203162) | Marine microbial communities from Ellis Fjord, Antarctic Ocean - #133 | ecosystem: Environmental > Aquatic > Marine > Unclassified | place: Southern Ocean | collected 2014-10-08
AAGCCGCGCCGAGGCGGTTGATCGGATACTGGAGGACGACTTCCCCGGGGATCAGAGTGCCACCGTAGGTATCAGCGCCGAGGGTTCCTATTCTGGCCACGTCAAGTCGGTATGCGACGTTCTGCGTCCCGCTCCACGCAGCGATCAGGGCAGCTGGCATATCACACTCTACGCAGTCAACTTGGTTCAAGATCGGATTGAAAGCTGTGAGTTTGGACACTGACGTTGCTGAATACCCCAGCGCCTCGGAGAAAATGACCCAGGTGAATACCACAGCGACGTTGCCAGCTGCACCCGTGGCTGAACACCTAAAGTAGGCGCGCGCAAGATGATCCGTCGATACGGTAGGGTCATTGAACGATTGCACCGTGGTCTTGAATCCGACCGGCATGTGAAACGATGCAGAGACCGTGTTCAGCGCCCCCGCTGGGAACGTGATCCCGGAGCTCTCGACGACTGACCCGATCTGGAGCGGATGCGTCTTGCGAATGTAGTCGCCGTAGACGCCGGAGATCGGGGTGCTGTTGTAGAGTTGCAGCCCACCCGTTGCGCGCTCGTTGACATGGTTGCGCGGCCAATTATAAAGCATGGTGCTGGTGAGAACTGCGGTTCCGCCTGGGACTACAATGAGACACAAGGGTGTGTCCGACGAAAATGATAACCCAGGCTCGACGCAAATGTAGGTCGCCACCAGGGTGACACCGTGCTCGTATCGGCAAACTATATAGTATTCCTTGTCTGCCACGTTTGTCGGAACGGTTATCGTCGTGACAAGAGCAATTGACTCCTTGATGACAGCCCCTTCTGGCGTCACGAGTGTATTACGCCCTCCAGATGGGCTATAGATCTTAACGTCCATCACCGCGTCAACAGCGACGTCAAAACCCTTCTTTGCACCAAAAGGGAGTACGTCTCGCAACATCTCAATTACGTTTTTGGATGTCCGATCCGCATTCATCGCCATGTAGATCGTCTGCGCCATTACAGGTCCCCCCACGAAATGACCCAGGTGAACCGGATCTTGTATTCGGCTTTCTTCAGGATCCCCATGATAGCACCAGACTCGTCCCGCGGTGCGACCCGGGAGAACAGCCGCGACGACCCAGTGACCAGCGCCACCTCGTAGTAGGTGTGCTCAACGCCGATTCCACCGTTGGCTTCGGACCATGCGATCTCGGTGTACGCGGTCAAAGAGGGCCAGGCAAAAGACAACGTCGTCACTGCCTTCGAGAACACCACGGCCATGTCGCCGTAGACGGTCTCGAAAGAAGTCGGAGCCGGGTTGTCGCCCATGACGAAGGTGGTGATCTCTTCGGTTGAGGTCCCCGACCCTGTGGCCTGCTCGAGGAAATATTCGTACGCGCCCTTGACGACGGTGTTGCAGAGCTCCTCTGTCCAGACGTTCCCGTCCCGGTCCTCGTACTCCGCAGTGAGGACACCGCGCACCTTCATTCCGAAGGCCTCGTCAAGTCTCTTATCTTGGGTCGTCCCGTTCATTCGCGTAGTCTACCTCACTGATCAAGGCACGTCAAAGGCTCCGAGGCCGTCGTCAATGTCTCCACCGTCGTCCCATGCCCACGCAACCGCGGGCTGAACCACCCAGCCGAGATAATCGTTCAGGCCGCAGATCTCGCCCTGCGGGGTGAACGTCCACGAGCCGTAGGCATAGCCCTCGTCGTAGCCGTATCCATAGCCGTAGCCGTACCAGTACCCGTAGGTCTGGCAAAAATATCCATAGTAGGTGAAGAGCAGATCCTTGTTGATCAGCCTGGCGTGGACGGGCTGAAGCAGTGGGACCACCCGAGCCTGCATCCACTCCCAAACCTCGTGGTTGTAGGCACCGTCTGCGGCGATGTCGTTGAGGAGGATAATCGAGTAGAACGTGGTCTTGCCCCACCAGCCGTCGTCGAACTCCGTCGAATATACAGCGGGGATGTCGTAGCCGAAATACTCCCCATCGTCCATAGTCCCGCCGTCGTCCATGGTACCGCCGTCGTCCATCGTTGCTCGGGTGCGACGGTAGACCAGGTCGTGATCGGTGAGCCAATGGCCCTTGTCGAGAAACATCTCTGCCATCTCAATGCGGAACCCGAAGAGCGCGTAGGTCATTCGATACGATTCAGGGGACCCGTGGTACTTCCAGATCCGCATTGAGTTGCGAAGGGCCTGTCTGGACCAGGGGTCAGACACGAGGCGGCTGTAGATGCCCCCGTAGGTGTTTGAGAACCGCTCGAAGAACTCGGCCGGCACGTTGTCAGAGTCGACGAGCTCCGGCATAGAGATCAGGTTTTCCTCGAAGGCCTCGATGACGACGCCTACCGCAAGATCAAGGAAAGCCTCGACCAGCGCGTTATCCCTATAGATCGGGTCCAGCGCGGTGGCCTGGAGCCAGTCGGCTGTCATCTTCGGGTCGTCGGACACGTCCTACTCCCAGGTGAAGGTGATGGTGCCTAGTTGGACGGTCTCACCAACGTCGGTGTCGACGCTCACATTGTCCGTCGGATCCGTGAAGACGTACCACTCCAACTGGTCGGCGGTGTCCATCTCACTGATCACGTCGTAGACGTCAGACAGTTTCAGCGCCGTCGCAAGTTCGACGGTCGCCACGGCGAACAGCGACTGGATGGCCGTGGTCATCGCTGTCTCAAGACCGTCCTCGCTGGCCCCAACCGACGCCCGGGCCTTGACCGCGAAGTTTACAGTTTTAAATGTCACGTCTGCGACTGAATACTCGACGGTCAGGATCTTCGTGATGTTGAGGAAAGCGAGGAGTGCATCCTTGAGGCCCGTGCTCGTCACGGCCAAAGTGTATGCGTCCGTGGCCGCTGCGACGTAGACCCGCACTACATTAGCGATGGTATCCGCGCGGTGCAGGACAGCCTTGACCTTTGCCACTGCACCGTAGGTAGCGTCGTCGAACGACAGCGCCTGCGTCTCAATGTTCTCCGCGGTGACGCCGACGCCGGCTGCCCGGGTCCACGGCACCAGGAGGTCTCGCAAGTCCTCGATGCCAATCTCGTTGGTGCCCCCCGCAGTCGGACTCGCGTTCGACATCGTTGCGGTGACGGTGGTCCCCAACTCCGCAGCGAACCACGAAACAGTCGACCCGTCGAAGACTTCGGCGCCCACGTTTCCTGTCGCTCCATCGGTGATGAGGTACCCGATAGTGATGGAGATTCCGTCGACAGGCCGTAGCCCGTTGTAGGTGTTGCCGAACTGGAGCCACAGGTTGCCAGCCTCGTCGCGGAACGTCTCGTATTTTCGCTCGTTGTACTCGGCCGCGCTGATCTGGTCGACCTTGGTCCAGGTGAAGCCGTCGATGACGACGGAGACAGAGCCCGCCGCGATCTTCGCTGTGCCGAGGTTGAATCGCTGGTAGGAAGTCCCGTCGCCGGTAAGCGTGGTGCTTGCCTGTGTCCCTTGCTGCCATGTCGTCGACAGGGTCGTCGCTGCGATGGCTAGCGTGCCCCCTCCTGCGTATCTCCAGGCCTTGCCGCCAACCGTGGCTGTCAACTCGGGAAGCGTCAGAGCGGGGCCGTAGGGGGCCCCTCCGAAGGTGAGCAGGACGTCACCGGCTGAAGCTGTGGCGTTGCGGATCGGATACCCGATGGATTTGGCGATACGGTAGACCGACTCTTGCAGTCGCACCGTGGCGAGGTAGAGCTCGGAGACCCGGAAGTCGAGGCTGTGCTCAACCTGGTCCCCGACCCATGCGATGAGGTCGAGTAGGATGACGCCGATCTGTCCGTCGGAGTAGTCGGACCAGACCGCAGCCAGCGCGGGGTCGGACCGAATGGCTTCGATCAGCGCGGCGCGGATGGTGGCAAAATCTCTAGCGTCGTAGTCGCTCATGCAACCCCTCCCGAATCACTCGTCATCGGGTTCGCAAAGTCGATCTGGTTGTGGGTGTTCTCATCGCCGATGACGTGGAAAAAGACTGTCGGAGCGATCTTGTCCTTCCTTCCTGGGACCGGGCGGAACTCGATGTCGTCGATGATGATGGGTAGGAATTTCTCCGCGTCCTTGGACCGCACCGTGAAGAGCTGCCTCGACACGTCGTCATTCGGGGCGAAGAGGAGGTCTCCAGTGGAGGCCCCCCACAGAGGACGCATTACCCTGGCGCCGCGCTCAGACAGGAGATACTGCCGCAGAGCCGAGGTCATCAGGACATCTGCGTCGTCGCTGGTCTCGATGAGGCCGTCGGTACCTGTCTGAAGCGGGTATGTTGCTCCTCTAATGGTCACTCGCCCCCCCTACAGCCCATTGACTGTCCCGACATTTGCCAGGGGCAGCCCGTTGATGATCCCGTTGCCTGCGTTGATTGTGCCAGCGGCCCAGCCAAACGATGCGATCTCATACGCCCCGATGTCGTAGCTCCCGCCAGCCGGCTGAGGACGTGCAGTGCTTTCGATGTCGTCAGTAACAGCCACGATCGCTCCAGACAGGTCTGTGCCAGCATCCCGCAGAGGACTGGCACCAGAAAACGTGAAGTCCTCTGCCGCCGCATCGGTAAACAGGGGATCTCCAGCGACTGAGTTGGTCGGTGCATTGTTCAGGCCACTGGAGTCAGTCCCGCAAGCATGGAAATGGTTGTAGTCTGGAGCGGGGGAGGCCGATGCGCCCGTACACTTTATCGCTGTGCCGGTTATGGAACTAAAGGTGTTGTTCTTGATCTCTGGAATGGTGTAGTTGCCGGTGATAAGAATAGCGTCTCCACTCATATCATGGAAGGTATTGTTGTTGAAGCCTTTTGTCAAATTAGCAGTCACCTCTGCGACGGTGGTCCCTCCTGACAGTATAGAATCTCTCATACATGAGCCCGCCGACATTTCCTTAAACATTTGCCCTGAGCAGTTCGTTACTTTGCATTTATCGATAGTTATGTCGAAGGTTCGCAGTGGAAAGATATGCGTAAACCTGTTGAACGTGCAGTTTCCAAAGTAGGCACTGCTACCTGTATAGTATATAGTGACTTCATTTCCTGTGACGCCCTCGAATTCGCAATCCATGAAATAGATACTATAGGTTGCGGGGCTGTACAGGCGCAGGGCTTCAATGGCATAGCCCGCGGATGTAGTCCCATTGGGGTAGAATTTGCAGCGGTTGAAAATAGTGTTTATAACACGATTGAAAGCTATAAGCTGTGCGTAGCTTGTTATTGTCCCCGTTGTACCTGCTGGGTCATCGAAAATTAGATCATTGAAGGTCCATCCCGATGTGGATTCTATCCAGAACAAGCCGTGATGGTTCCGAGCTTTAGGTCTGATCGTAATCAGATCCTCGTCACCAGCAGCCGCACTAACAGTGCAATTTGGAGCACCACTTATATGCTCTTGGTCAGTGTAGAATACCGTTGGGACGCCGGGGGCATCCGCATGGAGGATCACATCATACCCGCCAGCCGTGTATGCTATCACGTTGAACGCCGAATGGAGATCGGGATAGGTCTGCCCGAAGCCTGTATGCAATGGTGTTCCCATGGCTGCCCCCTACGTCTTCACGATTTCAAGGATTGCGGGCCAGAGGTAGATGACGTACTTGCCGTCAGCCGCAGCGTTGGCGTGCGTGCAAACCCCCACTCGTTGCTGCACGTCTCCTACGTCACCAGGAACATTCGCCTCGTTGACGATCCCGCCGTCAGTCTCGTCGAGATAGAGTTTGTCCCCGGCGGCTAGCCCTGCGAAGGCTGTGTCGTCCCGGTAGATCCCGGACATGAGGACGCTACCAGTGGCCCCGTCAGCGATGGCTTCCAGGGTGATCCCGAGTGCTGGGCCGACGAGGGCTCCCAAGTTCGCATTCGCCATGCTGATAGAGTCACTCCCTGAGATCGCTACCATCTTCGAGATAAGAATGGAAGACCCGGTGTTGTTCGTCCACTCGATGACGGTTCCACCGCCTGACGTCTGATCGGCTGCTGGCAACGGTTCGACGCGGGTAAAGAGGAGGGCGTCGTCTGCGGTTGCCTGAGCGGCGACGGCCTTGCCGTCCGCCGTGGAGGCGTCCGTTACTGCCCCGTCTGCAATCCCGTCCACAGCGTCGATCGCTGCCTGTGCTGTAGTGACACCCAGCCCAGAAGCGGTGGGGTCGTAGGACACGGCAGTCGCAGCGTGGGCGGCGGTGGGGTCACTGATGTGGGTGTCTGCGGTGTTCTGGGCGCCGACGGCCTTGCCGGCTGCCGTAGCCGCGTTCGCAAGCGCAGTGTCTGCGATGGCGTCCACGGCGTCAACAGCGTCCTGGACATTCGTACCAGCTACTCCTGACGTGCTGTTGTCGTAAGGAATCTCCGCAGCCTCACGCCCGAACTCCTTCGTCCACACAGCGCCCGGGGTGCTATTGACCCAGCCGTCACCCGCCACAGCGCGATCCCATATTGCCCAGCCGATAGCGGTGGCGACGGTCGCGTCCTCGTAGGTCCACCCACCCGCACCGTCGGAGGTAGCGAGCTGGAAGCCCTTGCCAGCCCACCCGCCTAGACCGATCCCGTTGATGAGGTACTGATCGCCCGACGCTGCTCCACCCGGGGGGGTGAGCGTCGTGACGTTGACGACGGAGCCCTTCCAGGTCAGCCCGGAGATGACGCCTGACAGGCTCGCCTGGACCTCGTCGATGGCGTCCTTGACGTTCGTCGCTGCGATGCCTGACGATGTCCCGTCGTATGCGATGGTCATTACCAGCCCATCATCAGAGTCCAGCCAGCCGTTCCCGTACTCGCCCTTGTAGAAAAAGAAAGAGCCCTTCAGCGTCGCGGGCAACTCCGTCATGTCGAAGAGGACGTCCCTGCTTGGAGAAAGCAGTGATGCAAAGTCACGGTCTTCGATGTTGTGTGCTCTGGTCATGGCCGGCCTCCTGGCTCAGTTCAAGTCGTCTCGGTTCAGTCTATCACTCGCTGTCTTCCGTGTCATTCGCCGGCTCACGTTATCGTCCCTGTTCCTGTCCCTACACCTGGCCCACTTGCAGCGGGCCCTGGCGTCACGCCTGCCACGGACACGACCGCTACATTCGTTCCGATGACGCCGTTTATTTGGATGTGCTCCATAATGTTTTGCAGCAAGACCTGCATCCCAGCCGTCCCGGTCGCCTGTTGCTCTTTCGTGAGGGCTTGGATCTCTGAGATCACCTTCGCTGCCCGTGCTGTAAGTCCTACAGAGAGTGCCATGCTACACCTTCTTTGCCCGCACTACGGCGGAGAAAACTGGGTGCGGAGCTCCGGTATATGCGCAGTTGCATTCCCCCGTCACCACGCCAGCGGTGGGCAGCAGCCCCTCGCCGCCAAGTTCGACTAGCACCCCGAGAACCACGGCGACACCTGTAGTCAAAGCCTTGAAGAGAGTGACCCCAGTCTTCGTCCCCAGGCTCATCGTGTTCGCAGTGTCGTTCCACTCGAGTTTGAATAGCTTCGACTCAATGACTCTGAGTGCCACGGACAGGATCCCGCTCGACGGCTTCGTCACCCGGTTGAATGACCGCGGGATGCAGAACGGGCTGTTGATGTTCCCGCCGTAGAAGCCGACTGCGACGGGGCAGCCTATCTCAGGCACCATTGACGATCCCTCACCTGAGCCCAGCGCCATCCCGTAGACCTCCATCCAATCGAGGATGTTGTTGGTCAACACGGGGCACGACACCTGGACTAGGCCGAGGCCTTCGGGGTCGGTGTTCAGGAAGACGGTCCCGGGGTAGAAGCCATATAGGGCCCCCGCCTCCTGCATCCCGCCGTCACGCAGCATCTCTCTGAGGTTGCCTTCCACATCAGCCTCCGAAGTCCATGAGCCATGATGGGATAAACTTCGCAAATCCAGATGGAGACTGCGCCGTCTTCTCGATTCCGCCATCCATCTCTGCGGCTTTAGCCTGAGCGAAGGCGGTAATTTGTGCTGCCTTGGTCTTGCCTAGCGCCTTGGCGCCGGTGTAGTTCGTCGCGTGCCTGGTAACGGTGAGTTCGACCTGTTTGTCCGGACGCAAGGTGATGGTGCGAGCCAAGACGTAGTAGACGCCGCTGCTCACCGGGTCATCCATCACAACCTGGATCTTGGTCCCCAACGCGGGTACGCCACGCGGATCCCACTCTACATAGGACAGCGTCGCCTTTGAGGTGCGGTCGCGGTACTCGCCGCGCCGCTTGGCAGACTTAGTGTTGTTTGTGAAAATTGCTGACCAATCCATCTTCGGGGTGCCCTTACCAGCATCATATTGGCCCAGATCTGCGACCCAACCGATTCCAGGAATTGACTGAGCCGCTCCCTGCGCTCCAGCCGCTTGCCACGCAATCGCTTCAGGGGCCTTGGCTCCTCCTGAAATAGCAGTTTTGACTATCCCTCCTGGGTCGCCTTCATTGAACAGCGATTGCGTTCCCAACTCCGGCTGAATCACTACTAAGCCGTCGATCACGACCTGACCAGTCAATCGATCAACAGTGATGCCTTCATCGTTCGCTGCCTTCGCATGGGCGCGGCCATCAACGGACTCCTCTGCGGTAAACTGGAACGGGTGCATCGGGTACGCGTACCGCCGAACGGGGATCTTCATCAACGCCGCTGACCGGTCTTTGACGAACAGCGTCTGGCCGATGATGTAGACGTCCGCATTGAGGGCCCGCCCAATCTCCCGCACAATGTCCCAGTCGTCGCTGAGTTGTCGCACTGTGACGAGCGTCGTGACAGCGTCGGGGGAATCTGTGTCGACGGCTAGGCCGTATCGTAGGGCAATCGCCTGGAGGATCGCGGCGGGGGTCATGTTGGTCCACACTGCGTCCTGCCGCGTCCGGCGCATCCGTCCCGCAGTGCATTTGCAGGACAGGTCCATGATGAACTGCCCGCCGGGCTCGTAGCGGCGCTTCCGCCCCTCGATGACCAGGCGCCTGTTGGTGTTCGCAGGGATGTCCCCCACGCTCAGAGTGATAGTGCTGCCCTTGAACCACCGCGGATCCGCAGATGCGATCTGCTCCATGCGTATCGGGATCTCGTAGACGGAGGCCTTCCCGACCTCCTCTTGGATCACAACTGGAGTCTGGACGATGCCCGGGAGGGGCACGCCGAACTCGTCGGAGACGGTGGCGACGATGTGCTTCATGAGCCCAGAATGCGGGCCAGAGTCTCCCGCGTCGGGATCTTGATCGCTTGCCCCACGTCCAACTCGTCCCACCAGCGGAACAGGTCGTTGACCTCGGTGATGACCCAGCCCAGGTACGGGGTGTTGTAGTAGGTGGTGGAGATCTGGTCGGGGCGCTCGTTCTCCGCATAGTAGTGCGTCACGTAGGGCTCGCCGTCTTCGATCTTCGCACGCTTCGGGAGGCCCCAATAGTTGAGGTCCCCTGGCTGGACGTGGTAGCGAGCCGCGTTGCGGAACCTGCTGTCGGGTCTCACGATCATCCGAGCACCACCCTTTCTCTAGTCGCCGTCTCGTCGACGCGGACGAGCTCGAACGTGACCGTCAGCTTCGGCGCGACCATCTGCGACGAGTACGCGATGTTGCCCTCCGTCTCCCAGCTTATGGATCCGGGCATTGGAAACTCCCACAGTGTATACAGAGGCACCAGCGCCGAAGCGATGAGCGAGAACGTCGACGGGGGCCTGGCGATCAGGTCACCGATGTACGATGCGTAGGCCCGCGATCGTAACCAGTTGAGGGGAATCTTGACATCCATCTCAACGCTCGTGATTGCGATGAACTCGATCTGCATCGGGAGCCGGTCGGTGGTCCTGTCCCACCAATTGATCACAGAGTTGCGGCGTGCGGTCGGGGACTGCTCACCTTCGATGTCCGTCCGTCCCCGCATCCTGGCCGGGAGGTAGAACGAGATCGCTGTCCCGTCGCTGATGTCGATCATCTTGCCCATGGGCTGGCGCGGTTTGAAAGCCATCAGGTACGGCTCCCTTCCAACTCACCCTGTGCCCTGATGGTCTCGAAGAGGACGCGGCCGTCGGGTAGTAGGACCTGGACCGGCGGCGGGTTCTTGATGAACTTCTGCACCATCGTGAACAGCGCGGAGAACTCGCCCTGGATGTTTTGGTCCCGCTGCTGCTCCCTGGCCGTGGCGTCAGCGCGCTGTTGTCTGATCTGCTCGCCGAAGTCTCCGAGAAGGTCGGGGCGACGTTGAACGCCGGTTACAGGGACCCTCTCTTCTCTTCTGGTTGCTATAGTCTTCGGAGGTCCAACCCCAAGAGCACGGTCAAGGTTCTCTAGGCCAATCATAGCGCGAATTAGTGCCACCTGCTTGGGAAACTCCTGTCGCACGGCCTCGGCTGCCGCTACTTCTACGCCGGGGATAAACGAAGCGATGCGCTCACCAACAAAACCACCAGCGACTGCGCCTACCGCTCTACCGACTAGGCCGAAGGGGCTTCCAACCTTCCAACCGGCCATTATACCCTTCAGGATGCCCACGATCCCTGCTTCACCGGCTGCAAGTCTTGCCCCCGGTGCGATACCAACGTCAGGCTCTTTCGTGCCCAACACTTTGCGACCGCGTTCTGTCGCCTTGTCACCCAAAGTCTTGAATGAATTCAGGATGGCAGCAACGGGGCCAGGACCGAGGAACTTCCCAACTGCGTATTCGACTAGGCCACGAATTTGCCCAACCACCTTGGACACAGCGTCGACCATCCCGTTGAAGTCCGCACCCTCGGCCCACTTCAGGAACCTGTCACCGACGCCGCCGGGCTTCAGCAACTTCTCACCGATCTTAAGTTGAATTTCACGGAGCCGCTCTTGGAGGATCTGCATCCTTGCGAACGGAGTCTTCAAGGACTTAGCATAGGCTTTGTCGAACTCCTTTGTTGCGCCTGGAGCATCTCTCATTACGCCATGATAGAATTTAATAGCGTCCGACAGCATCCCGATCGCACCACGCGCTGACCGAACGTTCGGGAAGAATTGCTCGACACCGGGGCCCCCGGCCTTCAGCGCGTTGAAAATTGTATCGAAACGTTCCTTGAGGGTCTTGGCCTCCCAGCCGTCACGATCCAGATTAATCCCGAGACGCTTGAATGAACTGGAGATCTTGTCGAACTGCTCAGGTTTCAACGACTCCATCTGCTGTAGGATGAATGCTGCCGAGGTCGTCATATTTTTGCCGTGCATCGCCATGGCTGGAAATTCTAGTCCAAGTGTGTGGAGTTTCAGCCCCACCTTGCCGAACTGGTTGTCGATTGCTGCTTGATTGAGGTATTTGAGTGTCCCTAACAAACCACGGCCTTTGATTGCGGCACGGCTCATGTCTAGTTCCAGTTCTTGGTATCGTCTCGTTACCTGCGGGGCCGGGGTCATTATGTTCTTTGCCATGTTCATCAGCAGAGTACCGGCGACTTCAGGTGTTTCTGCGACGTGCGTCAGGGTAGCGAATGACGCAATAGACTCATCGAGTCCGATATTCATCAGGGCCAGCATCGGGAGGGCCTTCTTGATGTTGACTGCTACGTCCTCACCTCCCCCCTTGGAATATCTTTGACCAATATTAATTCTTCCGATAAGGTCCTTGGCTGTTCCAACCTCGCGGCTATACCCTGTCCAAGCCAAAGTCACAAAATCAATCGCGGTCTTTTGATCTATGGAAAACGCCCTGCTACCCCGGGCTACCGTTCTCATCGTGTCGTGGATCTCATCGGTGTAGGCATTCACGCTCGCTGACGCAGCTGCCCAATACCCTTTGTTGATATCAACGGCCTTCAGCCCCGTCTCGATGGCCAACTTACGGCTGTTTATCATCATCTCGTTGGTCGCTTTGTCCACCTCCGCTGCGCTCTTTCCGCTCGCTGCGATCAAGTTTGAATACTCGACCGTCCTCTCTGCGAATTCCCCGTACTCTTTGATTGGCTTGACGATGCCAGCGTAGGCTACTCCCACGGCGCCGAGCCCCTTAGCCATCCCGGGAATCGCTGCCGACAACTTCCTAACGCTTCCGCGCACCCGTCCGAACCCCTTCGACATCTTGCCGGTGAGGCCCGTGACGCGCTTTGCGGTACGGCTGAAGGAATCCTTCAGACGCACCTCAAATCCGAAGCCTAGGTCAGCCATCTACTACCCCTTGAATCCAGCGAGGACGCCGCAGATGAGTTCTACGACGGGGTCGGGTGTCTCCGCATACTCGACCGCCTTCTCCGCGTAGAAGAGGCGGTCACGAGACCGAAGGGCGATGAAGGTGTCGAGGTCTCCCATATGGAGCTCCCTTGCGCAGGCCACGAACTGGTCGCGGACACCGAAGACGCGTCCGCCGACCGCTACACTCCGAAAAAATCCGGCACTGTCAGCATCGAGACGCGGTGAGCCTTCCCGCAGGTCGGGCACTTCACGGTCGTCACGAGCCCAGGGTTGCCGTCGAGGCGCTCGAGGAGGTCCCGGAACACCTTGTTCTGCCGGGTTCTCCACATCTTCATGGAGATGAACGGCTGTCCGTCGACGGTCATGATCCGCATCGCGAGGGTGTCCGTCTCCTCGTTGACGTTCTGCATCTCCTGCTCGACCGCCATGTTGATCGGCTTACAGACGATCTCGCCCATGGTTTCGTGCGTGCAGTTGAGCAGCGCGCCGTCGGCCGGCTTCTCCGGGATCGTCGCGAGGTCGATGACCACGTCGCCGCCACCGCCGCACCCGGTCTTGGTCTTTGGGTCGACGGGGCAGGTCAACTCGAACTTCACTTCGTCGCCGAAGACAGCCTGACGGTTGCGCTTCAGCATCAGGTGGCGATCGGTCCGGCCAAGCGCGGCGATGGCGTCGAAGTCAGCGGGCTCGCCGTTCAAGGTCTGGCACGTCGCCTGGACGTACTTGACCGTGATCTTGACGTTCTCCCTGTCATCCTCGCCGAAGCCCTGGAGGAGCATGTCCGCTCCCCCCATGGGCTCTGCCATAACGGCGACGCGTCCATCGGACAGCGGCACCTCGGTTGTGATCAGATCAGTTTCGGGTCGCTCCATCGGGTCCTCCTAAAGGCCTGTGGGTCTACAGGCCGACTTCGTACATCAGGTTAACCTTGAAGTTCATCGTGACGGTGGACGGGTCATCGCTTCCACCCTCGAACTCGTCCCAGTCGCGGTCGAACGGCCAGATCGTACCGTACCACGTTCTCTGCGTGAAGTTAGAGTTGTTCGATCCTACGAAGATCACCGGACGATAGGCCAGCATAGCGGGAAGGCCGAGGCCGGTGAGGGGATCAAGGATACTGCGGTACCAGACGTACAGCAGATCCGGAAGTCCCTCAGCCATGATCATCTTGATCATCATGTCTTCGTACTTGATGTTTCCAGACGGAGCAGTGATGGCTGACGGCGCACCCCCGGGGTGCGCCGAAACTACCCCCAGTGCGGTCTTCGGGATCTTGACGTTTGTGGCCACCCCGGAGAGCAGACCTTCGAGGAAAATCCTCCAGTTGCCCTTAGCGATGGGCGGCATCGTGAGTATCGGCAGTCCCATGGGAGCCTCCTATTCCTCGATGAATTCGATGCTGGACTTGGTCAGCACCGCGGTCAACGTGATATCTCGGATGGCGTTGATCCACACCATGTAGACCGCCACCTTGTACTTGCCCTGGATGAGGTCGGCCTGGCTGTTGAACGTGGCCTGCTGCCGCGTCAACGCGTCCTGGTCGCCGGTGTACTGCCAACCATCGCCCTCGAACCCGTCCAGGCCGCGGTTGGCGCTGGCGGAGTTGAGATCCGTCAGCATCCTGCGGTACAGGAGCTTCCAGGACACAGGATCGTTCGGCTTGAACATGATGTCCGCAGCGTGGTAGCGGAACCGCCGCTTGACCCAGTTGACGCCCTCACGGACACCGCTGAACTGAAGCTGCGTCGGCGCCTTCTGGCAGGTGAGGATGTCCTTGATGTAGG
>Ga0307992_1001489_pt1 | contig 13819 bp, 19 predicted proteins | sample EllFjometagen133_FD_203162 | JGI IMG/M metagenome (GOLD analysis project Ga0307992, IMG submission 203162) | Marine microbial communities from Ellis Fjord, Antarctic Ocean - #133 | ecosystem: Environmental > Aquatic > Marine > Unclassified | place: Southern Ocean | collected 2014-10-08
AGAAGTTTATGATTTTTTAAAGAAAGCTCTTTTAAAAGTTGAAACTAGGTTTCCATATAGAGGGCCTAATATCTATAAAGAAAATGATTTTGAATATTTTTGTGATACTACTGGCATTCTTGAGAGATTTATTGGAAAAGAAAGAATTGATTACAAGGGAGAAACAATTTACACTGGTGTTTTTCATGGTGGAATAATAAGAGCTAAATTAATTTAAGTTGTTTTTTTGCGATATTATAAATTTCGGCAAAATTATTTGGTAGTACTAAAGGATCAAAAAAATATAATTCTTTTGTTTTTAAATCTATAAAATAATGATCTTTGTTTCTATAGTTGTTAATTGGTATTTTAGATGTTTCTATATTTTTAATAATATTTTTCATTTTTGTATTTATTAAATTGAGTTCGATTTGTGTAAATTTATTTAATTGTATAGCATCTTTTACAGTAAGTTTATTTGTGAAATCATAGACTACAAATGATTTTTCTTTAGAACTAATATTATTTTTTGATTTGTAGGCTAAGTGTGAATCAATTGTTTTTATTCCTCTTTTTTTAAGTAAATTTATTACTAGTGTTTCACCAATAATTACTTCTTTTGGTAAACTATTATTTTGTTTTATAAAAAGAGTTGTTTTTATTGGTTTGTTGATAATTAATACTTGTGCTTTATTTCCTTTAGAAATAATATCATACTCATTTGCTGTTGCTCCTCTTCCTTTGATTTGATTAATTACATTAATTATTTCAAATCTTCCTTTTGGGTCTACATATCTATATTCATTTGAACGTGAAAACTTTGAGAAGTTTGTTAAGAGATCAGGTATTTCTTTTATAATGGATTTAATATATTTATTATATAAAATAGCTTTTGATTCTTTATTTCTAATTGAGTTTTCTTTAAATACAAAGTTTTGTTTACTTTTAGCAAGTTTGTTTTTTTTTATAACTTCAGTTTTAATTATTGATTTGTTTTTTTTAATCATTTTTTAATTTTCCTTTATTTGTATAATGATAATGCCATTTTTTCAATTATTTCATTTTCAATATTTTTTGTATTTTTAAGATTATAAAATTTAGTTATTTCTGTCATGTTTATTTTTGGATTTGTTTTATTTATTTTTAAATCTAAACTTTTAATTATTTGTTTTAAATCAATTTTATTTTTGGATAAAATGTTAACATAATAGTCATTGTTGTTATTAGTTAATAACAAGTCCTTAGAAATCCTTTTAATTTGGTTTGTAATAGACATAATCATAAGTGTTTCAGTTAGCATGCTTTTAGATATATTCAGATTGTCTACAAATCTACTTTTTGCAGTAAAAATAGCCCAATTTAATTGATTTTTATTATATATGTGCCTATTTTTAATAATTATTATGTTTATTTGGTGTTTGTACTCTTTTTCGAGTGTTTCAATTCTTTTTAAATAGTTTTCTATATTATTAATATCTATAAAGCAATATATATTTTCTAATTGATAGTTTTTATTATTAAGTTTAAATAAATCTGTCATGTTATATTAATATATAATTTAATTTAAAAAATATTCTATATTTATAAAGGAGTTGACTTCAATGGTTGAATGGAGAAAAAAATCAAAAAGAAAAGCAACAGGTGCAATTAATAATTCTGTTAATGCAAAAACTAAATCTCTTAGTGATAGAGGTGGCCTTTTTGTAAAAACAACTGTTGATACTGACGATAAAAGACATGTTGAAAAAACTAGAGGTGGAAACCAAAAAGTTAAAGTTACAAAAATTTCAAATGTTTTAGTTACTGATAAAGAAAAATCATTTAAAGGTAAAGTTTTAAACGTTGTTGAAAATAATGCAAATAAACATTTTGTTAGACAAAAAGTAATTACTAAAGGTTCAACTATTATTGTTGAAATTGATGGTAAAGAACATAATGCAAAAGTAACTTCAAGACCAGGACAATCTGGACAAATTACTGCTATATTAATAAAGTAGGTTTTATGTTAAAAAATTATTTTAAAAAAATAAAAAAAGATCTAAAAAATAAAACTAAAGTTAAGGATTCTTTTTATTTTTTAATTTATTTTTTAATTTCTTTTGTTTCTATTTATTTATTGTTTTCAAAAACAATTATATATTCTTTTGTAAATTATTTTTATGGTAGTTTTTCAAGTAAATTATTAAATATTGTTTTTAATATTTCATCTTCTTTTTATTATGATTTTATAGAAAAAGTAACTTTTTTGGTTTTACCTAGTTTAAATTATCCTGTGGCAATAATTTTTTTATGTACTGGTATTTTAGAGTTTTCATTAATATTTAGTTCTATTGTTGCAACTATTGGAGTTTCTGTAAGGCAAAAGACTAAATGGGTTTTATTAGCATCTTTAATTGTAATTGTTTTTAATCTTTTAAGAATTACTTTTACAATCTTTTTAATTGTATCCTTAAATTTACAAATTGCAAATTTTTTCCACGGATTTTTGTTTAAATTATTTTTAATAGTTATAGTGATAGGAACCTATTATTTATTTTTAAAAAATAGTTTTAAATAATTATTTATTTTCTAGGTCTTTTTCTTAAATGAAATTTACGCTTTGGTTTTTCAATTGTTTTTTTGTTTTTTAAAGTGATTTGATTTTCAATCTTTTTATTTTTATTTTTTATTTCCATTATTTCATCAAATATAATTTTCATAAATTTTGTATCACCTTTGTTTTTTCTTATTACATCTTTACAAAATTCAATATTTAAATTATTAAGTTCATTTTTTCTTTTTGCAATTGGTGAACTTGTGTGGTTCCATTTTTCAGATAAATTTTCATTTGTCATTTTTATCGTCTTTTAACATTTTTTTAACTTGATCTATTGTAGTGTATTCAAGTGGATTAATATTATCTATAATATATTTCATTTCCTTTAAGTCTTCTTGTCTTGCATATCTTTTTGAAAACATTTCAAGAGTGGATTCTATTCCTTTTATTCTAGAATCAAATTCTTCAACTTTTGCTAGTATTTTATCTAGTTTGTCATTTGATGCAAAAGAGCCTTCGCTATCGCTATTATTATTAGATGCAATTTTTTTATTTAAAATAAGTATGTTTCTTCCAAGAATTTTTTCATTATGAACTAAATATTTAAGTTTTTGTCTTAAAACCAGAATACTTGATTGTAAAGCCTTTATGTCTTGGTAAACATTTTGCCCTTCGTCTGCCATATTTTTCTTAACCTTTTTTTTTAATTATATTTATATATTATATGTAATTATATTTAAAGATGTTTGTTTTTTTTAAATATCTTTTTGTTTTCTTTTTCTTTTTAGTTTAACTTAATTTAATTAGTGTAATTGTGTTCAGTTATTAAATTAAAAACATTTATAAATGATTTGGAACATAATATATATACAAAAATGTGAGGTGAGTTTATGAATATGAAAATATTTAGTTTTTTAATAGTTATTATGTTTGTTGCTTTAGCATCAACTTTTGTTAGTGCAAACGATAGATTCGATATTACAGATATATCCTATTCATATGTGAGCTATAATCATCCGTATTATCCTAATGTACCTTACTACAATAGTTATAGTAATTACAATAATTATAATTCATATTATAATGGATATAACGCAGGTTATGTAAGCCCTTATAACGGTTATGTGACTTATCCAGCATATAATAATTATGCAACATCTTATTATCCTACATACAGTTACCCTAGATATTCTTACTATAATAATTCAATTAGTTATGTGAGCCCACAAACAAATGTAGTTTTTAGTTGGCAATAGGGTTTGGTTTATTTTTAATCTTGAGGTTTGATATTATATGAACTATAAATACTTTATATTATTTTTTGCAATAATAATTTTTTCGAGTACATTGTTTGCCTATTCGATTGGATTTGATTATGCTGATGTAAGATCTACATCCTATCCTGTATATATGCCTTATCAGTATGCTGGTGTCTATGATACAATTGATCTTAGATATTCATTATATGGTAATGGATTAACTGCACCTGTTAATGTCGTTGTTTCTCCAAAGGTATATGGTATAAATCTATCAGGTCAAAGAATTTTTGTTCATAATGTTCAAACTCAATCTTTTTTAATTCAACCCTATGGTAATTTTGTCTATTCTTATAATCCTATGTTCTATTTTGATCCTGCCTATCAATCATATGAAGTAGTTTTAGATCTTCAAGCATTAGATGGATCTTATCAAACAGCTACAAGTTCTTATATTTATTTAAATGGAACTACTGGTGGTAATCAAACTCCTCCAGATCCAACTTTTGAAAATCCAACTTGTGATGATTTTTATATATCTGGTTTTTCTGATATTTATTTAGATGAAGATTCAAGAGATTTTTATAATCTTTATATAATTAATTCAATTGATGATTCATTAGCAATTACTTCAATAACCACAACTCCTATTGATCCTGAAAATTTAGAAATTGAAAATATTACTTATCCATATAATATTTCTTCATACCAAACAAGGAGTGCACAAATTGATTTATTTACAGATACTGTTTCTTCAAATTATTCAGATAGTTTTGATATTAATGTTAAAGGGAAGTATGGTGATTTAACTTGTGAAAAAAGTTATTCTGTAAATTATAGAATTAATGATGAGGATTTGCCAAATAATTCTGATTGTGATGATATAAGAATTTCTAATACTTATTTCACATTAAATTCAAACGAAAGTAAAAATGTATCTGTAAATATTGAAAATGAATCCTTAGATTATTATTTTGATATTGATAGTATTAAATTAAACGAACCTACAAACTCAATTGTAGATGCTTCATTAAGAAATAATATTTATTCTATTAATGAAGATTCATCTAAATCTTTAAACTTAAATTTAAATGCAGATGAAACAACTGTTTATAAAACTGAAGATATTGAACTTAAAATTGATGGTTATTTAAAAAGAACAAATAGAGAAGACAGAAGATGTAGAATAAATGAAACTATTTCCGTTAGAGTGTCTCCAAATTCAAGTACCACATCAAACGAATGTAAAGATATTAGTATTTTTTCAAGAAACGTGTCTATTGAAGAAAATACTTTAAAAAATTATTCAAAGACAGATGGTTTTTATTTATATAATAATTCTAATAAAAAGTTTATAGTGACTGGTGTTGATTATATTGATAACTCTGGTTATTTGGATGTTTATTCAAAAGCAGTTGATAATTATATTTTTCCTAAATCATCTGGAAATATTAGTTTTGATTTAAAATCAAAAATAGTTTCTTCAAATATTGATGCTAAAACAAATATAGTTCTAAAAGGTTATTTTGAAAATGGTGATACTTGTAGTTTTTTAGATATTAAATCAGAATTTAATGTTGGGATTGTAAAGAACGCTGTTTGTTCAAATGTTGGTTTTTTAGATTCTTATTTTAAAGATGGAGTAAATTACTTTACAGTGTATAATAATACTCAAAATGATTTTTCAGTAAATGATGTAATTTCTCAACAAAGAAATAATACAACTGTTAATGTAATTGATAAATCTTTTGTTATTTTAAATAATTCTCAAAAAACAATTGAGGTAGGTACTTTAAATGAAGGTTCATTTGAACTTCTTTTGAAAGGAAAATTTACTAGTGGTGCTTCTTGTGATTATAAGGAAACAACATCTGGTTATTTTACATCTGATAATTATTCTTTTTCAGGATCTGACCCTAGTTGTAATTTTACATTTAATTATCCTACAATTAAATATGTTTCATTGGATGGTGATTTTGTAGATATTTCTTTTAAAAATTTAACAAACAAACAAGGAGTTTTAAAGATAACTTCCACAGGTACAGTAATTGAAAATCCTTTTATTTATCTTGCACCCTATGAAAACATTTCTCAAAAATTAATTCTTACAAATATAAGTAATCCTAAAAATATTATTTATGAAGTAGAAGTATATGGTTGTGCTAAAAAATCATTTGTAACAACTCTTTATCCTTTTATTTCTGTTGACGATCAAAAAATTTATTTTGTAACATATCCTACAAGTTTAACTTCTGTAAATAAAAGACTCATTAGTTCTTTTGTTTTGAAAAATACTTCTGAAAATGAAAGTATTGTTGAAATTAAATTTTCTGGATTTCCAAATAATTTTGTGTTTGTAGCAAATGATTTTATGTTGAATGAAAATTTATTTACAGTTAATGATAATAAAATAAATATTGTACTTAATCCTTCATCAACCAAAAATATTTATTTTGGAGTTATTGTTCCTGATGATGCTTCAAATATATCTTACAATGGATATATTGATGTTTATAATAAAGGTAAAATTGTGTTTAATCAACCATTTACAATTAACAGAATTATTTTAAAAGATGAAATTGTTGTTACTAGTAGTTTTGAAAAAATAAATAATAGTAAAAATTCTGTTCTTTTAAATTTTATGCTTGAAAATAATTCTTCAAATATTAAACATTTATTAATATATTTTGAAGATGAAAATTTATTTACAATTGAAGGAGTTAAATCTATAACTTTAGACCCATCTTCTAAGGTATCTCAAAGTTATAAGGTAATTTATGATAATGAACCTTTAATTAAATATAGTGTAATTAATGCGGATACAAATGCTGTTTTAAAGCAAGGTGAGCTTAATTTAAAAGAAGTTAAAGATAACCCTGGATTTTTAACTGGATTTTTGTCTTTAGCTGGAATTAATTGGGTTTGGGACATAATAATAGTTATTATTATAATATGTATTATCTATATTATTTATAATAGTTATAAAATAAAAAAAAGAAAAAAACAAAAAGCTAAATTAAATTTAAAGAAAGACATTTTATCAAAAGATGTTGATTTAGAAAATAAAGAGGCGTTTGTTGAAGATAAACTACCTGAATCTAACTTAGTTTCAGAAAATAAAGATGTTTTACCTTTAAAAGAAGTTACTTTTGCAGATGTTGATGCTCTTAATAAAAAGTAATTTTATGAGAAAATAAACAAACTCTTTATAAATGTTTTTGTTCAAAAAGATAATATATAAGCAATTATTTTACAAGCTTTGTACACTGTGTGTTAACAGAGTACGAATATTAACCATTTTTTAAAAAATTTGGTTAACATATAAATGCAAAGCTTTTATATGTTTTTTAACGACGAGAAAGAAATTTAAGTTGTTGTAATGGTGTTTGCCAAGAAAAAATATTAATGTGTAATCAATATGCCAAAAAAATATAAACCAAGAGCAGGATCTATGGCTTTTTACCCTAGAGTAAAAGCTAAATCTATTATTCCTAAATTCAATTCTTATAATGATTTTGAAAAAGACGAATCAGTTTGTAAGCCTGTGTCCTATTATGGACTTAAGGTTGGTATGATGCAAGTAACTGCAAAAAATGCTCATAAGAATACATCTTCCTATGGACATGAAATTGTAGTACCTGTAACAGTTATTGAAACACCTGATCTTAAGGTTTCAGGAGCAAGATTCTATAAAAAGAAAAAGCCGATAACTGGTAAAGATGCTGTTTCAGAATTTTTAATTTTTAATGCTTTAATTTCAAAAAAAATAAAAGGTAAAAAATCAACTAAGAAAAAAGAAGTTGACGATTTTTTAAAAAATAAAGAACACGCTGATGATCTTGTTTTATTATGCTATTTAGATACAAAGGCAACTACAATTGGACAAAAAAAACCAATATTAGTTGAGATACCATTATCAGGTAAGTTTGATGATAAAATAACTTATTTTAAAGATAAATTAAACAAAACAATACCTATATCAGAAGTATTTGATATAGATACTAATTTAGATGTTAAATCAATAACAAAAGGGCATGGATTTACAGGTCCTGTAAAGAGATTTGGTATAAAAATACAAAGACCAAAAGCTCAACAAATACAAAGACACGTTGGATCTATTGGTCCATGGCATCCTGCAACTGTTATGCATACAGTTCCTAGAGCAGGTCAATATGGTTTCCACAATAGAACTTCTTATATTAAAAAATTATTAGTAATAAATAGTGATGTAACTAAAGTAAATCCTAAAGCTGGATTTAAAAATTACGGTGTTGTTAGAAATACTTATGTGTTACTTGCAGGTAATGTTCCTGGAGTATCCAAAAGAGTTGTAGCACTTAGAAAATCAATAAGAAACCCAAGAAGCAAATTAACATTAACTGATATAAATATAATTAATAAGTAAGATTGTTATGAAAACAAACGTTTATAATCTTTTAGGAAAATCTGTAAAGGAAATAGAAGTACCTGAATACTTTAAGCAAAGCTATAGACCTGATCTAATTAAAAAAGCAGTAATCTCTAGTCAGAGTAATGAGTATCAAGCAAAAGCGCCTTCTTTATTTTCAAACAGACTTAATACTGCAGAATACAGAGGTGTTAGAAAAAAGAATACTATGGATAATTCTATTAATACAGGTAAAGCAAGATTACCAAGAATGAAAAATAGAAGAATCTTAATGGCTGGTAGAGTTGCTGGTGTTTCACATGCTGTTGGTGGACCAAAAGCACATCCTCCAAAAATTGCAAAAATTTTAATTAAAAAAATTAATACTAAAGAAAGAACAAAAGCTATTTTAAGTGCAATATCTACAACTGCAAATTCAGGTCTTGTTTTTACAAGAGGTCATCTTCTTCCTGAAGTAATTTCACTTCCAATTGTTATTGATAATTCTCTTGAAGGAATTGAAAAAACTAAAGATGTTTTAGATTTATTAAATAACTTAGGTCTTTCAGATAATGTTGAAAAAGCTAAAGATAATAAATCATACAGAGCAGGAAAAGGAAAGATGAGAGGAAGAAGATACAAAAAAAGAAAAAGTATCTTATTTGTTTTAGGAGATCCTAAAAATTATAAATCTTTTCAAAACTTAGAAGGTGTAGATGTTGTTTACGCTGAAACTCTTTCAATTAAAGAACTTGCACCTGGAACACACGCAGGAAGACTTACTGTTTTTTCAGAAAATGCTATCCTAAAATTACAGGAGAGATTTTCAAAGGTGATGTAAGATGAAGAAAATTACAAAAATATTAGCATATTATGATGTTGTTGAATATCCTGTAATAACAGAAAAAGCAGTTGATTTAATATCAACACATAACAGATTAACATTTATTGTAAATAAAAAAGCAACAAAACCTCAAATTAAGGAAGCTGTTGAAAAATTATATAATATTAAAGTAAAAACAGTAAATACTTTACTTGATAGAAAAAATAGAAAAAAAGCATTTGTAACTTTAAACAAAGCAAGTAATGCTCAAGATGTTGCAAATAAATTAGGTATTTTATAATTATTATAAAGGTTATTATTTATGGGTAAAAGACTTAGACTTCAAAGAAGGGGTAAAGGAACTCCAAAGTACACAGCAACTAATCATGCTAAAGTTGAAATGAGATATAATTATTTTGATAATACTCAAACTTTAAAAGGACAGGTTGTATTATTATTTTCAGATCCAATAAGAACTGCACCTGTTGCTGAAATCTTATTTGAAAATGGATCTAAAGATAACATAGTAGCTGCTGAAGGTGTGAAAACTGGAGATAGAGTTGTTTTTGGTAAAGATGCTAATATAAAAGCAGGAAATGTTTTATTTTTAAATGATATTGCTCCTGGAACACAAATATTTAATATTGAAAAAAATTTTGGTGATGGAGGTCAATTTGTTAGAGCCTCAGGTTTGTCTGCAACTTTAATGAGTAAAAAAGAAGATGCAGCTATCGTTAAATTACCATCAGGTCAAATTAAAAATTTTCCATTAACTGTTAGAGCAACCATAGGTGTTGTTGCAGGTTCTGGAAGAACTAAAAAACCATTTGTTACTGCTGGAAATAAATTCCATGCAATGAAAGCAAAAAGCAAACCTTATCCTAGAGTTAGAGGTGTTGCGATGAATGCTGTTGATCACCCATTTGGTGGACTTCAACATCACGTAGGTCACTCAAAGTCTACATCTAGACATGCTCCATCAGGAAGAAAGGTTGGTGCAATAGCTTCTAAGAGAACTGGTAGGAAGAAAAAGTAAGGGTTGATTTTAAATGGATGAATATTACGGTTTTAGATATAGAGGCAAGACTATAGAAGAATTAAAAGCAATGTCTTTGAGGGATTTTGCAAAAATAATTCCTTCTAGAGCTAGAAGAAATATCATTAGAAATGAAAGTGATTCTTTCTATCAAAAGTTTGAAAAAAATATTGATGTTGATAAACCAATTAGAACTCATAGAAGAGATTTAATTATTACACCTAAAATGGTTGGAAAGACTATTGGGGTTTATACAGGAAAAGAATTTGCGCCTGTAGTTATTAGTGATGAAATGCTTAGTCATTATTTAGGAGAATATTCTCTTACAAGAAAAAGATTAAGACACGGAAAGGCAGGAATTGGTGCTACAAAATCAAGTACTGCAATTAGTGAAAGAAAGTAAGGTTGAATATTTATGGCAGATAAAAAATATAATTTTCAAAAAAAAGTTGATGAGAAAAAGATTGCAAAATCTTGTAAGAATAATGCACCTATTTCAACAAAATATTCTGTTGAATTTTCAAATTACTTTAAAAATAAGCCATTAGTTAAGGCAATTAAAATCTGTGAGGGTGTTATGGATAAAACAGAATACCTTCCACTTGTTAAATATAATAAAAAAGTAGGACACAGAAAAGGAGACGCGCAAAGAGGAGTTCCTTCTGGAAGATGGCCTATTAAAGCAGCAAAAACAATTAAAGCTCTTTTACTTGATGTTCAAGCCAATGCTGAAAATTTAAATTTAGATTTAGAAAAATTAAAAATAATCCATATGTTTGCAGTTAAGGGTGTTACAAGAAGAAAAACACAACCTCTTGGTAGAACTGGCGGAAAACAAAGAGAATCAAAATCCACAAACATTGAAGTAATTGTTCTAGAGGAATAATACATGAAAGAAAATTATTTTATTAAAGATAAGCTAAAGAAAATAGCAATTTCAAATTTTTTGAAAAAAAAACTTGCAAGTGCAGGATTTATTGATGTAGGTAGTAAAATCTGTATTTAACACAAGAATTATTATTTATACTTTAAAACCTGGTTTTGTAATCGGGAAAAAAGGTTCAAATATTAGAGCTTTAACTGATGAACTTGAAAAGAAATTTAATTATTCAAAAGTTCATATTGAAATTGGAGAAATTCCAAATAAAAGTTTAGATCCTAAAGTTATTATGGAAAACATATTTTCAAACATCTCAAGAGGTGTTGCATGGAAAAGTGTTGTTTATGGTGCTTTAAGACAAATTAAAGAATCTGGTGCTATTGGTGCTGAAATAATTGCAAAAGGTAACACTTCTGGAAAAGGTCAAAGAAAAAGAAAATCAAGATTCTTTTTTGGTTATATGAAAAAAGCTGGTGATCAAAAATCACTTGTTGCTATTGAAAAAAGAACTACCTTTCCAAGTCTTGGAACTATTGGAATTACATTAAGAATTGTAAAACCTGATGTTATATTTTCAGATAAAATTGATGTTTTAGAACTTTCAAGAATTCATAAATTAAAAATTCAAGAAGAAGAACTTGAAGAAAGACAAGCAGAAGTTGAAAAAGATGCTGATGAAAAAGTAGCTAAAAAAGATATTGTTGAAAAAGCAGCTAAAAAAGATACTGATGAAAAAGCAGCTAAAAAAGATACTGTTGAAAAAGTAGCTAAAAAAGATACTGATGAAAAAGTAGCTAAAAAAGATATTGTTGAAAAAATAGCTAAAAAAGATACTGTTGAAAAAATAGCTAAAAAAGATACTGTTGAAAAAATAGCTAAAAAAGATACTGTTGAAAAAATAGCTAAAAAAGATACTGTTGAAAAAGCAGCTAAAAAAGATACTGTTGAAAAAATAGCTAAAAAAGATACTGATGAAAAAGCAGTTAAAAAAGATACTGTTGAAAAAGCAGTTAAAAAAGATACTGTTGAAAAAATAGCTAAAAAAAATGTTGAAGATAAACAAATTAAAGATACTGAAAATAAAACTATTGAATCTACAGAAAAAGAAAAAATTATAACAACTAAAAAAGAAAAAACAGAAATTGTAGATAAAAAAGATGTAGTTGACAGTAATAACAAATGATGTGATTTTTTATGGTTAAGAAAAAAAGTATAACTATTAGCAATGTTTCTGAAATTGATGATAAGGTTATTAAGTTAAAACTTGAACTTGCAAATTTTAAAGGAATTTTAGCATCAAAAACAAAATCTAACAATACATCTAAGAAAAAAGAACTTAAAAAAGAGATTGCTAGATATTTAACTAAAAAAAATGATTTTTTAAAAAACGATATTAAAAAAAAATTGGAGAGTAATGTTTAATTATGAAGGATATTAGTTCTGTAAGTCATCTTTCAAAAGATATTTTTGATTTAAACGAAATTTCAAAAGAATCGCAACAAATAAAAGTGGTTCTTGTAAGAAAAAAATTTCGAAAATTTGCAATGAAAATATCTGGATTTGCAGCAATTTTAGAAGCAAAGGAAGTTGGAAAATATTTAAAAAAAAAACTTGCTTGTGGTGGAACAGTTAAAGATAAAATAATTGAGATTCAAGGAAATCAGGTTGCTAAAGTAAAAAAATTATTAATTGAAAAAGGTTATCAAGAGGAATTAATTGATGCTTAATTTGAAAGATATCGATAAAATTGGAACCAAAATTTTTATTGAAAATGCATCTGACAAAACCAAATCCAATTTAACAGGACTTGTGGTATTCGAAACAAAAAACATTATTGTTTTAAAATCTGATAAAAATAAAATTATTAAAATTAAAAAAAATGAAATTTTAAAAACTAAAGAAGTTTTGTGATTTATTATGCCTGAAAAAAAATTAAGTATTAGAGGAAAATTAATAGAAGGAAAAGTAGTTAAGATGAAAGCTAAAAAAACAGCTCAAATCGAAATAAAAACTACTAAGTATATTCCAAAGTATGAGAGATATCTTGTAAATAGAAGTAGATATTCTGTACATGTTCCAGAAGACATCACAATCGCTGTTGGTGATAATGTTTTATGCGGTGAAACAAGAAAAATTAGTAAAACAAAATCTTTTGTAGTAATGAAAAAAATAAATCCTTCAAAAGATGGTGATTCGAAATGAAACAAATTAGTGCAAATCCAGTAAAAGGTCTTGTTGTTGGTTCTAGATGTAATTGTGCTGACAATAGTGGTGCAAAGATAGTTGAAATAATCTCTGTGTATAAAATTAAAACTAGAAAAAGACAAATTCCTTCAGCAGGAATTGCTTCATTAGTAAATGTAGTTGTAAAAAAAGGAACTCCAAGTACTAAAAAGAAAATGGAAAAAGCAGTTGTTGTTAGAGTTAGAAAAGAATATAGACGAAAAAATGGTTTAAGAATTTGTTTTGAAGACAATGCAGTTGTTTTAACTGATATTAAAGGATTTCCTAAATCTTCAGAAGTAAAAGGTTGTGTTGCAAAAGAAGTTGGTGAAAGATTTCCAAAAATTGCAGGTCTTGCATCAAGTGTAATTTAAAATTTATCAAAAAAATATTAAAAGTATGATTGTAAATGAATAAACAAGTTACTAAAAATCCAGGAAAGCAAAGATTAAAGCTTTATAAAGCTCCAATGCATGTGAAAAGAAAATCACTTGTGTGTCCTTTAAATAAAGCTCTTCAAAAACAATACGGTGTTAAAAATATTGCAGTAAGAAAAGGTGATATTATTAAAGTAATTGTTGGAGATGATAAAGGAAAAATTGGAAAAATAGAAAAAGTAGATTATTCTTCATCTAAGGTTTTTGTAAAAGATGTTAAATATAAAAATGTTAGAGGACAAGAAAAGTTAACTCCTCTTGT
>Ga0307992_1001490_pt1 | contig 13812 bp, 8 predicted proteins | sample EllFjometagen133_FD_203162 | JGI IMG/M metagenome (GOLD analysis project Ga0307992, IMG submission 203162) | Marine microbial communities from Ellis Fjord, Antarctic Ocean - #133 | ecosystem: Environmental > Aquatic > Marine > Unclassified | place: Southern Ocean | collected 2014-10-08
TCGCGTGCAACGCATGGCACGGCTGGTAAGCACACACATTATGCAAAATGTTAGTGAGTGCTCCTGTAGCGATAGCGGAAGGAGTGCGAGTGCATTTTGCATAACAAGTTATATGCGAACTTGTTGTTTTTTTATTTAAAATTAGTTAAAATAAAGATAATTATTTCTAATCAGAAAGCTTTATGAATGGAAATTATCAATATCCTAGTAAGGACCCTATGATTAAACTTGGTCAAGAGCTAAGAATTAGAGGATTTTCTAAACAAACAATCAAAGCTTATCTTTATTATAACAAAGAATTGTTAAAATTTGCAAATAAATCACCAAAAGAAATAACAAAGCAAGATATAAAAGACTATATTGATTGTTTGATTGGATTAGGTAGGTCAGAATCTACAATAAACCTATTGATTAATTCTTTGAAATTTTATTACGAAAATGTTTTACAAAGAAGTTTCTTTGTTCCAAAAATTGGAATTATTCGTCCAAAAAAGTCTAAGAAATTGCCAGTTGTATTATCAAAAGAAGAAGTAGTGCAAATGATTAATGTATTAGATAATATCAAACATAAGCTAATGATACAGATTATGTATGGATCTGGTCTCAGAGTGAGCGAAGTAGTTAATTTCCAAATCAATAATATAGACTTTAGTCGAAAAATTATTCATATAAAAAATGCTAAAGGGAAAAAAGATAGGATTAGTATAATATCAGAAACTACTTTAAATAATATTGAAAAATATTTACGAGAATGTCAACCTCTCGTTTTTTTATTTGAAAGTCATATAGCTGGTAGTAAGATTACTACAAGGACAGTACAAAAAATTATTTTTGAATCAGCGAAAAAAGCTAAAATATTAAAAGATGTTAGTGCGCATAGTTTACGGCATAGTTTCGCTACGTCTTTACTAGAAAACGGTACTGATATAAGGTATATACAGGAGCTATTGGGTCACGCTCGACTCGAAACAACACAAATTTATACCAAAGTAGCTACAAATAAATTGGAAGGGATTGAGAGTCCTATTTAGTTAGTAGAATAAATTATAAAAAATGAAGTTAATAGAAATAAAAGATAAAAATATATATAACAATTTTGTTTCTGGGCAAAAACATAGTCAGTTTTTGCAGTCTTGGGAGTGGGGAGAATTTAATCAGAATATAGGTCTTAGAACAAAGGTGTTGGGATTGGAAAAAAATGGAGAATTAATAATGGGTTTAACTTTGTTAAGGAAAAATTTGGGTTTTGGTAAAAGTTATTATTATGTGCCAAGAATTGGGGTAAAAAATTTAAATGAAATACAATTAAATTTTCTTTTTGAAGAAATTAGAAAAATTGCAAAACAAGAAGATGTTTTGTTTTTGCGCTTCGAACCTAGAAGTGAGCTGTCAAAAGTCAATTGTCAAAAGTCAATTGTCAAAACGCTTGACGTTCAACCTAGTAAGACTTTAATTCTCGATATCTCTAAATCTGAAGAGGAGCTACTAAAAAATTTCAAACAAAAGACTAGATACAATATTCGCTTGGCAGAGAAGAAGGGTGTTGTGGTGCGAGAAATGAAAGATGATAATGATTTTGAAAATTGGTGGAAGGTGATGGAAGAGACAAAAGACCGAGATGGATTTAGATTGCATTCTAAAAAATATTATCGTGAAATGTTAACCTCACCCCAACCCTCTCTTTATAAAGGAGAGGGGGCTAATATAATAATTAAATTATTATTGGCTGAGTATAAAGACGAAATAATCGCAGGAAATATTGTAGCTATGTTTGGTGATATGGCAACCTATGTTCATGGTGCTTCTTCTAATAAATTTCGGAATGTAATGGCGCCTTATTTACTTCAGTGGGAAACAATAAAAATAGCGAAAGAAACAGATATTAAGTATTATGATTTCTATGGTATTGATGAACAAAAATGGCCGGGAGTTACTAGATTTAAATTAGGCTTTAACGGCGAAGAAATAAATTATCCAGGTACATTTGATTTAGTTTTTGATATGAAGTCTTATGGTTTGTATAAATTGATTAGAAAAATTAGACGAATGTTTTAATTGTATGGCTCAATTTAAAGTTTGGGAAAAGGAATATAGGGACTCAAAGTTTGTGACTAAGCATGATAAGCCACAAAAGTTTTTTTTGAGATTTTTGAAGTATCTAAGAAGAGAGAAAAAAATTAAGCTTGAAAATTTAAAAATTCTTGATCTGGGATCTGGTACTGGTAGAAATGCTAATTATTTAGCTGAGCTAGGTGCTCAAGTGTTTGGTCTCGAGATATCAGCTACAGCAGTAAAAGTTGCTAGAGAAAGAGCGAAGGAATTAGATATTTCAGTTGAGTATTATCAATGTTCCATAGGAGAAAAATATCCTTTTGAAGATAACTATTTTGACTTGGTTTTAGATATTACTTCCTCTAACTCATTAGATGAACAAGAATTGGAAATATATTTGAACGAAGTAAATAGGGTTTTAAAACCAGATGGAAACTTCTTTGTGAGATCGTTGTGCTTGGAAAGTGATAAAAATGCAAAGCAATTATTAAAGATGTTTTCTGGCAAGGAAGAAAATACTTATATTTTGCCAGAAGTAAAAATAATAGAGCGAGTATTTTCAAGAGAAGATTTTATGAAGCTATACTCAGAAAAATATGATATTATTAAATTAATAAAAGAAATAGGGTATTCTAAATTTAATGATAGAAGCTATAAAAGAAATTTTTGGATAGGATATTTAAGGAAAAAATAAGCTTAAACTTTTTCTTTTTTATAGAAGAATATTAATGAATATATCCCTCACCCCAGCCTTCTCCCGATTGGGAGAAGGGGTAAAATATATTCCCTCTCCTTTGCAGGAGAGGGTTAGGGTGAGGTAGAAATAATTATGAAAATTTTAAATAAAATAAAAAAAATAATACCAACAAAAATATTTAAAGCTTTGCAACCTTGTTACCACTATTTGCTAGCTTGGTTTTCAGCATTTATTTATAGATTTCCATCGGAGAAGTTAATAGTAATTGGTGTTACGGGTACAACTGGAAAAACAACCAGTGTTTATATGATCGCTAAAATGTTGGAAGCGGCTGGCTATAAAACCGGCTATACATCTACAGCTATGTTTAATGATGGAAAGAAAGAATGGTTGAATGATAAAAAGATGACCATGCTTGGTCGGTTTTTTACTCAGAGAATGTTGCGAGAGATGGTGAGTAATGGTTGTAAATATGTAATCGTAGAAACTACCTCAGAAGGAATAGTTCAGTTTCGTCACAAATTTATTAATTATGACATATTGGTTTTTACCGGACTTTATCCAGAGCATGTTGATTCACACGGTGGATTTGAAAATTATAAAAAAGCTAAGGGAGAATTATTTAAATATTTAAAAAGTTGTAAAGTTAAATATGTGGATGAAAATAGAAATATTGTTATTAGTAAGTCAGGAATTAAAAAATTAGACTTCAGTCGAATTAAGAAAACTACAATTGTTAATTTGGACGATGAGCATGTCGATTATTTCTTGGGATTTTGGTCTGGCCAAAAGTATGGCTATCGATTGAGTGGTGGTAAAAAAGAAGAGAATAAAAAAATTGATGAGTTGGTAGAATATGGAGATATCGAAGTGAGTGGAGAGGGAACAAGTATGAAGATAAATAATAAGACTATTAATCTAAAACTTTTGGGTAGTTTTAACGCCACTAATGCCATGAACGCGGTTTGTGTTGGTATGTCACAAAAAATGAATATAGATATTATTAAGAAAAGTCTTGAAGATGTAGTTGGTGTGCCAGGTAGGTTTGAATGTATTAATGAAGATCAGGATTTTATTGTTATCGTAGATTATGCTTATGAACCAAATGCAGTTATAAATCTTTATAAAACGCTAAAATTAATTCCTCATAAGAAAATTATTCATGTTTTGGGATCATGTGGTGGTGGACGAGATGTAGCTCGTAGACCAAAAATGGGTAAATTAGCAGGTGAAAACGCTGATTATGTAATTATTACCAATGAAGATCCATATGATGATGATCCAGGTATAATCATTGATTCTGTAACAGCTGGTGCTGAAAATGTGGGCAAAAAAATAGATAAAAATTTATTTAAAATAATAGACAGGCGAGAGGCAATAAAAAAAGCTCTTAGTTTAGCAAATAAGGGCGATATTGTGTTAATAACCGGAAAAGGCAGTGAACAAGCAATTTGTATTGCAAATGGTGAAAAAATATCTTGGGATGATCGAGCAGTTGTTCGAGGTTTATTGAATAAATAAGTGATTTGTAATATATTGTGGATAACTATTTTAATTTTAAATATAGATTATTATTAAAATTGCTATAAATTATTTAAAATTAGCCAAAAAACAAAGAAACTTGCCAAAAATAAAAAAATTTGCATTAAACTTGACATATTTTTTGTAAGTTGTTAATATAAGAACAAGTTTTGAAAATTAACTTTATTAAATATAGTGTGGAGCAACTCAGAAAAAACGGAAAATGACGCGTAATTTGGATGCGCAAAGGACCGTTTTTTTATTTTTACCCTAAAATTAGAGAAGTTTTTATAAATTGTTTAACTTTTTAAAAAGTGATTCAATCTAGTTTAATAAATTAAATATTACCAAAAACTCAAGCCAAATATGGCATTGAGCTTTTTTTGTTGTCTGAAAAGGACTGTTACCAAATGTTATGTTTGCCCTAAATTTACTTGAAATTATGAAAATTTATGACTAAAAGAACATTTAGCAACAGCCCTCTAAAAATTATGAATAAGAATATTGAAAGAAAATTCTTTATAGATAAAGTGCAGGCCATGGATATGCCTGATTTGATAGAAGTTCAGAAGGATTCTTATAATTGGTTTCTGGAGGAAGGTTTGAAGGAATTATTCGAAGAGATCTCACCTATTACTGATTTTATTGGCAGAGACTTAGAATTGTATTTTGAAGACCATTATTTGGATGAACCAAAGTTTGATGAAATACAAAGTAGGGCTAAGAATACAACCTATGAATCTCCTTTGCGCGTAAAAGCTAGATTGGTTAATAAAAGAACCAAAGAGACTGCAACTCAAGAAGTATTTTTGGGAGATTTTCCATTAATGACTAAGAGCGGAACGTTTATTGTAAATGGAAATGAAAGAGTTGTTGTGTCTCAGTTGATAAGAAGCGCTGGTGTGATATTTACTTCTGATTTTGTAAAAGGAAAGAAAACTTACGGAGCAAAAATTATTCCAAATAGAGGAGCTTGGCTTGAAGTAGAAACCGATGCTAATAAAGTTATCTGGGTTAGAATTGATAGAAAAAGAAAAGTAGCCATTACATCATTGCTTCGTGCTTTTGGATTTGAAACTGATGAAGAAATAAAGGCCTTATTCAAAGATGTTGATTTGATTAAAAATGATGAAGAAGTTAGTTATATTGATGCTACTATCGGAAAAGATATTGCCAAGAACGAAGCCGAAGGTTTAAAAGAAGTATACAAAAGAATACGTCCAGGTGATTTAGCTGCCACTGAAAATGCTCGTCAATTAATTCACTCTATGTTTTTTAGATTTGATAGATATGATTTTGGTAGAGTTGGTAGATACAAGTTTAACAGAAGATTTGGTTTTGATATTAAAAATAATAAAGAAAATAGAATACTTAGAAAAGAAGATTTAATTGCTGTTATATCAGAAGTTATTCGATTGAATATAACTCAAGAGAAAGAAGACGACATAGATCATTTGGGTAATAGAAGAGTAAGAGCGATTGGAGAGCTTATTCAAAATAGATTTAGAGTGGGCTTGGCTAGAATGGAAAGAATAGTAAAGGACAGAATGAGTACAGCGGATACTATAACATTAAACCCAAACAAGCTTGTGAATGCTAGACCGGTTATAAGTGTTGTGAAGGAATTTTTTATGTCTTCTCAATTGTCTCAGTTTATGGACCAGACAAATCCTTTGGCAGAGCTTGAGCACAAAAGAAGATTATCAGCTATGGGACCAGGTGGTTTAACTAGGGAAAGGGCCGGCTTTGATGTTCGTGATGTACATACAACTCATTATGGAAGAATTTGTCCTATTGCTACCCCAGAGGGACCAAACATTGGATTGGTTGGTCATTTGGCTAGTTATACAAAATTAAATACATATGGTTTTTTGGAAGCGCCTTATAGATTGGTATTGCATGATTTAGAAGTAGATTCAAAAGAGTTAATTGGAAAAATTGTACGTGAAGATATTTGTGAAATCAAAAAATTAGCTGAAAATCAAGAAGGTAAAAAACAATTATTGTACTCAAATATTTCAAGTGATCAAAAAGGAAAGGTAATTATTAGGGCTGGTGAAAAAATTGATTTACGAGTAGCTAAATTTATTAAAGAAAAAATAAATAATAAAGTTTTGATTCCAATAAAACCAGTTATCACTGATGAGATTCATTATTTGGATGCGTTTACTGAGGAGAGATATATTTCAACTGCTTTTACAACTTCTGTTGATGACAACGGTTCATTTTTGGTTGATAAATGTGAAGGTAGAAGATATGGGCAGCCTACTACAGTATTGGTAACTACCGTAGATTATGTTGGCGTAGCTGCGAATCAGATTATTTCAGTCGCAACTTCTCTGATCCCGTTTATGGAACACAATGATGGACAACGTTCTTTGATGGGAACAAACATGCAACGTCAAGCAGTACCATTACTTGTTAGTGAAGCTCCAGTGGTTGGTACAGGAGTTGAGAGAAGAGCGGCTATAGATTCTGGTCACGCTATTATTGCTGAAGAGGGTGGAGTAATAAGTAAGGTTGATGCCTCAAAGATTGAAGTAAAAAATAAAAAAGGTGAAATTACACAATATGATGTAACTAAATTTTTACGATCAAATTCATCTACTTGTATAAATCAACGTCCGATAGTTGAAGTAGATCAAAAAATAGAAAAAGGAGACGTATTATCTGATGGGCCTTCTATTGATAATGGTGAATTAGCTTTAGGAAAGAATGTTTTAGTCGCTTTTATGACTTGGGAAGGTTATAACTATGAAGATGCTATTATTATTTCTGAACGTTTGGTTAGTGATGATGTTTACTCTTCTATACATATTGAAGACTACATTGTCGATGTTCGCGATACAAAACTTGGACCAGAACTCATAACAAATGATATTTCAAATATTTCTGAAGAAAAATTAAAGAATTTGGATGAAGAAGGCATTGTAAGAGTTGGTGCTGAAGTATTGTCCGGAGGTATATTGGTCGGAAAGATTACTCCAAAAGGAGAAACAGAGCTATCAGCTGAAGAAAAACTACTTCGAGCTATTTTTGGTGAAAAAGCCAAGGACGTACGTGATTCATCTCTATATCTAGAGCATGGCGAACATGGAAAAGTGGTTGATATAAAAATATTTTCAAGAGAAGATGGTGATAGATTGGCTGCTGGAGTTCTAAAATCAATTCATGTTTCAGTCGCGAATTTGAGAAAGATTCAAGTTGGAGATAAAATGGCAGGGCGTCACGGGAACAAAGGTGTTATCTCAAAGATAGTATCTGCCGAGGACCTACCCTACCTAGAAGATGGAACTCCTGTTGATATTATTTTATCTCCTTTAGGGATTATATCTAGAATGAACTTGGGTCAATTATTTGAGACTCATTTAGGTTTTGCTGCCAAGAAATTGGGCTACAACATAGCTACTCCTCCTTTAAATGGTCTAACAGAACAACAAATAAAAGATGAGCTTAAAAAAGCTGGATTACCTCTCGATGGTAAGTCAGTTTTGTATGATGGAAAAACTGGTAGAAAATTTGATAATAAAGTAGCGGTTGGATATAAATACATGTTGAAATTGAATCACATGGTTGATGATAAGGTTCACCAAAGATCAATTGGACCTTACTCATTAATTACACAACAGCCTTTGGGAGGAAAGGCTCAATTTGGTGGACAGCGTTTCGGAGAAATGGAAGTGTGGGCCCTAGAAGGATATGGAGCCGCTCATATTTTGCAGGAAATATTAACCATCAAATCAGATGATGTTCCTGGAAGAAGCAAGGCTTATGAATCGATCATTAAAGGTGAAGAAATTACCAAGCTTAATGTCCCAGAATCATTTAATGTTTTGGTTCGAGAGTTAAAGGGACTTTGTTTGGATGTAAAATTGTTGGGACAAAAAGAAAAAGTTAGTGAGGAAGACAAAGATAATCAAGCTGAAAAAAAGGAAACAGTAGAGGAGAAAAAAGAAGAAGAGTTGAAAGAGGAAAAATAAAATAATTTAAATTATAAAATTATCTTAAATATATGTTAAATCCAATAAAAACAACAGATTTTGATGCTATTAAATTAAAATTAGCCTCACCTGAAGAAATATTATCTTGGTCTCATGGAGAAATAGTTAGACCTGAGACTATTAATTATCGTACTCAAAAACCGGAAAAGGACGGTTTGTTTTGTGAAAAAATATTTGGTCCGTCGAAAGATTGGGAGTGTTATTGTGGAAAGTATAAAAAAATAAGGTATAAAGGAATTGTGTGTGACAAATGTGGAGTTGAGGTGACAAGAAGCGCTGTTAGGCGAGAAAGAATGGGTCATATTGCACTACAAACTCCTTGTACGCATATTTGGTTCCTTCGCGGTATTTCTAGCAAGATTGGCTTAATGCTTGGTTTGTCAATGCAAATATTAGAAAAGGTTGTATATTTTGCTAGCTTTATTATTACTGATATAGATGAAGATTTGAAGAACTCAACTATAGATCAAATCAAACAAGAATTTAAATCAAAGAAGAAGCAAATAAGCAATGATTTTGCTAATCAGGCAAATGAGATTAAAAACAAGAAAGGAAAGTTGTTACAAGACGGAAAAGAAGAAAAAGAAATAGAAAAAATTATATCTTCTGAAGTTGATGCTCTAGATATTGCAAAAGAAGAAAAATTGGATAAATTAAATGATGCTTTTGATCAAGCTCAAAAAGAACTCAAAGATTTGAAAGTTAATATGATTATTTCAGAAGCAATATATCAAAATTTGAGTTTGAAATACGGTCATATTTTTGAAGCTGGTATTGGGGCTGAAGCTATTAGGAAATTATTAGAAAGAATCGACCTAGATCAATCAGTGAGTGAATTGGAAGAAGAATTAGAAACATGTATTGATTCAAAAAAAGAAAAACTAATCAAAAGATTAAAGTTATTAAAAAGTCTTCGAGGAAATAATATTAGACCTGAGTGGATGATACTTTATATGATACCTGTTATTCCACCGGATCTTCGACCGATGGTGGCTCTTGATGGAGGTAGATTTGCGGCTTCAGATTTAAATGATTTATACAGAAGAGTTATTAATAGAAACAATCGTCTCAAACAACTTGTAGAATTAAACGCTCCAGAAGTAATATGTAGAAATGAAAAGAGGATGCTTCAAGAAGCAGTTGATGCTTTATTTGATAATTCTTCAAGACATTCAAAAACTGTAACAGCGTCTACTGGTCAAAAAAGACAATTAAAATCATTAGCTGATTCACTAAAGGGTAAGCAAGGAAGATTTCGACAGAATTTGCTTGGAAAAAGAACTGATTATTCAGGCAGAAGTGTTATTGTGGTGAATCCTAAATTAAACCTAGATCAATGTGGTCTGCCGAAGGTTATGGCCTTGGAATTATTCAAGCCATTTATAATTAGCAAGTTAATTAAAAACGAAACAGTTCATAATGTTCGAAGTGCTTCTAGATATATTGAAGCTGGACATGAAGATGTTTGGGATATATTAGAAGATATAGTTAAAGAGGCCTATGTTTTATTGAATCGTGCTCCTACTCTTCATAGACTTGGTATTCAGGCTTTTAAACCAATATTAATTGAAGGTAAAGCACTTCAGATTCATCCAATGGTTTGTGCGGCTTTTAATGCTGACTTTGACGGTGATCAAATGGCCGTTCATGTACCTCTAACAAAAGAGGCCGTAAATGAAGCTAAGAATATAATGCTTTCTTCTAAGAATTTATTAAAGCCTGCTACTGGAGATCCGGTTGTAGCTCCAGGGCAAGATATTGTTTGGGGTGCTTTTTACCTCACGCAAGAATTATCAGACGAGCAAGATAAGGAAAAAATAAAAAGTTTTTCAGATAAAACCGAGGCTTTATTAGCCTATGAACTTGGATACTTCAAATTACATGATTTGATTAATGTTAGAATAAATAAAGAAGTGTTACAAACAACAGTTGGCAGAATAATATTCAATAGTTTTCTTCCTGAAAAATTACAGTTCTTAAATGAATTAGTTGGAAAGAATACTCTAAAAGATTTGGTTAAGGATAGTTTACGATATTATGGAAAAGAAGAAACAGCTGTATTTGTTGATGAGTTAAAAAATAAAAGTTTTGAGTATATCACAAAGAGTGGCTTGTCATTTGGCATGGATGATTTGCCAAGTCTAGAAGAAAAGGATGTAAAGATTCAGGAAACTGCTTCAGAGGTGGAGATTATTCAAGATCAATACGAGGAAGGTTTGTTAACTGAGAGTGAAAGATATAGTAAAGTGATTGAGTTATGGACCAATACCAAAGAAAAAGTTACTGACATTTGTAAGGATAGCTTAACAATATATAATCCTGTTCATAGTATGGTTGAATCTGGTGCTCGTGGATCTTGGGCTCAGTTAACTCAGATTTTGGGAATGAAAGGTTTGGTTACATCTCCTTCTGGTGATATTATTGAGCTGCCTGTAAAAGGTAATTTCAAAAGAGGATTTGAAGTATTAGAGTACTTTATTTCTACTCACGGTGTTCGTAAAGGTTTATCAGATACCGCTCTTCGTACTGCTAACGCTGGTTACTTAACTAGACGTTTGGTTGATGTGGCTCAAGATATTATTATCACTGAAGATGATTGTAAAGAAAAAGATGGCGTGCTTATCACAAAGGAAGAAAGCGAAGACATGGGGGAGACAATTATAAAGAGAATGGCTGGAAGATATTTAGCGAAAGATTTAAAAGATGAAAATAAAAAATTATTAGTAAAAGCAGGTGAGTTAATTACTGAAGATGTGATTGATAAGATAAAAGACAAGAAAATTAACGAAGCCTACATTAGATCAACTTTGACTTGTAAATTGAGCAGAGGAGTTTGTGTAAAATGCTACGGATATGATTTGGGACACAATGCGCCTGTTAAACTTGGTACAGCTGTGGGTATTATTGCGGCTCAATCAATCGGTGAACCTGGAACTCAGTTGACTATGAGAACCTTTCATACCGGTGGTGTAGCTGGAAGTGAAGATATTACTCAAGGCTTGCCTCGTGTTGAAGAAATTTTTGAAACACGTCCACCAAAGAAAAAAGCTCTTATTTCTGATGTTGATGGTAAAGTAACCATAGAAGTTGGAGAAAGAACCATAGAGGATGAAAGTGGAAAAACAGTAGTTGTGAGCAATCCTCAAGTAAAGGTTCTAAAGATCGAGTATAAAGGCACTGATGTTGATAAATATTCTATCAAAGAATTTACTAACTCTCTCAAGCTAAAAGCAAAAGAGAAAAGAGAGCTTAAATCTAAAATTTTAGTTAAAGACGGAGATAAGGTAAGTAAAGGAGCTGAGCTATTTTTTGTGGGTGATCAAGCGGAAGTTGCTAAAAAATCAGGAATCGTAAATGTAGATAGCGAGATTGTAAAGATTGAAGTTAATAAAAACAAAACCAGAGAATATATTATTTCAAAGGGCACTGGAATATTAGTTGAAGACGGAGAAAGTGTTACCAAAGGAACGCAGTTAACTGAAGGAAGTCTTGATTTGCGACAGTTGTATAAATTAAGAAACATGCTGGAAGCTCAAAAATATATTATCAAAGAAATTCAACATGTTTATTCTTCACAAGGTCAACCTTTAAATGACAAGCATATTGAGATCATAACTAAACAGATGTTCTCAAGATATTTGATTACAGACTCGGGCGATACCGATTTATTACCTGGTGAAATCGCAGAGGAGTCAGTACTCCAAAGAGGAAATAAAGGCGCTAAGAAGCCAGCCAAGACTGAAAGATTGTTAATGGGTATCACCAAGGCTTCGTTAACAACTGATAGCTTCTTGTCAGCTGCTTCATTTCAAGAAACTGCTAGAGTATTAATTGATGCGGCTGTTAGCGGTAAGATTGATTATCTAGAGGGATTAAAGGAAAATGTTATTATTGGTAGATTAATTCCAGCTGGAACTGGTTATAAAGGTAAGATTGAGAGAAAGGTTTACTAAGATATTAGAACTTAGAATATAAAAGGCTCAGCCTCCAAATTGGAGGCTGAGCCTTTTTTTGTTTTTTGCAGAAAAGAGTTAGAAAATTTAACAATAAGTCACATACTCCTCCCAAACCTCCCCTTAAAAAGATATAATGAAAAGGGGAGGAGTTAGAACAATCTCCCTCCTTATTAAGGAGGGGTTAGGGGAGGTGGGTGAATTTGCAATTATATTTTTCCATGAAGATAATTTTTTCTTAATTTTTCGGGGAATTTTTCTATGGCGTAGCGAAGCGTTGTTCGTGGCATTGTTTTGTAGTGTATTTTTAAGAATTTTTCTTCTACGTCTCTATTTCTGTTTCCGATTTCTCGGAGCATCCAGCCGACCGCCTTATGAATGAGATCGTGTTTGTCGTTTAGTAGTATTTTAGATATTTTTAAAGTATCTTGGAAGTCAAGATTTCTAATAAAAGCGAATGTTGAAATAATCGCAATTCTTTTTTGCCAGAGATTTTTTGATTTAGAAAATTTATACAAAATTTCTTTTTCTGATTTATTATTTAGTAAATACTTACCTATAACCCTAGGAACTGTGACATCAACTAGGTCCCAATTATTTATTTTTTTTGAATTTTTAATAAAAAAAGTATAGATTTGTTTTTGTTGTTTTTCATTTCCTTTTTCGAATTGAAGCACTCCGATAAGTAGGGCTATCATTCTATGTTCATGGACTTTGCTATCCAATAATCTCTCTAAGTCAGAAACAGGTGTGTTTATAAATTTCTTCGTTATGAGTCTTTGTTGAGGCATTTTTACACCGATAAAAACATCTCCTTCTCCATATTCGCCAGGACCAGTCTTAAAAAACCTTTGCTGAATTTCAGCCCTTTCTTTATTAGATATTTTTTTTAATCCGGCTATTATTTTGTTATAGTTTGTCATGAGATATAATTATTTGTCATATGTTTTTTGTTAAAAAATTATATAATTATTTATTTTTCTCACCAAAATTACTATAATGTTTTTTCTTTTTAATATTGTCCAAGGCAAATATAATTTCTGGTATAGTGCTCTTAGGTAAATTATCAATAGGGAACCAGCTTAGATCAGTACATTTTTTGGGTTCCATGTTTTTTATTTCCCCGTCCCATTCACTGCAAGTGATATAGATATCAATATATTCTCTATCAAAAGAGAATCGATGCATGATATGTACTACGGTTAAGTTTTTTAATTCCAATGTTATATTTGCCTCTTCTTTGGCCTCTCTAATAATGCATTCTTCCGCTGTTTCGTTGCCATCGAAATGTCCAGAAACCATACTATATTTACCATCCTGAAAGCCAGAATTGGCTCTTTTGAGAAATAATATTTCTCCATCTTTTTCGAGAACTAGATATGCTGCTATATAGATTTTGAATTGTTCTTTCATTTATTTAATTATTTTTTCTATAAATAAAAATTTGATAAAGTATTATTTCGACAGTTATTATGCCTAATCCTTGTCCAAGGACTAAAACCATGTCTTTTTGTAATATCCCATGTATGGTCCAGAGTGAATAGGCGACAAGGGACAGTACCATAAACGGAGTTGAGAGACCGTCGGT
>Ga0307992_1001491_pt1 | contig 13799 bp, 16 predicted proteins | sample EllFjometagen133_FD_203162 | JGI IMG/M metagenome (GOLD analysis project Ga0307992, IMG submission 203162) | Marine microbial communities from Ellis Fjord, Antarctic Ocean - #133 | ecosystem: Environmental > Aquatic > Marine > Unclassified | place: Southern Ocean | collected 2014-10-08
AAATCTTTTAATCCCGTGATAGCAAATACTGCCATAATGGGTCTTATTTCCCTACCCGGGATGATGACCGGCCAGATATTAGGAGGCAGTAACCCAAATGTAGCTGTTAAATATCAGATCATGCTCATGATCACCATTTTTTCATCAGGGATATTAAATGTGCTGCTATCGATTACCTTTTCAAACAAATTCGCTTTTGACAGCTATGGGAATTTAAAAAAGGATATTTTTAGGGTGAAATAGAATCGTAAGTCGTAAAACTTCTTCTTTTCATCTTTGAGCTCCTTTTTATTGGAGTTTAAAGAACATGATCATATTTGTTCCATATCAAATTTATCGTTCATCATTCATAGTTTATCGTTTATCGTTAATAAGCGTCGAGCAGAATTTAGGGGGGTTGTATTTGAGTATAAATAGCATAATATCACCGGATTAAGAGTACAGTATTCGCCTTTTATCCATGCGGGTTTTACGATTTGTGTACACCAAAATGTGGCTGGTAAATTTTATTTTGTTATTTAGGGTGCGTAAGTGCTTTAAAATACAGTGGTTTGGAAGTGGATATGTTACTTGTTGGAGTAGTATTTACTCTGAGATCTAACTGTCTGGTTAATTGAGGGAAGGTCAGTTTTAAGAGAAATGTTAATTATAGCACAATACTATTATTTCCTTGATATTATATTTTAAAAAGATTATTTTGTTTCTATATATAATAAGGGAGAAAATGTGTTAAAATTAAAATTGCCATTTATATTAATTTTAATTGTTCTTACAATTAGTTGTGCTGGACCTGGTATGTTGACTCAGGATATTCAACAATTTCCTGAACCGGAAGAGAATATGGGGATTGTATATTTCTATAGGCCATCTTCCCTTATCGGTGCAATCATAAGTTATGATATTTACTTGGATCAACAGAGAGTGGGGAGATCTATAAATGGGAAATACTTCTATCTTATGCTAGAACCAAATCAATACCATTTTTCTGCACAAACAGAATCAAAAGAAGAGGTATGGGTAAAAGTTGAAGAAGGGAAAGCTTATTATGTCAAAACAGGTGTAAACCTTGGGCTTATGGTTGGACGACCTGATTTTCAACAAATACCAGAATATAGTGCAAATGAAGAGATCAGAGCATGCCGATATACAACTATCATTAATAAATGATTAATAAATATAATGATGCTGGTATTTTTGACTCCTACCCCCATTAATTAAACTAATCCCATATATTAATGTAATAAAGAGCCACCTCTAACCGGGTGGCTTTTTTATTCGCTAAAAAATATCTATTATCTAGCGAGTTACGTGTGCTTTTTCTCGGGGTATTCTAGCGAGTAGCTATGGAAATATAGCCACTAATGGTGTAGCTATAAAGAAGCCCACTCTTATGAGCGGGCTTTAAAAGTATTTCAAAGTGTCCGATTTATTGAGACAAGAGCGTATGAGGAACTTTGATTGAAAGACTGTTTACACAAAATTATGCACCTCCAACATAGGTAACCCTAATATTACATAAAAGGTTTATTATCAATTTTTTACACAGCGTATCGACAACCCTTCAGTTTTTGCCCAAGTTCCAGGGTATACACGGGAAGAATTGTAATATAAACTCATGATACCTGCATCACCTACCATAATATCAGATGCCCAAAAATATGCTGATTCCCCCAACTCATCAAACCAGCCGTTACCATTCCATCTATGACCACCAGGTAATACAGAAAAACCAACTGAATTTGTTGCTCCAACATTTGGTGTTACCCAGTAATTTGGACCAGCATATTTTAATTTCCCCCCGGGTGAATCACCAATATAATCAACTAAAATATTCCATTCAACTAGTGTTGGTATATGCCAATTTTCAGGTGCTAAAACTCTATTGTCGTCTGTAGCATACGAATTATATAAGCATCCATATATGTTATTATTATTATCATCGTTATTATAATTGCATCTTGCTCCAGTTCTTGAATCTGCCCATTCGCTATTATCACAAATTTCTGGAATTGTATCTCCATTTCTGTAATGTATAACTTTAAGATTCTCTGCCATCCACCATTGATTTCCAATTTTTACTGTATTATACGTATTCCCATCTATATCTGACATTGTTCCTGTCTCATAAATTATTATTACATCTTCAGGAATTGTAACTAGAATCAAGAGCGAATTACCAATATTCCCCGCTTGATCATATGCTTTAGCAAGAATAGTATATTGTTGACCTTTATCACATGACGATGTATTCCATGAATATTCCCAAGGTATTGCTATATCTGCAAATAGCAGTTGGCCATTAATATAAAACTCAACTTTTTCTATCGATGTATCATCTTGAACATCAACTTTAATTCTTACTGTTCCTTCAACCGTTGATCCATGAACTGGATACGTAATATTTACAGTAGGAGATTGACTATCAAATATTGAACACGCACTAAAGAATAAACCTGAAATGATAAAAAAACATTTTAAATATTTCATTTAATTTTCTCCTTCAAATAAGACGTTATTACTTCAAATTTTCGTTTAACATTAATAAATAATTACTACTTATTTCTTCAATTATTTTTAAGTTGTATTTTTCCGCAGACTTCTCAGCATTATAAATATTACCCCTATAATATCTTTGAAAGGGTCCAATAATGATTAGTATAGCTGATAAAGGATCTCCAGTATAAAAATCATATGCCACCAAACCGCCCCAAAACAATGTTACTATAATTGCACCGAACATATCTTTATAATTTTCTGAATATAATTGCCCAAGTCCGGGTATAAGTGATAAACATTTGCTTTTTTGAATACTTTTCATTTCACCAGAAAGTATAAATATTGAATCAATTTTATCTTCATAATATTTATTCCATTTATTATCCAAAATATAAGCACTTTTAATAAATTCTTTTGATTTTGAATAATCTCCGTGCATTGCCTCTAAAATACTTATTAGAGCAGCAGCTTCAATTTTCACAGAATGATTATTTGAATTATTGTAATTATTTAATAGAGTGATTTTTGCTAAATCATGGTTGTCAGTTAATATATATATTAATGATAAATCATTAATTCTTTCTTGTTTAGTAGTATCTTCGTCAGAATAATTTATACTACTCAACATGAATTGTTCAGAAAGATTGTAATTTTTCGCACTTAGATAATAATTCGAAATTTCATAATCAATTTCCGATATTCTATTAAAAGCACCTTCATTCTCATAATACATCCTTTGCTCATACAAGAATTTTAATTTATTATCTGAAGCAACTAATAAACCAGGCATTAATAAAATTAACATTAATATTTTATTCATCATATTGATTAATAACTTCATCTTTTAAAGAATAATTAAAAGTATTTATTGCCTGAACTGAGCCATAAATATCAGATAAATAATACCATATAGCTATAGAAGAAAATATTATCGTTCTAAAATCCTTAAATCCATTGACTCTATAACTATGGTATGCATTAACCCCCATTATACTAATCATTGTAAAAGCTTGAAAACCATCCCTATAACGTTGGGCATACATTTTGCCACTACCTGGAATAATTGCAGACAGTGCACCACCAATGAACGGAGATTTATATTTAAGATTATTTCCCTGATTAATTAACTGGAGCAATTGTTGGTCTTTATAAAACTCAATTCGATCATAATAATATTTTGATGAATCAAATTTTCCCTCATGAAAAAAAGATTTTATAGTTAATGATTCCGTCAGCTCATTTTTATTAAAATAACATATGTTATTTCTTAGTAGTTTATATTGCGAGGTTTTATATAAATGGTTAAAATAATATTTCTCATATTTCTCCAAATCATAATGGAATAGACTTTTGTAAATAAATGTTGAACTGTCAACTTGTTCATTTTTATTATATAATTCTGCAAGAAATAAAACATCATTTAAGTTATTACTTCCAATTCTGGATAAGTTAATTTTATCATTTAGAAGCTCTATTGCAAAATCAGTGTCAAATTTACTCACATAGCCAGGTAAATCTGCGTAAACAATTGATAATATAAACACCAAAATGAATGTTATCTTTTTCATCTATTTATTTTCAAAACTTGGGAAATCAATATTTTTACCTTCTGAATTCTGATTATAATAAATATTATTCATATTATAACATCTAAGAATTCGATCACCAGTGCCAAATATTGCTTTCGGTAAACTGGAGTTGTTTAATAAAATAAAAGCATATTCTGAGCAACTAGGGTAGAATGTGCAGGCTTCCAAGTCTTGTAGAGAAATTAAATCCTTATATATAAGGATTGATCTCTTTAATGAATGTTTAATACCGGATTTTTCTTTTTTATTTAACTTGATATCATAGGTAACCTTATAATTACCTAATTGTTCTTGATATTGTGAGCTTTTAAAATAATTTTTAAGTATAATAGTATATTTGTTTTCAATACCACTGGCTATATTGATAATTAATGAGAATATTATAATAATTTTAATAATATTCTTACCAAATATACTTATTAATTTCATAATTTGATGATATTTCAAGGAAATCTTTTCCCTTTAAATTAGCATTAACAAAATCATAATATTTGTATTTTTTTACTCTATTCTCACTGTGTGAAGTAATGATAGTAGGATATAAATTTTCATTAAAATTTATTGTTTTATTAAAACTATAAGTCTTAATCTTTTTTCTACCTATATAGGACAATAGTTTAAATATCTTACCATTATGCTTAAATATTGTAATTTTCGCGTCTTTATTTTTGCCATAATCAGATTCTAAAAGCCAATAAGTAATTAAAGTATCCTCAATTTGGGTATAATTTTTTAACTTAAAGTTTTGAAATATTAGGTATTTTTCAAGGTCACTATAATGTATAAAATAATCAATAAATTCAGGTAAAATTAAATTATTACCATTAATAATTGCCATATTTTCTTCATCAATATTATAGAAACGTTGTTCTTGAGGTAAAAAAACAATTTTCTGATTAATTGGGTAATTAAGAATAACAATATTCGTATCGGGATCAACAATATAAAGTATTCCACTCTTAACTGTTTTTAGAGAATCCCCTAACTCAAACATACTGAATTTTAATGATAGTATTAGTGAATTCTGATTCGCTAAAACTAAGCCCATACAAATCAGTGATAGGACTAATAGCCTACATATGATAGTAATAAATAGTTTACTGGAATTGATAGTGCCCATCCTATACCCGCATATAACATTTGTTTACCTTTTCTTGCTTTCGAATATGCTTGATTATATCCTTGGATATATGTCATTGATTTACCCATTAAATATGTACCTGGGGAATCCCCGTCAGAAACAGCAGCAGCAACAAAACCAAATACTCCACAACCAAAACCAGCTAAAAGCCATAATGCACTCGCATCACTTTTCCCTTGCATCCGTCCGTCACTTTGGCCCATTTGATAATCATAGTAATTTTCCTGGTCTTGCGCAAGAATACACGCAGAAAGACTTAAAATCAATATGATTGAAATAATTTTCTTAACCATAATAAACTCCTTCATCTTTTTAGTATTCAAAATAATATAATACACCTATATCAAATGCTATTTGTGGCCCTTCAAACATATCAGAATTATAAAACACTGTTGTACCAAAAGCAAAATTCAATCCAAAATCACCTAAAAGCATCTTCTCATAACCCAATAGAAATGAGCTCCCATTTAGAGCATGATCTGTCGTTGTAGAACTAATATCATTATATTCAATTCGTTCTTCCCATCCTACTCTTCCATATGATAAATGCACATATAAACCATCAATAATATATATTCTTGGTCCAAAATTGTACATAAAAACAGGCGTTAAGGATAAAGGCTTGACAAAAAGTCCTATAGAAGCAGAATATCCATACCACTTAGTTCTATAGGCACCTAGTATGCCTAAGCCACTATATGTGGAGCCATAACCTATTCCAAAATAACGATAAACATCTTCTTTCTCTTTTATTATATTGTAACCTTTACTATTTCCACTAATTTTGGAAGTTTTATTATAGGCCATATTACCAAATTGAGCCGTACCGCCTTTTTTATATTTTATTTCTTTAACTTCTTTTATAGGAATTGTAAACTTAATTTCATCTGTATTATAATTTCTGTTTGTAAATCTAAAATAAACCGTATCTGTAGATACATCTAAAATATATACGCTTAATTTTGCACCATTTGTTTTAATTATTGTATCTTGAGAAAATAACGGGCAACAGAATATACTTGAAAAACATAAAACAAAACATAGTGAACTAAATATTTTTTTCATTGTAAATTGCCGTCTAATTATATTACGAATATAATTAATAATATATATTATGTCAAGAGTTATTCACTATATTAATAACACATTTTGACTCTCTCACAAAATTCTGACAGTCCAATATGTTAGCGTACTAATTCGCTATGAAAGACATATTATCTTGCGAGTTTTGCCCCTTCCCTATTGGTATTCTAGCTAGTAGTTATTGAAATACTGCCACTAATGGTGTAGTTATACTAAAACCCACTCTTGCGAGTGGGCTTTAACTATTAGATCAAATGTTCGGTTTATGGGGAGAAGGTCAAGAAATCTAATTTACTTCGGTGTATTAATACTATTTTGAAAATCATTTTTATTTATTACATGTTTTTTAAACACGTTTACTAGATATCCAAAATATTCGGTGTACTCTTTAGGCTTCTGGAATCTTGTATGGCAATTATTTAGATGTTTAATAAATGATCTATTATCATGCAAGTGCTCCCAATCAACAATCATTTCATAATAATTAAGAAACACGTTAACCATAAATCTAGCAATTCTTCCATTTGCATCATAATATGGATGACATAAAACAAATTCTTGATAAAAATGCATAGCTAATTCAACGGGATTGTCTGTTTTCAATTTTAGATACAAAAGAGAATTAGCAACTTTTTCAGGAATATCTTTTGGTGGGGCACCTTCAAATTTGAATCTAATATCTCTTTGTCTAGAACCACCAAAATATACTTTTCCTAAGTTTACATCTTTTTCATTCCTAAATTCTCCAGCATTTGTTAATATTTTTTCAAATAGCATTTTATGAGTAAAGTACATTAGATTGAAAAAATGCTTCAATGCATTTTCTGATTTTATTTCCATTGTAAATAAATCAATACTATCATTTAAAGCATTGTATCTGGTTTTAATTTGATCATGAACTTTTTGAAGGGAATACTTTTTTTTAACAGAAAAATCTCTTAATAAACTATCAAGTATTTCGAGTTCACTGTTAATATTAATGAGTCCAGAGTAATTAATTAAATTGCTTGCTGATCTTGCTATTTATACCCTTATCACTACTTTTCTTTATTTTTCTATAATAATCATAAGATTTATATGTTGATAATGCATTCATTTCTTCTTTAGTCATATCTGCGAAATAAGCATAGGAAGTATTTGTTAATAAAGGATAAAATATATTATTCTTAAAATCTAAGGGGAAATTACAAGCAAAAGGAAGTTTTGAATAATACTTCTTAATAACATCTTTTCCAATAATGCCTGAAGGACCAGTTTCAATCCATGGGTCTTCTTTGTGGCTCATTAACGATAATGAAATAGCATCAATAGGCAAATAGTTTTCCAAAATAAAGTCAACCGTCAATTTCTCTTCATCAGATAAAATAACTTTGGGCGAAGCATTATCATTTGGAATTGGTTTGCTACCATATCCTTTATATTCTTGATACACCAAAGTATTTACAGGTCCGTATGCCCATTTTCTGAACTGTGATGTGATTATTTTAGGCTTATTATCTATAATACTCCAAACCTTCACATAATAAAGAAGCTTCTGTAATTTAAGTGGCGAGATATCGACACTCTCACTCATCGGGTGATTTAGAATATATTTTGCCGCCTGTGACGCATTCATGCTCTACTCCTTAGCACGCTATTATTGATGTTGTCTGTCAATAGCACATAAAAATAATGATTTTTTTCATCATTTAAAACAAATATTTAATAAACATGATCAAGTTTAGTTCCAATAATTAATCTTCCTCAACAGATCCGGGTACCTTTAAGACCCAGGATGGGGTATTTTTCCAACCTGGTAGCGAGATCGAGTCATTTTCGCAAACCTATTTCATAAGATTGTGGCACATAGATTACATTTTATTCAAATTACTTTTTACATATTCTTTTAATAATTTTTTATAATTTACCTTGTGTGTGTTTAATAACAGTCTATAATTAATTGTATTTTGAGGATGAAAGGTAATTTTACTCCTACCGGGCATAGTAATACTTATCAAAGTGGAATAAATATTGAAATTTAAGTCCGAATAAAACATCATCAAATTGAATGTGGTAGGTAAATAATTACTATCTACTTGTTTGGGGGACACCATTATTTCCATATTATTCACATCATCATGAGAAAGGTATTTAGTGAAAAAATATTGAACATCATCTTCTTTATCAATATCTAATCTATGGGCAATAGTTTCAGAAATACCATAAAACATAATATTTGTTGCCAAACCATACCCAACATTTTTTATTTCAAATATGCTATTTATTCCACTTGGATAGTCATTAAGCTTTTTTAAAGCATTATAAATACTATATTCGTTGTAGTTATTTGGAGGACTCTCGGCAAGCTTAGTACTAAAATTTTCAACAACTATATATGGTTTATGAAGTTCTTTATTTTGATTTTTAATTTGCCTATTTGTGTTTTTCACAATAAAAAAAATCATAGCAATCTGAACAATTATAGCAATCGCGGGTATAATCCAATCACGATTTGCTTGCCAACCTTTAGATGCTTCCTGAATTATTACTGCAACCGTATCCATCCCTACACCTCCACCTCCCCGCTTATCAATTAGGAGAGCAGACTATTATTATTTCATTCATCATATTTGTTTAGCTGATTGAATTCCAATCTTCTTGTAGCTTAATTGTAATTCTTCAACATTTAATCTAATAAGGTCCTAAATCATTGCTCATAGTAATAAGAAATGACGCAATTTCATTTGCCCTCATTCCACTGTTTGTATCCCTTACTACCTGATCAACGGCATTAACTAACATCTGTGATTTTGTTTTAAGTCTCTTGAAATCATTAGGTGTATTTAAATGACCTTTCCATATTGTAGAGGTTAACCAGTCTCCAGCTGTTGCTAATTTATTTTTGTTTGTTGCATTTTTCCATTGAGACGTACTTGCATTATGGAGATTTCCTCCCACATACCATGGTTTTGTTGATTGATAATTTGATGATGATTTTGTTGTATTTGTTTTAGCAATATTATTTTTACTCGATGTCTTAAGATTTTGACCTAATAATGCAATACTATTAACATATCCAGAACCAATCACTTCATCATTTTCTTTTCGTGCAAGTACTTTATACCAAGGAATTCCATTTTTAGATTCAATTTTATATATGTAAATACTACCATTCACAGGTAAATATTTTACTTTTTTTAGTGCCTCATCTGGATCAACAGGATCAACTTCAGGCATTAATGGTGTTTGTTTTGAAATTGAATATGTATTTCCAATAATTAATTTTTTAGGATCAATATAATATTCAGATTTTTTTGTACTTTTATTTTTTGGAAATACGATATCCTTCTCATCAAAAACAGTAGTGATGTTACCTTCAAGTAAATTACCATACTCCATCACTAATTTTTTAGGATCATTACTATTTGCTTCAGCCCAAGAACCATCCGGAGCCCAAGTTGCTTTTCCTGCAGTATATAATCCATAAGTAGAAGTATTGGGTAAGTAAAACAATATATCCAGTGCATCTACTTCTCTATGTGTTCCAATGATTTCTCTTGCAATATTGTTAATTTCTTTTTCTGAGCATTCTTCTTTTAGTTGGACCCTATACTGTGTTCTTTTTATAAGGGTTTTAGTTTGATATTCTTGATAATCAAAGTTTTCTGTTTTTACAATATCATATTGCAATTTCTTGTGTTCTGTTGCTTCCCTTGGTTTAATTTTATTTAAGGATATTAGGCTTAAACTATCCATTTCCTTTTTGATTTTTTGACTAATTTTAATTAAAGAATCTTTGTTGTTTTTTACTGAAACCATGACTGGCTTTGTATCACCTTTTAGTGGTAAATATTCTGCCTCAGATTGAACAATGTTGCTTTCATTTTGAGGAATTAGGGCTGAAATAATTAATAGAAAAAAAATACTTAACACCCAATAAAAGAATACCGTGACGCGAGTTGGTCTTTCAGAATTTCTCAGAATAAGTGCGGGTTTAATTAAACCAATAATAAGTGCTATAGAAAAACATATTCCAATAAATCCAAGAAACGCATACATACTATACCCCACCATGTTTATATCTAGCATTACAATTTGGATTATAATTTCTTAATAATCAAGCTCTTTTTAAGCCCACACAATTCTTAATATGGCTGTCCTGTTGATAAATCGAACTCGAAATAAATAAAATATTAGTGATAAAATACACAAAATCTAACGAGTTTAAATAAATTTACTTAACTTATGTGTGTTATACTCCTGTGTAATATTCTCACAAAACAATTACTTGTGTACTAAGTGTTTAATATCTAATTTACATAGTAATTAGTTTTATTCATGAATAATTAAAAAGTACGTATTCCTTTAAACAGTAACTAGAGTGATTGTATGAAAAAAATAATTCTCATATTAATAATTCTGTTTGTAGTATTAACTATTGCTTTTAGAATTTGTTGTGGGGTTTTTGTAATTCAACCCATTGGCGCTTTACCAGAAGGTAAAACCATTTTGTACTGGAGGGTTGGTTTAGATTATCCCTTTATAACTTCAGCTGACGGCGCTTTAGAAAAAAGTGGGACGGGGGTTTCTTTATTTGGGAGAAGTTTAATGCTTTCAAGAATAATTGACGATATTGATGAAAGAATTATCTTAAGAATGAAATATTCCGAGAAATTATATTTAAAATCAACCGGTGGAATAAAGTATGAAAAGTAGGAGAATAGAATTATGAAAAAACTATTGAAAATCTGTATTCTTTTAATTTTAATTTGTTCAATGAGTTTTAGTCAATCAATTGAAACAAAAATTAGAGGATTTGCTAAACAGAAGTACCCCAATGATTATTCGATGCAACAATATGTCTATAAAAATCAGCTATCTGCTTATCACTATATGACTGCTGTCTCTGATAATGAAGTGAAAAGAATAGCTACTTTTAAGTATCCAAATGATTATGAAATGCAACAATATATCTACAACAATCAAGTTGCTGCAAAAAGATATATGGGTTTTGTCAAGGATTATGAAGTGAAAAATATTGCATTAAAGAAATATCCAAATGATTATGAAATGCAGAAGTATATCTATGATAATCAAGTTGCAGCGAAAGCATATATGAAATCTCGACCAAGTTCATATGCAAAATCAAGCGCTCAAAGCAAATATCCAAGGGATTATGAAATGCAAAAATATATTTATGATCAATTATCCTATTAAAATAAAGTAACGTAAGTATTTTAAGTTTCAACAACTATAATTTCACCAAAGTATTACTAATTTTAAAGCATTAAATAAGGAGTATATCATGTCTGTTACTGATCATGAAGGCCGCATACAAGTTAACTACTCACAGAAGACAGTTTTTAAAACATGTCTTGATGCTTGTAAATTAATAGAAGGTTTTTCAATTGATAAAAAAGATGACATCGCCAAAGTGATATATTTGAAAGCAAAATTATCCTTGTTTTCTTGGGGCGAGACAATCACAATAAACATTATAAAAGTAGAAGATTCGCTTTCAAATATTAACATCATTTCAACTCCTAAAATTGGAATGGGCGCCAATGCTCCAGGATTATATGGTGATATGGGCAAAAACAGGAAAAATATAAATAAAATACAACAAGCAATAACAAATGAATTATCTAAATACCCAGAAGAATATAAAAAAGAAATTGGCAATCAAAACTCAATAGCTGATGAGATTAAAAAATTTGCTGAACTTAGAGATTCGGGGATACTTACTGAAGAGGAATTTCAGACAAAGAAAAAACAAATTCTAAACCTCTAATATTAAACAAAATTTTTAAGATAAGTGATGCTTCCACTATTTAGATCTTAATAAAAAAACCACCCTCTTTTTTCAGATTAGGTGGTTATTGCTAGGTTTTATTATCTTTTGAATACGTTTTTGCTATGGCTGGAAAAAAATCGAGTCTTGAAACAGCTTATTTTGGTTTGGAAACAATATCTAAAGTCTTTAACTTGGAATATTATAATAAAAAGGTGAAAAATGAATTGTTCAAAATTTGTGGTTTCTTTTATTATTTTATTGTTTTGTTTGAATTTATTTGCCGGACCATTCGGCTTAGAAATGGGAATGTCATTAGAAGACATTGGTGGGAAATCGATAAAAATGAGTGATGGAAATTATGGCTTTAAAGAACTCCCTAAGTCTCATTCTGCATTTGATCTTTATCTTCTTCAAATAGCACCCAAAGGGGGCTTATATGATATTATGGCTGTGGGAAAGTTTATAACGTGTAACCCTAATGGTTTTCAACTAAAAAAACAATTTGATGATTTAAAAGAAACACTGGGGGAAAATTATGGAAAATGTCTTATGGTGGACACTCTTTCCGCAGGAAGTATATGGGATAAACCAGGTGATTGGATGATGGGTTTGTCTAAAAAACATAGAACTTATAAGGCGATTTGGGGGGAAGAATCATTTTTACCTCCTGATTTAAAAATAATTACATTGGAGGCATATTCCACCTCACTAGGTAAGGGTTTTATATTTTTAAGATATGGTTTTATAAACAGTGATTCATGTAGCACTGAAAAGTCTGCCGAAGAAAATAGCGCATTATAAATAAGTAATTGAAAATTTTAAATAAATAGCTAAGGCTTCTGGCATCCTAAAAAAAACCGTTCAATCTTTAATTTGGGCGGTTTCCTTATATTCGGCTTGTTTTTACTTTACTTATTTTCCCCTGTTTGGCTTATTACCCTTTGTTTATAGGGCTTTTTCTCTACTAATAAGTGGAGTGTGTATATTCACTCAATATTGATTCAAATTTAAAGGCAAGTGGGTTTATTTTCTTTTTTTCTTTCCTCAACAGCTCACCCATTATTTCAGAACTTGATTTAACGGATATGTCAAATTCACTTTCCATAATAGATTTATATTCCCACATGTTTAAGCTATCTTTATCGAGATATACTTGATAAATAAGAGGTATAATCAAAAACATATCGATTGCACTTATTGTTTTGTCCTTTATTTTTACTGTCACATAAGTAAATTCAAAATCGTAGTTTTCTTTAATATATTCGGTGCTTGTATTTTCAAATTCATCTTTTACATCATAGGGAGCTTCCCACGTGAAAATTTCATCCGTAAACGTGTATGTATTCAATCTACCCCCTCCTTCAGCAACTTCTTTGTTAGTTTCTTTAGAAATTACTTTGTATAGAAAACCACCTCCATGAATAGGTCCATTTAATGGTGTTATATTAAAACTTATTTGCATCATAACATCATTACCGTAACTATAATATTCCTTTTCGATGGATGAAAATTCTGCTTTAAAATACTTTGTAGGGTCATTTTTATCCCTAATGTTTCTATATTCAGTAATTGAAGAGTCTATTTTTGGCTTATAGATGTTAAGTTCTTCATTTAAATTAATTTGAGCTAGACTGTCCGCTTCAGAATAAACCTTATTAATCAAATATTCATCAGATGATTTCTTTTTATAATCTAAATAATCTGAATATGATAATTC
>Ga0307992_1001492_pt1 | contig 13798 bp, 11 predicted proteins | sample EllFjometagen133_FD_203162 | JGI IMG/M metagenome (GOLD analysis project Ga0307992, IMG submission 203162) | Marine microbial communities from Ellis Fjord, Antarctic Ocean - #133 | ecosystem: Environmental > Aquatic > Marine > Unclassified | place: Southern Ocean | collected 2014-10-08
AAATCTTAAAATAGAAAAAGGAACGAGTCCAACAGACTATTCTGTATCACAAGATGAATTTGTAAATAAAAATTATTCTGGCGACGTCGGCATAGGAACAACCACTCCAAGCTCTAAATTACATGTAGCAGGTGCTAATGAATTTGTTACAGTAGATGAACTTACACCATTAGCTGATGGCCATTTAGTACCAAGAAAATATCTTCATGATAACTTTGCTCCTATCGATAGCGTTACTGGTAATTTAAATATGAATGGTAATGATATCTCTAATGTAAATAAGTTAACTGTTAACACCATTGATCCTCTATATAATATTAATAATGTTTTATACTCTTCTTATGCTGCTTCTATGGTAGGGGGCGTTAAGGAGGAATATGTTGGCAAAACCTCTATAAACAGGTATAATAATGTAGTAGGGGAATATGAATATATTCTTGATATTAAAGATATGAAAGAAGGTTCTGATTTATGGTTATGGTATAAGGTAATAGATTTCTCTAAAGATAATGTTGAGGTATTTATTACCCCATATGGTCAATTTGCTAATGTCTATTATAAACTAGAGAATAATCAGATAATTTTCCGTAGCGATAGAAAAGTAGAAGTATCCTATAGATTGACTGCTAATCGCTTTGATTGGACAAGTTGGCCAACCCTAGCTGATGACCAAAATCAGGCCGGAGGTTTAATAATTAAATAATTAATATAATAATAAATCTAAGCTTTTACAGTTAAAATTAATAACTTTGGAGCTTAAATAATCGAAAAGTATGGCCAATGACATGCAGCCGAAAGGCAAAAATAAGGCCCTAACAGTGATTATCATTGCTATCGTAGTGCTTTTGGTAGTCATTTTAGCTGTTGTGGCCTTGTCTAAGAAAGATACTACTACGGCTGGTGATAATTCTAATGTTCCAGCTACAGCTACTGATGACCAAGCTGCCGCTCCAACCATGGATGGTGAAGAAGGAATTCCTGGTACAGAAGAGATGGTTGGTGAATTTGACAATATACCAGAAGCTCTAATAGGAGCTGAAGCTGAAGTTGAAGGTGGTAACCTGGTTTCTGTTGACAACCAAGTTATTACTGAAGAAGGCGAAGAAGCTCAAAATAACCTTCAACCAATGACTCCAGGAGCTCCTCATCAGACTGTCCCAATAGAAGAAGCTGATTTACCTGACAGTGCTATTAAGATAGGTGTAAGCGCAGCCGGTTTTGAACCAGCTGAAATTAGAGTTAATGCAAATTCTCCAGTTACTCTTGCTGTGACATCTACTGACACTGCTACTCACGTCTTTAAATTTAGAGATGCTAGTATGAGCTCTATAGCAGTTGGAATCCTTTCAGGTGAAACTAAAGCAATTACTTTCCAGACTCCAGCACCCGGTGAGTATATTTATTTCTGTGATATTCCTGGTCATGCTGGCAGAGGCGAAACAGGAGTTATGATTGTTGAATAATTAATGAATATGTAGTTTTAACAGGCGCGTTTAATACGCGCCTGTTTGTATATCTGGGTTTATGACGGAATTATTAAAGCCTCAAAAAACTAATAAAATTAAGAAAGCTTTCGCAAAAAAGCTTGATTATAATATTTATCTAATAGCTATATTAGTAGGCTTGTTTATATTTTCAGTTTTTAATATACTGGTTTTGGTTAAGATAAAGAAAGATATTAATAATAGTTTAAAGATAATTGAACAAGAGGTATATCACAGAGAAAAAGTAATCGAAGTAAGGGATGAAGTAAAGTATAAGGTAGATAGCAGTAGAGACGAAATCTGTAAAGATGAATTAGAGTATAAGGTAGATAGCAGTAGAGACGAAATCTGTAAAGATGAATTAGAGTATAAGGTAGATAGCAGTAGAGACGAAATCCGTAATATGATGTTTGCTAATAGCTTTGGAGATAATTTCTCTGGTTCAACATATCTTAATATGGATTTAACAGATATGTATCTAGATGTTCTGGCTACTGGATTAACATTTACTCCGCTATATAATTTTACAAAAGTAAAAGATTGCTCAGAACCAAATTGTGGTTTGGAAAATAAGTTAGAAATTGATGGTGATAATATGAAGATCTGTTTAGATAAGGGATGTTTAGAGACTAGAAATAACGATTTAATTTATAATAATTCTGTAGTTAATTTACCTAAAGAAGTAGAAAATAAAAATATTCTTAGTTTAACTATCGGTGGCTTAGATTCTAAATGGCTAGTAGGAATAATTATTGGTGACAGTTACAACGAGGCTGGCTTTGTTTATTATTTTGATGGTAATAAGTTAACTCCTTTAATTACTGACACAACATTATATAAAATAGAACCAAAATATAACAAGCAGGGAGGCAAGATAGGTTTTGGTGGTAGTGATTTTAATTTTTTAATAGTTTATGGCGGCTACAACGGAGTCGCTTTTCATGTTTATAACAATGAAATTACTGATATTTCTAATTTCTTTGGGTTACGAGTTACAAATAAAGGTTTTTGGCCGCAAGTTCTTCGATTAGGAGACGGGGAGAATACTGCCTGGTATGTTTGTAGTCTTGATGATGATAAGTCAAAATTCGTAAAACTATGGCAAAATGATACTTTACAGATACAAGGCGTGATAGATTTGACAGACAAGATTTTTTCTAATAATTCACTAAGACAACAGGCACGCTGCTATTTGTCTGATAATACAAATGAAGTTTTTTTGATTGCAGATTCTATTAGCAGTGAATATGTTTTGCCTAATCAAGCTGTGGAAGAAGCTTCTCTTGATTATCAATTATGGAAGTTTGAAGATAGGGGGTTTGATAATAGTCATGATTATATGACTATCTCTAAAGATTTAATACGAAAAGAAGGGGTTGATGTTGTAAGCGCAATTGTTCAAGAATTGGGGCTTTCTATAGAAGAAAATAATAGCTCAAGAGGTTATATGACTGATTTTATGGATAAAGCATCTATGTATTTGTCTAACGATAATGAGGTTTGGCAAGAAGTGGAGATCAAGCAAGCATTAATATTCCCAAGCCTCAGTAATCAGTTATATTGGCGTTTAGAGTTAGTAAAGGGTGATAATAGTGATTACTCTCCATGGTTAGATAATATTAATCAGTTGAATTATAATCTAAAGACTAGAAATTAGTTGGTAAACAACTATAAAAAATGATATAGTTATAATAAGTTTAAAAATAAAATATGACTTATATGTTTAAATTTAAAAAAGTAATATTCATCTCTTTAGGAGCGTTCTTGTTACTAACCCTAGCAGCTGTTTCGAGTTCTTCGGCAAAAAATATTATTTTATCTTCTGATGCTGGAGATAATGTTGGTATAGGAACGACTAGTCCAAGTGCTAAATTAGAGGTATCTAATAACGCAGGAGCTGATCCAGAACCTATAGAATTGCCAACAACTATTCGAATAACTGATAGCGGCAATGCTGCTACAGGATTTGGAGATACGGTAAATCCATGGGGACAGATAGAGTTTTATAGTGATGACACCTCTGGTAGTGGTCCAGGCGTACAAGCAAAAATCGGATCTATATACGGAGATATATATTCACAACTATCAAGCTTGGCATTTTGGACTGCCCCCAATCATTCCACTGGCCTTATTGAAAGACTACGTATTACTTATGCAGGCGACATCGGCATAGGAACAGCCACTCCAAGCTCTAAATTACATATAGCAGGCGCTAATGAATTTGTTACAGTAGATGAACTTACACCAGTACTCGATGGTCATTTAGTACCAAGAAAATATCTTCATGATAACTTTGCTCCTATCACTGGCTCCGGAGCAGCCTTAACAGGCTCAGGTACTGTTAATATGGTATCTAAATGGACTGGCACTGGAGTCTCTTTGGGTGATTCGGTTATTTATGATGATGGAACTAATGTTGGGATAGGGACGACGGGTCCGGGAGCAAAACTTGCTGTAGTAGGAGATTTATACATTGATAATGTTGATTGGACAACAGATAATGCTTTAAGAATACGTGAAGGGGGCAGTAATACTTATGGGGCATTTTTCAAATATGGGGGTGGTGATTTACTGACAATAGGAACCAGAGACTCCAGTACAGATTTTGTGGCTATGCAGGTTTCAAGAGGGTCTTTAAATACTATTTTTAATGGCAACGTCGGCATAGGAACAACCACTCCAAGCTCTAGATTACATATAGCCGGGGCTAATCAATTTGTTACAGTAGATGAACTTACACCATTAGCTGATGGTCATTTAGTACCAAGAAAATATCTTCATGATAACTTTGCTTCTCTCGCGGGCGCTGGTGATATAACTGCGGTTAATTCAGGAGTAGGAACAAAGGGTGGAGCAGTTTCTGGTGATGCTACCATAGAATTTGACTGTAGTGAAGTTGATGGTAATCAATTAACCTGTTCCGGAGAAGTTTTACAAGTTAGCGAAGGTTCAGGTTCTGGCTTAGATGCAGATACGGTTGATACCATTCATGCCGGCAGCTTTATTAGAAGTGATGCTAGCGATTCTTTTGTCGGAGCATTAGTAGCTTCTGCTAGTAATCGTCAATCTGGTATTTATGGAACATATGATTCAACTAAAACTGATCATATTTGGTCCATGGGAACTTCATATAAGATAGCTAGTGACGGATCTAATTTTGGAAATCTTTACGGTCTTGCCTACAAACATACTAATAATACAACCGGAGGTACAATGGCCGGGGGTCATCAAATGGTCTGGGTAGAGAATGGAACTTCTAAGGCTGCTTTGGGTAATTATGGCGTGTGGTCTAGTGGTGATGTTATTGCAGAAGATGATATAGATTTCAACGGGGAATTACTGCCCGATGGGTCAACTTGTGCGGTTGGACAAATATTAAAGAAAACAGGAACTGATAACTGGGATTGTTCAACTCCGTCTACTGGAAGCGGAGACATGACTGCGGTTTATTCAGGCGTAGGAACAAAGGGTGGAGCGACTTCTGGTGATGCTACCATAGAATTTGACTGTAGTGAAGTTGATGGTAATCAATTAACCTGTTCTGGAGAAGTTTTGCAGGTTAGTGAGGGGGCAGGATCTGGCTTAGATGCAGATTTATTAGACGGACATAGTTCTAGTTATTTTGCCGTAGCCGGTGCTTCTGGTATCGGTGGTTCAGGTACTGCTAATGTGATATCTAAATGGACTGCTTCCGGCACACAGGGTAATTCTATTATTTATGATAATGGTACTAACGTTGGTATTGGCGATGCTACTCCTTCATATAAATTAGATGTTTATGGTACGGGTAGGTTTACATCTTCTCTAACAGCACAATCCTTCATCTATTCTTCAGACAGAAGGTTAAAAGAGAATATTAAGACTATTAATAATCCTTTAAATAAAATTTTAGCTTTACGAGGGGTTAGCTTTAGTTGGCGTGATAGTAAAAAACCAAGTCTTGGCTTAATTGCTCAAGAAGTAGAAGAAGTTTTTCCTGAAATTGTTTCTCAAGAAGGGGAATATAAAGCTGTTGGTTATGGTAATTTAGTAGCTCCTCTAATTGAGGCTGTTAAAGAACAACAACGACAAATAGAAACGCTGCGGGAGAGAGTAGCCGGGTTAGAGAAGCTTAAGTAATCTGCTTATTTAATTTATATTACATATGTTTAAATCAAAATTTAAAAAAATAATTTTATTATTCGCTCTAGTTGCTTTTTTTATTCCTTTGACAGCGATATTAGCCTATGGTTTTCAGTCCTATAGGATAGATCCTGGTACTACAGTAAAAGTTATTGGTGAATCTGACGGTGTTGTTAGGTATGTATTTAATAATTCTTCCCAAAATCCTAGTTATTTTGTGCCCAATAATACAGCTACTGAATGGTTGTATTTTATGACCAACAAGCCTAGCGATCTTGAAATTATATCTGCTTGTAGTTCTACGTCTTGTGGCAAGGAATGTTATGTTCCCGAACCAGACTATGATAATGTAATTTTCTATGAGACAGTGCTTATTGGCTCTACTACTAATGGGCAGTGCTGGATGACAGAAAATTTAAAAACTAGATATCGTTATGATGGTACTGCTCTTGAGCAATGGTATCATAATACTTATTTAAATGGTGTTTATAATTCGTTTTCATGCACGGGTACCAGTGACAGTTGTAGTGACGACGAATTGTTTTATGCAGCATACGCTGCTATAGCGGATGCTGATTATTTATCCACTACTTCTGATGAGTTTGGTCCTCAAGGAATTTGTCCGTCCGGTTGGCACATTCCATCTCTGGCCGACGTCGATAAGTTAGAAACTTTAACTTCTTGTTATGGTTATACGGCATGGGACAAATCTTGTTTGTCTGGTTTCAATTTGGAATTTGAGGAATACGGTTATAGACTTCCCTATGGCTCTTTAGCTAATGTCGACGTATCCACTCATCTTCTTTTAGCTAATCGTCATGAAAGTCCTTATTGGGTTTTTAGTACTATGGACATAGGACAGGATATGTTTCCTAATTCTGCGAATAATAGCACTGGTCTCGGTGTGCGCTGTATGAAAAATTATGGTGGTATAGGTCATGGAGAGGATCCTCCTGTGGGTGATAAATAATAATGGCGTTGGTGTAATTTGAAATTAACCTTGTATAAATTAAAAAAGCCTTTCTTTTTTTTAAAGAAAGGCTTTTGTTTATTTTTTTACAAATCTAACGGATTGACCATATTGTTTGAAGTTATATCCGAATAAAGAACCAATGTCTTCATAAGTTAAACGGAATCCAGCCGACATATTTTCATGGGTTTTGTTTACATGAAAATAAACATCTGCTTTTAGAAGAAAAAAGAAACCACTATTTGGGTATTTTCCCCTTCTACCACTACCACGAGCGTTAAATCCTAGCTCGTTAGTGGCACCTGTATTTGGTTCTAGCCAGTAGTTAAAACCGATTTCTTTCAGTTTTCTCGCCATCCATACGCCGAAGTCCATAAGCTCATAGTAATCTTCTTCTTCTGGGATTTTCCATCCAGGAGGGGCAATACCACGATCGTCTTCAATCACATAGAAGTTGTAGAGGGCACCGTAATCGATGTAATTTTGTTCATCATTTCCCCAGTAACACATAGCACCGGAGGTGGTGTTGGCCCAGAGTAAATCATCGGCGAGATAGGGGATAGGGTCACCATTTAGGTAGTGTTTTCCTCTAAAATCGGCGTTTGTCCATTTCTGGTCGCCAATTTGTACCCAGTGATAGAGATAGCCATCATACATAAAGGCTGGGGAGTTGGCGTTAGTGTCTGCCTGGCAAACACCTAGGCCATTTTCAGCCCTGAGTAAGAATTCATAGTTATACCCAATTTTAATAGGTACTTCAAATTGTAATGTAGCCCAGTTGGTATCAGTATTAATCGGATTTTGACTAAGACTGATCATTTGTCCTCCAGCGCGACGATATCGCAAGCTAGGTTGACTATTCAATGAGTTACTTTTCAACTGGAATTCTAAGGTCATGGTTAGGGTATCTTGACTGATGATCTGAACATTCTTGATTTCCGGTTTATTACCCAAGGTTTTAAAACTTACTGTGTTACCAGAAAATTTTTGATTGTCTATTATTAGTACAATTCTAAAAAAGTAGACTTGTCCCCATGTTAAATTTTGCACTGGAGTGAAGACAATTCCTTTACCACTTTGCAAATTAGTGTTTTTGTTAAGATTGTTAGCACTAGTGCCGTATTCGAAATAGTAATCAAGATTTTCCTGATTAGAGATTTCTCCTTTTAAAACGGCTTCATGTAACTTAATCTGTTCCGCTTTGAGGGTAGATCCGAGGGCCTTGGTTTGAACCTCAATTAACTCGCTTTGCTTTTCTCCTCCCTGTGGAAAAAAAGCGGTAGCTTGAAAATTAAAGATAGTATTACTTGCCAAGTTGCTAAAAATAACAACGATTGAGCCCCAATCGGTATTTCTTGTCACACATTGATCAAAGTCTTTGCAGACTTTTATCTGATTGGCCTTGGGAGCAGTTACCGATAGGGTAATTGCTGTTTGAGTAACAGAAGTAACTTCTATTTTTACTTCTGGTAGAATGTCTTCTTTGGGCTTTTTACAACTAAATAATATAGTCATTAAAGCGAGAATGGAAAAAATAATGAAATTTTTCATGATTTATTTTTTTTTGGTGAATATTCAATTGTAGAGAACTATTTATATATTGACTCTATAACAAAATTAGCTTTTTGTCAATACAAAAAGGTAATGTGCACACATCTATGACTATAATTGCGAATGATAATGTTGGTATTAATACTTTTAATCCAGATGAAACTTTTAGAGTGAATGGTACGCTTAAAGCCAATTATTATATTGCCTATAACGGTAAATATGGTTTAACTAAAAATCATAGAATAAAAGATTCTAATGGTGATAATTGTGTATTAAGTTTCACCAATGGTTTATTAACTTATAGTAATTGCTTTTTAACTGGATTTTCTGGAGGAATAAGCAATGTTAGATAAATAGATATGAATAATTTTAGACAAGAAAGAACTCTCATTATTAGGGGCTCTTTCTTATTGTTTATTATAGCTCAATTTAAAGGTGGGCAGTTAGGATATATAATAAGGAGACATCATAAAATTACATACTGTCTATGATTGAGATAATAATTGTATAAATAGCTTAGAGAATAGTTTGTTATAAGATATTGTTTGTGATATAATTCAATAGACTTTTATCTTAATTGTGCTATAATATTTTTATATTAATAATTTAATTATTTTACAAACTTATGAGAAAAGAGAACGGCTTTATGCTAGTTACAGGCATTATCGTAGGCATCTTGGTGATGCTTTTCATTTCCTTTCAATTGCAACTATCTAACGTGCAGAGACGTACAGTTGCTTTGGAACAAACAGTAACCGCTAACTCTCAAACTCTAGGTCAGATTGTAGATTTCATCAATCAGAACACTGGAGGAGCTGAGGCAGCACCAACACCAACAGAATAGGATTTAAGATTAAACCGCCCCTTCTGGGGGCGGTTTTTTGTATCCTAATAATATGGTATAATTTAAGAAACAACCTGTGTTTATGGATAAAAATGAAGTTAAAAAAAGAATAGGTAAATTGAAAGCGGAGATTAATCATCATCGCTATCTTTATCATGTTTTAGATAAAGAAGACCTTAGTGAAGGGGCTTTAGATAGTTTGAAGAATGAACTTTTTAAATTAGAACAAAAATACCCAAAACTAGTTACCAAAGATTCTCCTACTCAAAGAGTTGCGGGGAAGCCTTCAGCTAAATTTAAAAAGACCCAACATAGAGAAAAAATGCTTTCTCTGTTTGATGCTTTTTCTAGAGAAGATATAGGAGATTGGCAGGATAGGATTATTAAAGTTTATGCAGAAAATGTTGGTAGTAATATAAATGGTTTTAAATACTATTGTGAACTCAAGTTAGACGGTTTGGCTTTGAACTTAACATATAGAGAGGGTCTGTTGGTAAAAGGAGCTACTCGCGGAGACGGTCTAATAGGGGAAGAAGTTACCAGTAATGTGAAGACTATCCAAAGCATTCCTCTAAGTTTAAGGAAGTTAACTGAAAAAGATTGGCAAAATTTAGGTTTTACTAGTATAGAAAAAAATATTTTAGTTGAAGAGTTTTTTACTCAAGAAGTAGAAATTAGGGGTGAGGCTATTATGTCAAAGAAGGTCTTAGATAAATTAAATGATAGATATGCCAAACAGGGTTTACCGGTATTAGCTAACCCTAGAAATGCTGTAGCCGGGTCAATTCGTCAATTAGATTCCAAAGTGGCCGCCTCTAGAGAAATGGATTTTTATGTATATGGATTAGTTGTTTCCCCTGAAGTTAGAAAAGTATTAGCTACACGAGAAAAAGAAAATAATTTTTTAGGATTACTAGGTTTTAGAAATTTGAAACAGAATGAACATTGTAAGAATCTAGAAGAAGTATTTCGGTTTCACGAGAAATGGGAAAAACAACGTGATACCTTACCCTTTATTATTGATGGGGTGGTAGTGAAAGTTAATGATTTAGATTTGTGGCCAGTTTTAGGAGTGGTAGGAAAGGCTCCTAGATATATGATGGCTTACAAATTTTCTGCTGAACAGGTTACTACTAAACTCAGACAAGTTATTTGGCAGGTTGGTAGAACCGGGGCCCTAACTCCAACAGCAGTATTGGAGCCGGTAAAGGTAGCTGGAGCTACTGTTTCTCGTACTACCTTACATAACTTAGATGAAATTCGTAGATTAGAGCTTAAACTTAATGACACAGTAGTTATTGAAAGAGCTGGCGATGTTATACCTAAGGTAATAAAGGTATTAAAGAATCTTAGAACTGGCGAGGAGAAAAGTATTAGCACACCAAAGAAGTGTCCACATTGCAGCGGGGAAGTAAGTCGCCAAGAAGATGAAGTAGCTCATTATTGTCTTAATCCTAACTGTTTTGCAGTTAGCCTAAGAGGATTAATCCATTGGGCTTCTAAAGGAGCTATGAATATTGATGGCCTAGGAGATAGGATTGTTGAACAATTAATGACCGAGGGATTAGTGCAGGAGATTCCAGATATCTATGGTTTAACTCTTGGAGATATTGAACCCCTAGAAAGGTTTGCCCCTAGGTCTGCTCAGAATTTAATTAAAGCTATTCAGGATAGTAAGAACAGAGATTTATATAGATTTATTTACGCTCTAGGTATTCGCCATATTGGCGAAGAGTCTGCTCAGATACTGGCCAAACTGTTTGCTTACTGGGTTAAGCGACAAAAAAAAGTCGAGGTGAACATTCTTGGTTTAATAGAATATTTCCAATCTCTAGCCCTTGTTGAATGGGCGGAGGTAGAGGATTTCGGACCAACCGTTTCTCAAAGTTTATATGATTTTTGGCATGATAAAAATAATTTAAATGTTTTAGAAATATTATCAAAACAAGGATTTAATTTGATACTGCCGAAGACTAATTCAGGAAATCTTAAGCTGAAAGGCCAGACTTTTGTGTTGACCGGAGCTCTAAACGGTTTGACAAGAGATGTTGCCAAAGATAAAATTAAAGTATTAGGAGGAAAGGTCTCTTCAGCAGTGAGTGCTAAGACCAATTATGTAGTTGCCGGGACAGATCCTGGTAGTAAATATGATAGAGCTAAGAAATTAGGAGTTAAGGTATTAACTGAAGATGAATTTCTGCAGTTAGTAAAATAGAGTTATGAAATTGAGTGAGAAAGAAGTAAAACATATTGCGAATTTAGCCCATTTAGAACTATCTGAAAAAGAGATAGGTATTTTTAAAACAGAATTATCTGATATTCTTAGTTACATCGATCAATTAAAAGATGTAAAAGATTCTGGCGCTGAGGCAACTCATCAGATTAGTGGTTTGAAAAATGTTTGGCGAGAAGATGAGGTCAGGGATTGTGAAGAGACGGAAAGAAATGATGCCTTACAACAAAGTAAATATTATAATAATGGAGATATAAAAGTTAAAAGAGTATTAAATTAATGGATTTAAATGAACTAACAATTGTCCAGGCTAGAACAAAATTGGACAGCAAAGAAATTACAGCAACTGAGCTCACTCAGGCTTGTTTAGACCGCATAAACAAGGTTAATGACCAACTTAAGGCTTGTCTAACCATTTGTGATAAAAAGGCCTTAGAACAGGCTTCAGAGGCCGATAAAAGGCTTCAGAAGGGTGAGTCTGGCCCGGTATTAGGTATTCCTTTCCTAGCTAAAGATAATATGATGTCTAAGGGAGTTAGAACCACAGCTGGATCAAAAATCTTAGAAGATTATATAGCTCCGTACAATGCTACTATTTTAGAAAAATTGGAAAAAGCCGGGGCCATTTTACTCGGAAAAACTAATTTAGATGAGTTTGCTCACGGATCTTCTACAGAAAATTCAGCCTTTGGTCCAACTTTAAATCCTTGGGATACTAGTAGAGTGCCAGGAGGATCTTCTGGCGGATCAGCTGCAGCTTTAATTGCTGATTTTTGTTTATTCTCTCTGGGTTCAGATACTGGCGGCTCAATTCGTCAGCCAGCTAGTTTTTGTTCAGTGACCGGATTCAAACCAAGTTATGGCAGAGTCTCTCGACATGGTTTGATTGCCATGACATCTTCTACTGATGTTATTGGTCCCTTTACTAAAACCATTGAGGACTCAGCTATAGTTCTGAAAGAGATTGCCGGAGTAGATCGTTTTGATGCTACAACTAGTACTGAGCCAGTAGGGGACTATGTTAAAAGTTTGAAAGGAGATATCAAAGGCATGAAGATTGGCTGGCCTAGGGAGTATTTTCCTAAAGATTTGTTTAGGGAAGGTAGAGAATTAATAAAGCAAGCTAAACAAGTGTTTATAGACTTAGGAGCTGAGATTATAGATATTTCTTTGCCATATACTAAATATGGTATTCCAGTATATTATATTCTCACTCCAGCTGAAGTGAGTTCTAATTTAGCCCGTTTAGATGGTTTACGTTTTGGTTTCTCTGCCGAAAAAGCGACAGATTTTAGAGATCAATATTTAAAGACTAGAGGACAAGGATTTGGGCCAGAGGCTAAACGTAGAATTATGATTGGCACCTATGCTTTAAGCTCAGGTTACTACGACGCTTATTATCTTAAAGCTCAGAAGGTAAGGACTTTAATTACTGATGACTTTTCTACAGCTTTTAAAGAAGTAGATATCATCATGGGGCCGGTCGCACCAACTCCAGCTTTCAAATTAGGCGAAAAGACTACCCCCTTAGAAATGTATATGGAAGATAAGTTTTTATCCGGAGCTGCTCTAGCGGGATTGCCGGCTGTATCTGTGCCAGCTGGATTTATTGATGGTTTGCCATTCGGATTGCAGCTAATTGCTCCAAAATTAAAAGAAGAAACAATTTTTAAATTAGCTAGCAATTTTCAATCTAAAACAGATTGGCACTTAGTTAAACCGAAAATTTTAATATAATTATATGACCAATAATAGAGGAAAGTTTTTTATTCTAGTACTAATCATTCTCATAGCTATAATGATAGTCTGGTTTTTAAATTATTTTATCAATCATCAAACTTCCGAATATGCAATTGAGGGTGAGGAGATCACCGAGCTACAAGAGTTAAATGAGGAAGCAGTTTCTATGGCCCAAAGCTATAAGATTCCTGCGGTTAGAGGCGTTGATGATTCAGATTTATATACAGGAGATTTAAATGCTCCAATTCAGATTATTATATATGAGGATTATAGCAATTATTATAATGCTCAATTCAATGAAACTTTGAAACAAGTGCAAAATGAGTTTAAAGATGTAGTGGGGTTTACCTATAGACCTTATCCAGTTAAGAACCAAGGTTTAGCTAATGAATCTGCTCAAGCAGTATTGTGCGCTCAAGACCAGGATAGATTCGCAGACTATAGGACAAAGGTATATGAGAAAACTTTGGATAGAAGTTTATCTACAGATGATCTAGGAGTAATTGCTGGAGAAATAGGTCTAGATGAAACAGCATTTAATAGTTGTTTAACTGCAGGAACATATCAATCAAAAGTAGCCGGTGCTATTATTGAAGCTAAGAGTTTTAGTGTTTTTGGAGCGCCTACTAGTTTTATAAATAATGAATTAATAATTGGCGCCCGACCCTGGGAAGACAGTTTTGATAGTAATCAAGAAAAGATTTTAGGATTAAAGACTATTATTGAAAAACAATTACAACAATAAGGAAGGATGGCTGAGTGGTCGAAGGCGCTTGCTTGGAGTGCAAGTGTACTCGAAAGGGTACCCTGGGTTCGAATCCCAGTCCTTCCGCACTGATAAAAAATCGCTTTTA
>Ga0307992_1001493_pt1 | contig 13793 bp, 11 predicted proteins | sample EllFjometagen133_FD_203162 | JGI IMG/M metagenome (GOLD analysis project Ga0307992, IMG submission 203162) | Marine microbial communities from Ellis Fjord, Antarctic Ocean - #133 | ecosystem: Environmental > Aquatic > Marine > Unclassified | place: Southern Ocean | collected 2014-10-08
TGCTCAGGATAAAGTCAGAATAAAAACATGGCGAAATGAAAAAGCCTCAAATAATCTGGTGATTACTTGAGGCTTTTATGCTTAATATCTTGCCACAAAAACAGTCAACCTATTTCAGGACAAGACATTGCGTACCTGCGATATTGAATCAAGTCAATTGGTCGCTATCCATTGGCTGAAGACATCTCAACAACTATCTGATTCTCTTCTTCAAGCTGGTCTATGGCTATAAAATTACCCTCGAGCTTTTTGCCGTTGAGGTGGAGTGTTTCAACTCCCTTTTGTCCCTGTCCACTATTCTTAATTTCTATCTCGAGTTGTTTTCCTCGAAACCTTCTTGAAACCTCAATCTTATCCCATTTTGCAGGGATACATGGATCAATGGTGATTCCGTTATATTCGGGTCTGATGCCCAGGATATACTGGGTTGCGGATGTATACGACCAGGTAGCCGCCCCAGTCAACCAGGGTAGTCTGGAAGCACCACACCGTGGGGAGTGTTTACTATGAGTGAATTGACAATTCACGTAGGGTTCGATCTCTCGGATCTCAGCTTTCGTATTGTAAGCTGCCGGCATGACAGCGCGGTAGTATTGATAGGCCAGATCGCCATGCCCCAGCATGGTTTCAGCCATAATAGCCCAACCCTGCGTATGGGAAAATATCGAAGCATTTTCCTTCATGCCCTTATTGAATAAGGGAGCTTTTACGATGGTATGATCCGTCTTTTCGAATGCAGGATCCACAATAATGATCCCGTATTCCGTAGCGAGTCGTTTGTTTACCGTTTCCATGGCAGAGGCGGCCTGTTCTTCATTGGCATGACCACTGAGGACTGACCAGGATTGGGGATTTAGCCACACCTGTCCCTCTTCATTTTCTTTGGATCCAAATTTTAAACCGTCATCGCGATAGGCTCGCATGAACCATTCCCCATCCCAGGCATGCTTTTGCAGGTGTTCATCAAGATCTTTGAGCTGATCTTCGGCCCAGGTGATCTCTTCCTCCCGCGTCAACATCTGGCTGATCTCAATGTAGGTTTTCAGGGCATAGCGTAATTGGAGAGCGACAAAAACAGTCTCCCCTGCCTGCCCCAGCTCCAGACAATCATTCCAGTCTGCCAGAAGTCCACAGGGCAATCCATGTGCGCCACTGCGATTCAGATTGAACTCAATGGCTCGCCGTAGGTGCATGAATACAGTGTCCTCACCCTTATCTGCATAGGGTAAAACCTTGTCAAAGAAAGACAGGTCACCGGTCTCCTTGATATACGCAGGTATGGCGTTAAATAGCCACATGCCATCATCAGAGCGATATTCATCTGCGGCAGGTTGAGGCATCTTCCCAGGTTCGTGATTGAAGGGCTGTACAACAGGCATCGCACCACCTGTAGATACCTGCCCGGTGATCATAAGCTCGAGACGTTTTCCTGCCTCTTCCGGAATGGTATGGAATACACCCAAAAGATCCTGGACTGTGTCTCGATACCCAAGACCATCGCGTTCACCACTGTATACCAGACTGGCTGCTCGTGACCAGGCATAGGTCATCAGACAATTAAAGGGGCTCCACATATTGGTCATGCTGTTGAACTCCGCATCTGGAGTTTTTACTGTCATACTATCTAAACGTTTGTGCCAATAGCTTTTAAGAGCATTGAATTCATCCTCAATAACCTGCATATCTGAATATCTCGCGATACTTTCGCGACCCTGTTCAGCTGCAGAACCAATACCCATGATTATGGCAATTTCTTTGGTCTCACCAGGTTCTAGTTCCATATCTAATTGTAGTGATCCACAACCGTTATCACCTGATGCGATGGAGTTTGAACATTCTCCCCGAATGACCGCAATGGGATCCCCGTAGCTATGATAATTTCCAAGAAATACATCACGATCAGTGTCATATCCGGTAATCTCTGCTCCAACAGCTCCCAGAAATGTATGACGGTTGCCATCGTGGTTATCAAAATCACCTGTAGAATCTGGTAGCAGGACATTGATACCATGATCGATGACATTATCCACTACATCCATTTTCACAATGTATTGGGTGTATTGTAGATTAAAGGAGTCCTGCAGGATATGCCAGTTATTGGCATATTCTACAAAGGAAAAGGCGCGCAAGTTGCGTCTCACCTTGTCATTGTTGGTCACCTTTATCCACCAGATCTCATGATTCTTCCCCAGAGGGACGAAATAGGTCGTGTTGCTGATAATTTTATCATATTCGGATTCTATAGATGTATAAGCTGTGCCATGACGACACGTGCTTTTATACTGATCAAGCGGCTTACCAACGGGTTGCCATGAAACGGACCAGAAATCTTTTTTATCACGATCGTGCAAATATAGATAGCGACCAGGTTGATCCAGCGGAATGTCATTAAAGCGCAGACGCATGAACCGACCCTGGGCGGCAGACTGATAAAAGCTATACCCTCCAGCATTATTGGTAATGATGGCACCATATTCAGTTGATCCCAGATAGTTACTCCAGGATTTTGGAGTATCAGGTCGCTCAATCACATATTCTTTATTGTGATCGTCAAAAAATCCGTATTGCATGGGGGTTGCTCCAGTTGTGGAAGCGTTTTTATACTCGGGTGGAGTTTTTAAAACACCTCTGAATTATTTTTTACATATTCGATGAGTTCATCAACCTGTGTAAATGCCACGGCAGTGTAGGTATCAGCAGCGCCATAATAGATGGCTATTCTTCCCGTTTCAGCATCGTATAAATTAGCACAAGGGAAGACCACATTTGGCACGAATCCCGTTGTTTCATAAGACTTTTCAGGGGTCAGGATGTAATCCCTGGTCCGATAGAGAACCTTGCTGGGATCATCGATGTCAAGAATGACAGCTCCAAAGCTATAGACAAAGCCGTTGCAAGTCCCAGAAACACCATGATAGAACATCAACCATCCCTCAGTTGTCTCAATGGGTACAGGGCCTGAACCAATCTTGGTGCCCTGCCACCATCCCTGACCTCCTTTTGACATGACATGCTTGTGTCGTCCCCAATGGATCAAATCAGGACTCTCACTGATAAATATATCACCAAAAGGTGTGTGTCCACTATCACTGGGACGGCTCAATAACATGTACTTTCCATTGACCTTTCGAGGAAAGAGAACTCCATTCCGATTAAATGGCATGAGGGGATTCGATAGTCTGGTAAAAGTGTTGAAGTCCTCTGTGGTTCCCATCCCGATGGAGGGGCCATTCATATCATCACACCAGACGATATAATATTTCCCATCCAGTTTTAATAGTCGTGGATCATAAGCGTAACTTGTTAGGTTCGGATTTCCATCCTCATCGACCCACGCGATGGGATCGGGGTCAAATTCCCAATTTATAGCATCGGCACTTCTACCTGAGAATAATGTGGCTCGACCATTTTTCTGGTCCCCACGAAATACGCCTACAAATCCATCCCCATAGGCTATAACTGCACTGTTATAAATTCTGGCAGCTTTTGGAATAGGATTCCAACCCAAGACTGGATTGGCACTGTATCGCCAGAGCACATCATCACATCCCTGGGGACGATCTTCCCAGGGCATATTGGGAAGTGCATCACCAATAATTTTATGTGTCATGTTTTATTAACTCCAAATAATTCAGATTGATTAAGATGCTTCAGCGGCATCCAGTTCACGACGTTCTGCCAGATCAACTGCCATACTTTCGACTGTATCATCATCCAAGGGATATGCAAATAGGATCGCAATAGATCCAAGACCGACAATAGCAGGGATGATACTGAATAGCATGACCAGACCATTTAGACTCTCTGTGGACTGCACCTGATTGGGAGCAAACCCCAGTTGTGACATGAGCATAAGGGCAATATAGGCACCAAATGCCCAACCAAATTTTTGAGACATGGTTGAAGCAGAGAATATCAGACCTGTGGCTCGGCGTCCATTTTTCCATTCAGCATAATCAGCGGTATCTGCATACATGGCCCAGAGCAGAACGCTAAGCGGCCCACCTGTCATGGAACCAGTAATCTGGAAGAAAAATAGCAAACCAAGTTTCTCAGCAGGGATGAAATAGATAATGCCAGTACTGAAGACTGCAATAAGAAAGATGTATGTGAAGGCACGTTTTTTTCCAATTCTATTGGCAACCCAGCTCACCATAAGAACACCGATAAATGAAGATAACTGACCGATTGTATTATAAGCTGAGACGATTGATTCAAAGGTATAGCTTCCCTCTCCCATAAAGGGCAGAGACAGTTGCTGAGTTCCGACGACATATTTAAAGTAATGAACGGTGACACTTCCACGTACAGCCACGAACAGGATGAAGGTGATCGTTGTTGCCAGAAGGATAAGCCAGGGTTTGTTGGTTACCAGCTCCTGCAGGTCTTTTTTAATAGACTGTTTTTGAGCTTTGGGGGGTTGAACGCGTTCTTTAGTACCTTTAAATGCGATCAAAAAGAAGACAATCGCGGCGATACCATAGACAACAAATGAGAGTTGCCAGCCCTTGGCATCATTTCCACCACCTAATCCCTTTACCATTGGTAGGAGTGTTGCTGACACAATGATTCCTGCCGCGAATGCAAATAGAAACTTAACAGATGATATAGTTGTGCGATCATTTGAGTTGGGTGAAATCACCCCCAGGAGGGCTGTGTAAGGAATATTGATTGCAGTATACAACACCATGATGAGTGTGAATGTTATATAGGCATAAACCAGTTTCCCTGCAGGCTCAAAATCAGGAACGGTAAATGCCAAAACTCCGGCAATAGCGAAGGGAACACAAAGCCATAGTAAATAGGGACGAAATTTTCCCCACTTGGTCTCTGTCCGATCAGCAATAATACCCATAAGTGGATCATTGACTCCATCGATAATCCGGCTCACCAGAAATAAGGTTGCTGCGGCGCCAACTGGAATGAGAAACACATCTGTATAGAAAAATGTGAAATAAAGCATAAAGGTTTGCCAGTAAAGCACTGAAGCCAGATCGCCAAAACCATAGGAGATTTTCTCTTTCATCGGGACACTAGGGATTGTTTGTGACATTTTTGCCTCTCACTTGTTTCGTTCCACCTCTAATGCTTTGCACCGAGTTGAAAACTGCGAATATTTTAAATCAATACCAAATAATCATTAACCATCTATATCATCATGAATGAATGAATGGCAATCTCCACCGAGACCTTCAATTCCACTCATTTTAATCCTTTTGCACACGATACCAAAACAATTAAAGATGTGATCCTTCACTTAGAATAATGCCCGTATAAAGCCAATGTCACAAGAAAGTCAATCAGTAGAATCGATCCGGGAACGACTATTCCTACCCAATTCATGCTGTCTCTCCTTTGTCGCCTTCAGGGTTTCTCTTGCAATAGTTATACCATGCTAAAATTAATCCGAGGAATGAGGCTGCATATGCTATGCTCATACCAATAACCATTGCCAGTGCATCATTCATTTTCATCCTCCCAGCGAACCTAATGAGATCCAGTGAGCGAGCATGGCAGATGGTAGCATTGAAATGTCGAAGTCTCTCATCTCCTAGCGCTCGGGGAGCCTGCAAATAAAAGATATGATGTTCATCTCCGTCCTGACATAGCCAGAAGTCCCAAACGCACTTGTCGTCTAATTGTAGCATGATATCTCCAAGTTCAACATTTACAGAAATATTTTCTCATCGTTATACTCAACTTTTCCATTCACAATTCTGGTTTTTGTCACTGCTTCTGAACACAGGTCTGTTACAGCGCTAAACAAGATGCTCTCCCCCACTTGCTATCTTTCACTGTGATGTGTATGTATTTTAACCCGACTTGCCTATATTTAAAATATCACTCTCAAATAATCTCTAATTTGATCTTCTGATATATCATATGTACCCGCATGGAGAGGTGCGGACTCAATTCCCCATGCTTTCAGTTTTAAGTACTGGTTTCGACTATCACTGACTACAACGGGACCAGCTAATGTTTTGCCAATGGCCTCGCCTGAATCTTGAAGGAGTTTAATTGAGAATTCATCGCCCTGTTTGGCAGCTTCAACAATCTTCCCTGCACTGATGTGATTCAAAGCATCAGAACCCCCATTTAAAAGAAGTGAGTTTTCACCCGCTTTCAATCTAGCTGTAGCAATTCGAGCGATAGCCTCTCCTGAGGCAACCGTTTCAAGACATCCATTCTTGCCACAGTGACATTGCACGCCGTGAGGATCAACTTGAATATGTCCAAATTCACCTGAAAAGCCATCTGCCCCGAGATAGACCGACCCATTTAGCAATAAACCAAGTCCAATACCCCATCCCAGGTTCACCACAAGTGCATCATCATAATTTCTACCAACTCCAAAATGATGCTCCGCGTGGGCCATTAAATTCACATCGTTTGAGATAGCAACGGGCATATCGAAGGCTTCTTCAAGTACTACCTGGATTGGTTTTGGAAAAAAATTTAAGCCTGTAAAAGAAAAGATATTTCTCGTACAGTTTTAGTCCCCTCCTAAAAAAGGTATTTAATAATTTGGCCTTGTCTTTTTGAGAATGGGTCGGGAACAATGATGCTCCGAGAAATCGTTCTGGATTGCTGGCTTGGTCTAAACATTAAGTCATTCCCCTCATGCTCCTTTTACCCTGATATAATGAATTTATCTTGATAAGTTATTTTTAATGCTTGCTGAGAATCTAATAATACAATCCATAACTATCTATATCTTTTGAAGTTATTTACATAAGATAATCTATCCTGTAAATATTTATTTATTTTTAAAAACCTAATCTATTTAAGGTTGGAACCTATCCATCCAGGTGTTTTCACCCATACTATTTCACAGAAGTGCGTATGAGCATGGCCTATAGCAGAATACATATGATATACACATGCTCGACTCACCCCTTAATTTGTGCAGTATTCCCTTTTTTTCTCCCCCTGTCTATCGAGAAGAGGCACTCTAGCACCTATATCTAGCAAATATTACATGCTTTATGGCACATATTCTGCACGCCCCGCAACAGATAAGTATAAACACGAAGCATAAGGACTTGCATTTTGAAACCACTTCGATTTTTCATACTAGGATTACTACTGATTACAATGACGACCACTGGGTTATCCGCCAATACTGGGTCACTTTCTGGATACGTCCTTGACAAAACCAGAGATCGGGGACTGAGTGACGTAAGTATAGAGCTGATTGAGACTCAACTTGGTACAGCCTCAGATAAAAACGGAAAGTTTTATATTGATGACATCGACGCAGGCATTTATCGTGTACAATTATCGTCCATCGGCTACAGCACATTACTCATCGATTCATTAACCATTAATGCAGGTCAAACCACAACTATTTCAGCTCAACTAGAACCCCTGGTATTAAAATTGGATGAAATCACGGTTACTGCCACACGTCAGGCACAGCTCCTGGAACGAACCTGTGATGTGACTGTGATACAAACTGCTACTGATATTCGCACGCTGGGTGCTGCCCATGTAGATGATATCATCGAATACATGCCAGGCATTTCGAGTATTGCTGGGACTGGGAGTGGTCAACCCTTTAAGAGATCCGTATCAATTAATGGATTGCCTGCCAACTATGGTTTGATTCTCCTGGATGGTCGACGAGTACTCAGCTCACACATTCATACTGGGGCTAATGTGAATATCATACCTCCCGAACATATCGAACGTATAGAACTCGTCAAAGGAGCCATGTCCGCCCAATATGGTACAGATGGTATCGGTGGCATATTAAACATCATCACTCGCAAGGGCTCTGATAAAACCAGACTTGCTTTTTCTTCATATGCAGGGAGTCAAAATACATTCCACAATGGAATTTCAATCACTGGCGCGGTTTCCCCTACCGTGAAGCATAGTTTTTTCAGCAGTTGGGAGCAATCCGATGGTCTACCAATTATTCAGCCTGTTTTTCGAAAAGGCAAACTCAGCTACACCATGTTTCACTTGATGGACAATATCGAAGCCAATTTTTCGGATAAGCTCAAGCTAAAAACTTCCATTCATTACATGAATACAGAAACACCCTACCAGCAGGATCCAAAATCATCAACCCTGCTCACTCCCAGCCTGGGTTTTGAATATGAAGTAACAGAGAATCTAATAGCATGGGGATCAGGTTATTATTCCAAGTGGGAAAGCCAGGTCAATGATGAGCTTAATGAAACGGCGTCACCTGAATTGGTGGTAAACTATACTGGCTGGGATAAGCACAGTCTACTGGCCGGAGGCGAATACATTTACAATAATTTTCAACGAAAAAGAGTAACTGAGAACAACCAGGTGAATCTTGGCTTCTTTTTACAGGATGAATTCACCATGACTACTGCCTGGCGCCTATTGGCGGCTATTCGATTTGATAAGGTTGAAGATATAGCCCTCGTAGCCAGTCCCAAAGTATCCGTGCTATTTCGGGCTAATGAAAATCTTTCTGTTCGGACATCAATCGGGCGTGGTTTTCGAGCACCAACACTTCAGGATTTAAATGAGACATTGTATTCACATCCTGGTAACATTCACTACAGGGCTGGTAATCCTGAACTGGAACCAGAATACTCTACAAATATCATGACAGGGATAGACTGGAATGTTGCTGATAATGTTTCACTTATTGTGAATGGATACTTCTATTCAATCGAAAATATGATCACACCAGTTGATCATGGGCTGGAGGATCCAACTTTATATTTCCCTGCTGAGCAGATACCCTTTATCACGGACAGTCTTGCATATATCTACCAACGCGAAAACATCCATAAAGGACTCATTGCTGGTGGAGAAGTGAAAATGCTTTGGGATATAACTTCAGGTTATTCAATTGAAGGAGGTGTGAGTCTCACCCACAATAAGAATGATGATACAGGAGAGTCCCTACCCTATTACCCTGGAAAAAGTTTTTCAATGAAATTCATAGGAAAACAGGCGATTAGCAAAAAGGCAAGTCTAGGTGGTTTTATTGGTCTGAATGCAGCCATGGATCGCAAGGTATGGCGCTTCAAGCGTGATAATGAGCAACAACTCGTTCTTGACGACTATCAGAAATTAGATATTGGACTAAGTCTCTATCTTGATAGTGGCTATGAACTCTTCCTGAACGTTGACAATATTCTTGAGCAGGAAATCCATCTCTATGAGGATGTTGAAATGTTGATTGAAGGGACACGCTTGTTCCGCGGAGGAATCAGGCTCTATCTAAATTAGTATAAGCTGAGAATAGCCCGGCCTGAATTATGTTCGATACTTAATTCAGGTCGGGCTATTGTGAACTAAATTCTAACACTCCAAAAGATTCGGGTAAGTGGAAGTTTAATAGTGGGACAGGTGCCCACGAAGCCCAATGAGGATGGCTGGTTTCATCACCGCATTTGAATAAATTCCCCCTCCACGCTTCCATTTGAACCGGTGAATCGAGGTATTTTTCAAAAATATTGAGGGGAATAAAGAATTCAAGATACCAGGTAATGGAACTGTCAGCCTCACTATCAGGGACCACTTCAAGAGAATGATATCTCTGGATTTGAGCATCATCCTGTGTATCTAAGTCCGTAAAGGTTTTGATCTGTCCCTTTATTTTGGTGGGGTCCGTGATGTAGGATGCCTTTAGCACGCCGAGACAGTTAAATTCGAAATTAAAGTATCCCCTTCCGTCCGTAGGTTGGAGAAAGATTTCTACACAACTGTCCCTATATACATCAGATTGGAAAGTTGTATGCACACACCTCATATACTGATCTTCCACACGGAAGATTCCATAAAGGCCATTCTTATCATATTGTAGCTTGCACTGTGTCTGCGGTTTATGACTACTCCCCTCAGGTCTGAACGAAGCTATATCGATAGATTTAATAGGCGCCCATGCGGAACCAACCCACAAGCCCTGTCGCTCCGGGGTGATGGTTGATGAAGTGATACTGTATTCGGGGATTGTCATTCACTCGCCTAGGAAGGCTCTATATTCAATGATCTGTCCAGGAAGCAGTCGATCACTTTCTATAGTCAGTACAGGATTGCTTCCACCACTGGCAACTTCCACCTGTATGGTTTCAACTGGGCTGAGATGCTTTAAACTCGTATTCGACCTAATACCATTTATCGTAACAAATGCATCATAGTAAAATGGAGCTGGTCCAGTATTCATAATAGTGAGTCTTGAGGAATCAGATTTTGCCTGGAAAGAAGTGATTTCAAATTGATACCCCGAAGCCATACTGGCTTCCTTGATTCGGGCTTCAGTCTGATAACCTGGTTGATCGTTACCCAGCATATAAGTGATATGGAAATCCTCAGCCCACTGTTCATAGGAGGTTCCATGCGCCCCTGTTCCCGGATTGAGAACATTCTGCTGATCGTAGGAGGTATAATAGTTAAATTCACCACCTGCAGGAGCGTGTCTATATCTCTCGCGATCAAAGAAGTTCCAGTTCCCCAAATTCCAGCTTGAGTGATTGGCATGCATAAAGGAATCATCAAATACACCGAAGGGAATATCCAAGAGTGCTGTCTGTTGGGAAAAGGGTGAATAGGTTGCATCGGCTGCATCAATGGAAATACTCCAAGGCACATTCAACCAGACAGCATCCATATGATGAAAGAAATCTGCCTGGAATGCTTTGCTGGGGAAGGTTTCACCAAGCACAAAAGGCCCATCATAGATATGATATTCTGCCCAGAGACCAAAACCAACCTGAATAAATGCCAGTCGAGGGTCATTGTCATATTCCTCGGCAAACCTCTGTTGAAATTCAAGTGTGAATCGTTTTAACTCGTCATGTGTCCAGTCCGGGAAGTGGGTGGTCCGCCCCTCTGAGAGCCCAATCGTTTCATTATAGTCATCCATGTCTTTTATATAATCGGGTACTGAGGTATGGTAACCTGGATAAACAAAGCGGAACCGAAAGATAGCCTGATGCCCTCTCGTAGCGATTGCATTGAGTTTCGCCTCTACGGGCCCCCAATCATACACACCGCTATCCTCCACGACTGCGTTGAATAGCATGTATGAAAACTCCAGGGCAATGGCTTCAGATGTGTTGTGTCCAGATGTATTCCAATAAACAATACCTGTCATGGGCTGGACATTCTCAATGGAGTCCTGAAGTGGTATATTCACCCAAATATCTTGAGGATCAGGGATCGTATCCTGAGGAATGACCGTAGTATCCTGGGGTACCACTGTGGTGTCTTGTGGCTCAGTGAGGGTATCATCTGGTCCAAATAATAAATCGTGTGGATCTAGAAGATTGTCTTTTTCACCGACACATTCTGTGAGCACAAAGAGACTGAGCATTGCTAATACTACTAGCCAACCTTTAAACCGTGTTGCTCTATTCATTTGGGTTCTCCCCATGTATCACTAATTGACGGTGAGTTCTGGTACGAGAATATTTACTGCTGTGTCGGCATTCCAGACATCGGCATTGGCAAAGCGGATAGAGTATCTCACATCATCATGAATACTGGGAGACATATCAGGCATGCGAATACCCAATGAATACTGACCTGGTGTTAGATTTTCGGGGATATTAACCACTGATTTAATCTCAACCTCTGTACCCGCTCCCCAGAATCTTGGATCATCCTTGAGTTCTCTCACAAGTTCTTGACCTGATTCCAGATTTGTGAGCACCATTTCGACTTTCCGAAGATTAAACAGCTCACCAAAGCCCACATTGGCTATGGTAAACATGAAATTTAATTCCCCCCCTGCTTTTACCGATTCCTGTATCACAGCGTTACGGAGGACAAATCGGTAGCCCAGGCGGCGTTCGATTTCATCAAAACATTCATTCTCTCGCCATCCATTGAGTACGCGTCGATTGTAATCCAGATTGAGCCAATTAATGTGGACCTTTTCCATTTCAGCCACGGCATTACCACACTCGGCGCGTTCATGAACACCACAGGTTTCGCCACCAAAGGGCACATAGCGTGATTCTGATTCCAGGAAATTGAGTTCCTCTCCCAGTGTCCAGCCATCCTCGCCATATGGATAGGTCCCTACATCATCTTCTGATGCCAGGAAACAATCATTGAGATGACCTACTCGGGCAAGATTTGAACCGTCAAAAGCTCTTTCACGAGTAAGGACGGAATCTCCGTTTAAGGGAGAGCCAGTAAATATTTCTCGTTTGTAATGGGGTGTTCTCTGCACCACCATGCGTTCTTTGGGAACTTCATCAAGAATGGCAAACAGGATAGCTCTCTTATTTTGAATACTATCCAGGCCGTGAGCGGAACTATGCCACTCTCCCCAACCCCCAATAAAACCTGCTTCCACATGGCTGATCACATCCATGTTTTTTCGCCAGATGGGACCCAATTGCTTGATGTGGGTCATGACAATATCCAGTGGAGCATCATCACCGTACTGGGCTTTGGCACCCTCGTGAGGTCCATGATTATAGGCTACTCTGGGGTTCACTTTGATGCCATTTTTGCGTGCTTCATCGAAACCTGCCTGAATTGCAGCCAGAAATTCTTCTGAAAAGGGTTTATCTCTGAAATCATCAGCTGAAATACGACCATAAATCAGGGTGATATTTTCATCACGCGTGTCAAAATCTTTTGGACGGGGGAGCTCTCGAGCATGGTGGAAACCACGCTCAGGGTTTGGGAACACATCAAATGATTCTTCAAATGTGATAGCTATTGTGCCAGCCGGGGGTCGACATGCCAAGAATAATCCTAAAATAGACAATAGAATTAGAATTCGTTTCATCATTGATTTACTCATGTTGATCTCCTTGTGGTATGATTGATGTGACCTTTAATATTCGTAAAACTTTATCTGCTGTGGTGTAACCTTCCAATTCGGGAATGACATCTGAGATGGCTACGATCTGTTCTGTTCGCCCTAAAACTTTTGCTGTATCTGTCCACCCATTCTCGGTACGTGCTATGCCTGAGTAGATCAGGGAGGGTTGCCCGTTTCCATCAGGATCTGGATTCCCGTTTGGCTCACTTGCCATAAAGGTGTCGTTATAGTCACCAGATACATTCAGCTCGAGGTAGTACCGCCATTCAGAACCAGGTTCCACGGATGCATACACCTTAAGTGATTCTTTAGGTGTTGCTCCCGTAATTCCATCAGGTAAGGGCATTAAGAAGGATGGAAGACCTCCATCGCTTTCAATATCCCGTCTTGAAATCCAGTATGGCAATGCAGTGGGACAAATTACTTTCCCCACCCAGACTCCCCTGGCAAGTCGGTTGGACACCCACAGGGTTCTTACCTCGCTGCTATCAAGATTTTCCAGCCAGAGCGCCATTTGTGGTGGTTCACCAAAATTGCTCAAGCGATACATTTCCTGATTCAATTCAACATCAAATTGAAGGTTAGCCTTCACTGGATTTTGCCAGGTGCGTATCTTTTCCTCCTCGCTTCCACACGAAACGATCAAGAAGATTGGGAGTATCAGGCCCAAGACTAAATATCTAGACATGGATGATGCCCAGGGGTTTTCTTGTCTTCCATTGACCCCTTGTGAAATCAGGAAAATCCACTGATTGGGACCGATTGGCGACAGACATCTCAGTTAGACCTGATACGACAGACCAATCTGCTGCCTCATAGACATCCATATCCGTGGGCAAACCATTTCTTAAACAATAGATCAAACGATAGTCTTCAATGAAATCAGCACCACCATGTCCAGCCCCTTCTGCAAGATCTTCCATCTGAGTGATAAGCGGGTGCTTATAGGTCTCAGCGTAATTCATGAGGGGCTCCCAGCTATGTGGTTGACTCATACCCTCTATATGGACCAGATTGG
>Ga0307992_1001497_pt1 | contig 13750 bp, 11 predicted proteins | sample EllFjometagen133_FD_203162 | JGI IMG/M metagenome (GOLD analysis project Ga0307992, IMG submission 203162) | Marine microbial communities from Ellis Fjord, Antarctic Ocean - #133 | ecosystem: Environmental > Aquatic > Marine > Unclassified | place: Southern Ocean | collected 2014-10-08
AGCCAATTATTTACCTAGTTTAATATTAGCTCCAATTTTAATTAAAGTTATACCCCCAGCAATCGATGGGTTTATAAAGATTTTATCCTAAAGTTACTTTTCTACAGCATCAAGCTCTTCACTTAAGATTAAATTTTTTTTAACTCTTTTTTTTCTTTTTTTTACACACTCATAAAGCAGATATTCAATTTGAGCATTTACTGATCGAAAATCTTGATCGGCCCACCCAACTAACTCTTCATACAAAGAAGAAGAGAGTCTAAGAGGGAGTTGTTTTCTTTGCTGTTTTTTCTTTTCATCCATATAGTATAAACTCCGCCCAAAAGACGGAGTTGTTTTTCTCCTTGAGTAATTATTTAGTACAGAGAACCAGAATTTACAATAGGTTGTGCATCTTTGTTTCCACAAAGAATTACTAGTAGATTGCTTACCATTGCAGCTTTTCTCTCTTCATCTAAATCTAGTACATTTTGTTCTTTTAATTGTTCAAGAGCCATTTGTACCATGGAAACAGCACCTTCAACAATCATTTTTCTAGCATCTATTATAGCTGCAGCTTGTTGTCTTTGAAGCATGGCAGCTGCTATTTCTGGAGCATATGCCAAATGAGTTATTTTAGCTTCAATAATTTCTAGACCTGCAAATTTTACTTTTGTTTGAATTTCATCTTTTAAGCTTTCTGCTATCTCTTGAGAATCGCCTCGTAGAGATAGCTTATTGTCATCTTCACAATCATAGGGATATTGTCTTACTATTGTTCTCAGAGCGCTGTCGCTTTGAATTGACAAGAATTCATAGTAGTTCTCAACTGCAAAAGCAGCTTTTGCACTATCGATAACTTTCCAAATTACAACAATACCAATTTCAATAGGATTTCCCATTGAATCATTTATTTTTTGCTTTTGGTTATTTAAGGTTATAGCCTTTAAAGAAAGCTTTTTTATTGGTCTTTCAAAAGGCACTGTGTTGCCATTAGGATCTTTTTTTTGGTCGCTTTTATATCCTACTGTAGCACTTGTATAGAAAGGGTTTACATAGAAAAAGCCTGGTCCAATTAATGTGCCACTGTATGTACCAAAAAAAGTTAATACTCTTGCTGAGTTTGGTTTTAGTACCTTCAATCCTGTTGCTAAAACAATAAGCACTATTTCAATTAAAGAAAGAGTGATTATTGAAACGATAAGAAATGATTTTAGAGTAAGTAGAAATAGGGCAATCACACCAATTTGCATTGCAATAATAACTAAAAGCATTATTCCTCCATTGAGGGCTTTAACTTTAAATTCTTTAACTTCATCCATTTTTTATATCTCCTATTATTTGATATCAATTTGATATCAAATAAAGTATGCCTCTCTTTCAGACTTTTGTCAATCAATAATTTATCAATAAAAAAATGGCTTGATTAATGTGTATTAATCAAACCAGTTTCAAAAAGAAATTTTATAACTATTAAAACTTTTTAGCATTTTCAACAGCTGTTTCTATTTGAGCTGCTTTTTTTACTGTGCAAGGTTTAACATTCCAAATATCCTTAGCATATTCTTTAATTGTTCTATCTGAAGAGAATTTAGCAGAAGCTGCAATATTAAGTATAGCCTTTTTGTTCCATTCATCTCTATTGTTCTTGTACAAGGATCTTGCAGTAGTATGAGCAACACTATACATATCTAAATCAGCAAATAAGAAGTATCTATCTCCTTCTTCTAATAAAGACCTTGTTAATCTATCAAATATTTGAGGCTCGCCTATGTTGAAATATCCGCTAGTGACCAAATTAATTATATTTTTAATAGAGTCATTATTTAGTATATAATCATAAGGATGGTAAGTTGGTGCAAGAGCCGCTATTTCCTCTTCAGTATTACCAAAGATAAACATATTTTCTTTTCCAACTTCTTCAGCCATCTCCACATTTGCTCCATCTAATGTACCAATTGTTAAAGCGCCATTAGCCATAAATTTCATATTACCTGTTCCTGAAGCTTCAGTTCCAGCTGTTGAAATTTGTTCACTAAGGTTTGTAGCTGGAATTATTTTTTCAGCCATTGATACTCTATAGTTAGGCATAAAGAATACTTTTAATACATCATTAACAGCTGGATCGCTATTAATAGTTTTAGATATGCTATTAATAAATTTAATTATTAATTTAGCATTTACATATCCTGGAGCAGCTTTTCCTCCAAATAAGAAAGTCATAGGTTCCATATCAGCTTTTTTGATTTCACCATTTTTAAGTTTTGTATAAATCAATAAAATATTCATAGCATTTAATAACTGTCTTTTGTATTCATGAATTCTTTTTACTTGAGTATCGATCATAGTATTGGGATCAATAATTAAATTAGTATCTTTTTTTAAGAATTGAGCAGCTTCAATTTTGCAATTTTGTTTTATTTTAGCAAAATCTTCTCTAAAAGCCTTATCTTCAGCGTAGGGAGCTAAGTCTTTTATTTTAGCAAAATCTAAAATCCAATCATCACCAATTGCATTAGTTATTAATTTAGCTAATTTAGGATTTGAATCTAACAACCATCTTCTTTGAGTTATTCCGTTTGTTTTGTTATTAAATTTTTTAGGGAATATTAAATTAAATTCAGGAAACAGCTTTGTTTTTAACAATTGACTGTGAAGTGCTGCAACACCATTTGTGCTATGAGATCCAATTATAGAAAGGTTTGCCATTCTAACCATTTTTGGATTAGCTTCTTCAATAATACTTACTTTACTAAGTTTGTGAGGTCTAAGAGGGAAGAATGCAGCAGCTTGTTGCAAGAATCTGTGGTTAATTTCAAAAATAATTTGAACATGCCTTGGTAATAGTTTTTCTAGCATAGGCAGAGCCCATTTTTCTAAAGCCTCTGGCATTAATGTATGGTTGGTATAACTTAAAGTATCTACAGTTATTTTCCAAGCTTCATCCCAATTTAAGCCTTCTCTATCAATTAATAATCTCATTAATTCTGGAACAGCTAGGGAAGGGTGAGTATCATTTAGTTGAATTGCTGCAAGATTTGAAAAATCTGACCATTTGTGATCTGGTTTTTGTTTAAATCTTCTAAAAATATCTTGCAAAGAGCATGAAACAAAGAAGTATTGTTGTTTTAATCTTAATTCTTTACCCATGTATCCGGTATCATTTGGATATAAGACTTGTGAAATATTTTCAGCAGTTATTTTTGCTCTTACAGCTTCAGTATAATCCCCTTCATTGAATTCTTGGAAGTCGAAATCCTTTGCAGCTTCTGCACTCCAGAGTCTTAAGGTATTAACCGTTTTACAACCATAGCCAACAATAGGCATGTCATAAGCCATTCCGGTTACAACTTCACCATCCACCCATTTGAAGGTATCTTTACCATTTTCATTGATAATTCTTACTGTACCACCAAATCTAACAGGGAACTTTAAATCATTTCTTGGAATTTCCCAAGGGTTTCCATTTTTTAACCAGTTATCTGGTACTTCTTCTTGCCAACCGTTTTTTATCTGTTGATTGAAGATACCATAATTATATCTGATACCATAGCCAAAGGCTGGTATCTCAAGAGTTGCTAAAGAATCTAGAAAACAAGCTGCCAATCTACCTAATCCACCATTACCTAGACCCGCATCGGGTTCTTGAGATTGAAGTTCTTCATAGCTTTTACCTAATTCATTTAAAGCTTCTTTTACTTCATTTTCAATTCCAAGGTTAATTATATTGTTGGTCATAGCTCTACCCATTAGAAATTCCAAGGAAAAGTAATAAACTCTCTTTACATCCTTGTTTCGTTGGGTTTCTCTACTTTCATGCAATTGATGAACGATGCGATCTTTAATAGATAAGGCCAGGGCATGATAATAACCTTCTTTTGTGTTGTGAAAGATATCAGAATCTAATGTGTATTTTAAATGCTCTGCATAGTCTTGTACTATATCGTGAGCATTCATTCCAAAGCGAGTCTTCTGTGAATTTGCCATTTTGATCTCCAATTTAGGAATTTGTTATTTATATAAGTAAAATATAACAATACTTGTATCATTACAAGATATCAATATTATTTGTAGACTTGAATAGGCTATAATATGATAAATAATGAAAAAAAGTCAAATTAAAATATAAATTCGGTTGACAAAAAGAAGGGTGTTTGGTATGTTGAGTTTCGCATGTATTGGTTTTTTCATATGTGGTGGCAATACTTTTTGCCCTTATAGCTCAGTGGTAGAGCACCACCTTGGTAAGGTGGGGGTCAGCAGTTCAAATCTGCTTGAGGGCTATAAGAAAAAAAAACCTTTAAGAATTGAAAAATGCAACTTTCTAAGGAGTAGGATATGGCAAATAGTAAGAAAAAAGGCCCAGTTGAGAAAATCGCTTTAAAGTGTACTTCTTGTAACAATAAGAATTATACAACACAAAAAAATCGCCGTAACACACCAGGCAAATTAGAGTTAAACAAATATTGCCCATTTGAACGCAAACATACTTTGCACAAAGAAGCAAAAATTAAATAGTCTAATTCCTAATGTTAATCGAGAAGCAAACAGGTCAGTAGCTCCAATGGCTAGAGCACTGGTCTCCAAAACCGGGTGTTGTAGGTTCGAATCCTACCTGACCTGTTGGCTTCTCGTATTGATTTTTATAAGGAATCGCGATAAAATCTCAGTAATACTATTTGCTGGGATTTAAGCATAATTATAAGATGTGTTTATTTTTCAGTTTACAGGTGCTATAGAAGTGCCTAGTGAAGGATTTCTAAAAATATTTGATTTGATTAATCAATATATTCTAGGGAGAAGATATGAATAAATTTGTAAAATTTTTTAAAGAATCTCGTCAAGAACTTACAAAAGTTGTATGGCCAACAAAAGATCAAGTTGTCATTTCAACCAGAGTTGTTTTAGTTTCTGTCGTAATTATTGCAGCTGTCTTAGGTCTTGTTGATTATTTATTACTTCAAGGTCTATATTTATTATTCTAAAGTAGGATGGATTATGGCTAAAGGTTGGTACGTAGTAAATACATACACCGGGTATGAGCAAAAGATTGAAAGAACAATTAATAAATTAAGAGAAAATAATCTTGATTTTGCAAATGTTTGTTCTGAAGTAAAAGTTCCTTTTGAAACTGTTATTGAAATTAAAAATGACAAAGAGAAAGAAGTAAAGAAAAAAATCCTTCCAGGATATATTTTAGTTGAACTTGATCTTCCTGATAATTCTTGGGCAAAATGGTGTGGTGAAATAAAAAGAATTCAAGGTGTTACTGGTTTTTTAACATCCACTGAAAGAGCTAAACCTAAACCTTTGCACCAAGAAGAAGTAAAAAGTATTTTAATGAAAACTGGTGAAATAGCCGCTGATAAAGTATTTAAACCTCGACAAAACTTTTCAGTTGGAGAAACAGTTAGGATCGTTGATGGTCCTTTTGACACATTCTCTGGCGAAATTGAAAAAGTTAATCTTGAAAAAAACAAAATTGTTGTTAGTGTTGGTATTTTTGGACGCTCAACACCAGTAGAATTAACTTTTGAACAAGTAGAAAAGTTTGTAAAGTAATTTAGGTTACTTTGCAAATATTTACAAACCGACTAGTTTGGTTTGTGACATATCGTTTTTTTATAAAATGAATTGTTTCGTTTATACTCCTCTTCAATTATTTTAATTGGAAAGGTGGGAGCCTGCTCGTATGACAGGCGTTATAACCAACGTAGGAGCTCGAACTATACGGTCAGCTCAGACCAAGCTCAGCTACGTAAGGAGAAAAACATGGCAAAGAAAAAGGTTATTACTGTAGTCAAGTTACAGTGTCCTGCCCAAAAGGCTACACCTGCACCACCAATTGGTCCAGCGTTAGGTCCTCATGGCGTTAGTGCCCCCCAATTTGTTCAGCAGTTTAATGATAAGACAAAGTCTTATGAAGCTGGACTTATTCTTCCCGTTATCATCACAGTTTACTCTGATAGGAGCTTTACTTTTATTTTAAAGACTCCACCTGCAGCAGTACTAATTAAGAAGGCTTTAGGCCTTAAGAAAGGTAGTGGTGTTCCTCACACAACAAAAGTAGGAACAATCACAGATGCACAGTTAACAGAGATCGCTAATGTAAAAATGCCAGACTTAAATGCTAATGACATTGATGCAGCGAAAAAGATTGTCGCAGGTACTTGTAGAAGTATGGGCGTAGAGTTGGAGGCCTAATATGAAGCACGGAAAGAAATATCTTGAAGCAGCTAAAAATGTAGACAGTGAAACTCTATATACTTTTAGTGAAGCTTCAAAACTGGTTAAAGAAGTTGCATTTGCAAAATTCGATGAAACTGTTGAATTATCTGTTAAATTATCATTGAAAAAAAGTCAAACCGTTCGTGATACTTGTGTATTACCACACCAATTTGGTGAGCAAAAACGTGTTCTTGTTTTCTGTAAAGGCGACAAAGTTGAAGAAGCTAAAGAAGCTGGTGCAACATATGTTGGTGATAAAGATTTAATTGACAAAATTCGTGGTGGCTGGTTAGATTTTGATGTAGCTGTTGCAACCCCTGATATGATGAAAGATGTTGGTCGTTTAGGTCCTATTCTTGGTAGAAAAGGCTTAATGCCAAACCCTAAAACTCAAACAGTTACTTTTGATATCAAGGGCGCTTTAGCTGAATTACAAAAAGGTCGTGTAGAATTCCGTTCTGACAAGACTGGTGTAGTTCACTTAGCAATTGGTCATGTAAGCATGGATCCTGAAAGTGTTAGCGAAAATGCACAAAAAGCACTTAAGGAAATCATTCGTAAGAAGCCTGCTGACGCAAAGGGCGAATTCGTTCTTTCTTTAGCATTGTCCTCCACTATGGGCCCCGGTGTTCATGTGTCGGTCAAAGACTTCATGGCTAAGTAGGAGGCACTTGCAATGGAAAATAAAACACGCATCACTCCAGCTAAAAAAAATGCTGTTAAAGAACTAAGAGATGAATTCGCCCAATATAGTGGATTCATATTTACTGATTACAGAGGAATGACTGTAGAGCAAATCACCAAATTACGTAAAGAATTATTGACAAATGATGGCGCTTATCGTGTTGTAAAAAACAGATTTGCAAAATTAGCAATGAAAGATCTTGGTCTTGAAATTGAAGACGATATATTTGTAGGTCCTACAGCTATCGCCATGTCAAAAGGTGATAATGCTAGTGAAGTATCTAAATCTGTATTTAGTGCTAAAAAAGCTGGCGCACCAATGGTTATCAAATGTGCAAAAATTGATGCAAAACTATTTAGTGCTCTTGAAATCGAAGCATTTAGTAAATTACCTGGAAGACTAGAATTGTTAGCCATTTTAATGGGAACAATGAAAGCACCAGTTCAAAAACTTGCAGCAACTATGCTTGCATATGTAGAAAAAAACAGCGAAGGCGTTGCCTCTGCTGAAGCAGAATAAAATAACACAACATTAGTCTTCACGCGTAACCTGCTATTGTTGTGAAGAACATAATTTTAAGGAGAAGGTAATATGGCTACTAAAGAAGAAATTTTAGAAACAATCGCAAACATGAGCGTTCTTGAAGTATCAGAACTAATCACAATGATGGAAGAAAAGTTTGGTGTAACTGCGGCTGCTGCTGTAGCTGCTGGTCCAGCTGCTGCTGTTGAAGTAGTAGAAGAACCTACTGAATTTAACGTAATCTTAAAGGAAAGTGATCCTAAAAAGAAAATTGCTTGTATTAAAGCTGTTCGTGCTATCACAGGTCTTGGCCTTAAAGAAGCAAAGACAATGGTAGAAGCTGGCGATCAAACTGTTAAAGAAGCAGTAAGTAAAGAAGATGCACAAGCTTTAAAAGCAAAACTTGAAGAAGCTGGCGCAGTAGTTGAACTTGTTGCTGCTGAATAAGAACTTTTGCCAGGCCCGGTTCACCGGGTCCGGCTTTGTTTTTTTTGGCCTTATTTTTAAATAAAGGCAAATTGCCACCTTATCATGGTGGCTAAACGTGTCTTTTCATTCCCCTTTTGGGGAGATAGGTGTTAAACACCGACTAAGTTTATCTTAGATTTTTGACGTGGAGGGTAGATGATGGGTGCCACAGGCAAATCCATAAAACGCACATACATCGGTTCTGAATTTTATGAAGTTTGTGAACTACCAAACCTAATTGGTGTCCAGTTGGATTCTTATGAACGTTTTTTACAATATAATCGCAGCAAACAAAATTTATTAGTTGATAATGAGACTCTAACTGGTTTAGAAGAAGTTTTCCAAAACACTTTCCCAATTGAAAGTCCAAACGGTGAAATGCGGTTAGTTTATAACCATTATGTTATTGACTTTCCAAACCAAAAATTAACTGAATCACTGTGCAAAAAGAAAGGTCGAACTTACAATGTTCCTGTTAAGGCAACAATAAGTTTAGAACTTCCTGATGGTGAAATCAGAGAAAAAGAAATTTTCTTTGGAGATGTCCCTGTAATGACAGATCGCGGCACATTTATTATTAATGGTGCAGAACGTGTTGTTGTTTCACAAATTCATAGATCTCCAGGTGTTATTTTCTCATATGAAAAAACTGAAAAAGAAATTTACTCTTCTAGAATTATTCCTTATCGTGGTGCATGGTTGGAATTTGAAATAGATGATAAAAAGAAACTAATCTATGCAAAGATTGATAGGAAAAAAAGAATTTTAGCAACTTTATTCCTTCGAGCTATTGGTTTAAAAACTCGTGAAGCTATTATCGAAAAATTCTATAAAATAAATACAGTAGAATTAAAAGATGACCCAGAACTTTTAGATTATTTAGATTCTAGTTATATTGCTAAAGATATTTGGGTTAATTCAGTAGACGAAAACGGTGATAAGTGTAAAACACTTTTCTTGACCGCAGGTTCTATGTTAAACCCTCATGAAATTGAAGAATTATTAAAAATTCATAAATTAAAAACTTTAGAAATTGTTGATTTAGAATCTGAAGATAAATTAAATAATCCGATGATTTTAAATTGTTTAGAAAATGAACAAAACTCTAAATTTACTTTAGATGAAAACTCTGAACCTACTAAGGAAGCAGTTTTATCTACAATCTATAATGTTTTACAACCTGGTGAAATGATAGCTGTAGAAAGAGCAGAAAAAGATCTTCCTAATATGTTTATGTCCTCTCGTCGCTATGATTTAGGTGCAGTTGGACGTTATAAATTTAATAAAAAATTTGGTCCACATGATGATAATATTGAAGAAGAAGATACTTCTAATACAGTATTAAACATCACAGATATTGTTAATACCATGGATTATTTGATTAAAGTATATGGTACTCAGGATGAGAAAAAATATCACATCGATGATATTGATAATCTTGGTAATAGACGTATACGTTGTGTTGGTGAATTATTGCAAAATGCCTTAAAGAGTGCTTTCTCTAGAATGGAACGTATTGCAAAAGACCGTATGAACCTTGAAAATGATAGTGTAAGACCTCAAGACTTGATTTCAATCAAGCCAATTGTTGCTGCAATAAAAGAATTTTTTGGTTCTTCACAATTATCACAATTTATGGACCAAGTTAACCCATTAGCTGAGTTAACCCACAAAAGAAGATTAACAGCTTTAGGCCCAGGTGGTTTATCGAGAGACAGAGCAGGTTTCCAAGTTCGTGACGTTCACTATACTCACTATGGTAGAATGTGTCCTATTGAAACACCAGAAGGTCCAAATATTGGTCTAATTTTGTCATTAGCTAACTATACAAGAATTAATAAATATGGTTTCTTAGAAACTCCATATAGAAAAGTTATTGATGGTGTAGCTGCACAACAATATAGATTTTTAGATGCTAACGATGAAGAAAAATATTTCATTGCTCAAGCATCAGCTAAGATTGATGAAGCTGGTAACTTTTTAGAAGAGGATATTCCTGTAAGAAAAAGCGGGGATTATTCAACAAAGTCAGCTAAAGAAATAAAATACATGGATGTAAGTCCTAAACAGGTTATTTCTGTAGCTTCTTCATTGATTCCCTTTCTAGAACACGATGATGCTAATAGAGCTCTTATGGGATCTAACATGCAACGTCAGGCTGTTCCTTTATTATTCCCTGAAACACCTCGTGTAGGTACAGGTATGGAAGGTAAAGCAGCTTATGACTCTGGAGTTTTAATTAAAGCTAGCAGATCAGGTGTTATAGAATATGTATCTTCAACAAAGATTGTTATAAAACCCGATGAAGTTGAAATTGATGGTATCGTAGATGTTTATGAAGTTCAGAAATTTTCTAGAACTAACCAAGATACATGTATGAATCAAAAACCATTGGTAGATGTTGGCCAACATATTGAAGCTAGGCAAGTTTTAGCAGATGGTCCTGCAACAGATAGAGGTCAATTAGCCCTTGGTAGAAATATCCTAGTAGGATTCGTTCCTTGGAATGGTTACAACTATGAAGATGCTGTTTTAATCAGTGAAAAAGTAGTTAGAGAAGATATCTTTACCTCTATTCACATTAAAGAATATTCAATCGATGTTAGAGAAACTAAATTAGGTCCTGAAAAATTAACAGGAGATATTCCTAATACTAGTGAAAAAATGCTAGAGCAATTGGATGAAGAGGGTATTGTAAGAATTGGTACTTTTGTTAATCCAGGAGCTATTTTAGTTGGTAAAGTAACACCAAAAAGTGAAGGAGATACAACTCCAGAATTTAAATTATTAAATTCTATTTTTGGTGAAAAAGCTAAAGAAGTCAGAGACTCATCCCTAAAGGTTCCTCATGGAACTACTGGTACAGTTATTGATGTTCAGCGTCTTACTAAGGCTAATAATGATGAATTACCCCCTGGTGTTGAAGAATCAGTTAAAGTTCTTGTCGCAACAAAGAGAAAGTTGAGACAAGGGGACAAAATGGCTGGTCGTCACGGGAATAAGGGTGTTGTTTCAAGAATTTTACCTGAAGAAGATATGCCCTTTATGGCTGATGGTACAGCTTTAGATGTTTGTCTTAACCCTCTTGGTGTTCCATCTCGTATGAACATTGGTCAGTTGATGGAAACTCAATTAGGCTGGGCTGGAGTAGCTTTAAATGAATGGTATTCTTCCCCTGTTTTCCAGAGTGCAACTATGGCTCAAATTGAAGAAAAAATGCTTGAAGCAGGTTTACCTGAAAATAGTAAAGAAACTTTATATGATGGTAGAACAGGTGTAGAATTTGTTAACCCAGTATTCTGTGGTTATATCTATTATCTAAAATTGCACCACTTAGTTGACGATAAAATGCATGCTCGTGCTACAGGTCCTTACTCATTGGTAACTCAACAACCTCTTGGTGGTAAAGCACAATTTGGTGGTCAAAGATTGGGTGAAATGGAAGTTTGGGCATTAGAAGCATACGGTGCTGCTAATACTTTACAAGAATTGCTAACAATTAAGAGTGATGATATGACTGGCCGTGTTAAGATTTACGAAAGCATCGTTAAAGGTGAACCTTCAACAGCTGCAGGTATGCCTGAGGCATTCAATGTACTTGTTCAAGAAATTCGTGGTCTAGCACTAGATATGTCCGTCTACGACAATAATGGTAGACAAGTTCCTCTAACCGAAAGGGATGAAGAGCTCATCGCTAAGAAAGAGAAAACACCTCTAAACTAATCAGGAGTATAACGGAATGAAAGAAATTCAAGATTTTGATAGTGTTAGAATTAAATTGGCTTCACCTGAGCAAATTAAAGATTGGTCATATGGTGAAGTTAAGAAACCAGAAACTATCAATTACCGTACTTTGCGTCCTGAGAGGGATGGTCTGTTTTGTGAAAAAATATTTGGCACAACCAAAGAATGGGAATGCTACTGTGGTAAATTCAAATCTATTCGCTATAAAGGCGTAGTTTGTGATCGCTGTGGTGTAGAAGTTACTAATGTAAAAGTCCGTCGAGAAAGAATGGGCCATATTACTTTAGCTTCTCCTGTTTCACATATTTGGTACTATAGATCAGTTCCTTCTCGTATGAGCTTATTGCTTGATATTTCAAGAGCTAATTTACAAAGTGTTTTATATTATGAAAAATATATTGTTGTTTCTGCTGGTGAAACAGACCTCAATGAAAAACAAATCTTAAGTGAAGATGAATACTATGATGCTCTTGAGCAGTACGGTGAAGTTTTCCGTGCTGGCATGGGAGCTGAAGCTGTTCGCGAAATTTTACAAAACTTAGATTTAGATAAATTAAGTTATGAACTTCGCGAAGAAATGCGCGCTAAAGAAGGCAAAGTAGATAAGCATTTATACAAAAGAATTGAAGTTTGTGAAAGCTTTAGAAATTCAGAAAATAAGCCTGAATGGATGATTTTAACAGTTATTCCTGTTATTCCACCAGATTTACGCCCAATGGTACAACTTGATGGTGGCCGTTTTGCAACTTCTGATTTAAATGATTTGTACAGACGTTTAATAAATAGAAACAATCGTTTATCACGTTTAATTCAATTGCATGCTCCTGATATTATTATCAGAAATGAAAAGAGAATGTTACAAGAAGCTGTTGATGCTTTGTTTGACAACACAAAAAGAAAACGTGTTGTTAGAGGAGCAAATAATAGACCTCTAAAATCTCTTTCTGATATGTTAAAAGGTAAACAAGGTCGATTTAGACAAAACTTACTTGGTAAACGTGTTGACTACTCAGGTCGTTCTGTTATTGTTGTTGGTCCTGAATTAAGAATCCATCAATGTGGACTTCCTTCAAAAATGGCTCTTGAATTGTTTAAACCATTCATTATGAAAAAACTTGTTCAAAAAGGTGTTGTTTACAACATTAAAAAAGCTAAGAATTTAGTTGAACAAGAAACTGATGAAGTATGGTCAATCCTAGATGATGTAGTTAGTGAACACCCAGTTATGCTTAACCGAGCACCTACACTTCACAGATTAGGTATTCAAGCTTTTGAACCTGTATTAGTTGATGGTAAAGCTATTAAACTTCACCCATTAGTTTGTCATGCATTTAATGCTGACTTTGATGGGGATCAAATGGCTGTTCATGTACCTTTAACTCAAGCAGCTCAATTAGAGTGTTGGACACTTATGTTAAGTGCTACAAACTTGCTTGACCCTGCAAACGGTAAACCAATTGTATTCCCATCACAAGACATGGTTCTTGGTGTTAACTATTTAACACGTGAGATGAAAAATGCAAAAGGACAAAACCATTTTTATGATAGTTTAAGTGAAATTGAATTAGCTATTGATAGTGGAATTTTATCCTACAATGCTAAAATTAGATATAGATTACCTAATGGTGAGAAAATTGAAACAACTCCAGGTAGAGTTATTTTCAATTCAGTATTACCGGAAGGTATTGAATTCCAAAACCTTTGTTTAGGTGATAAAGAGCTTAAGAAGTTAATTGGTACTACAATTGCTAATAAGAAAAACTCTGTTGCTGTTCAAATGTTGGATGCTGTTAAAGATATTGGATTTAAGTTTGCAACTGTTTTTGGCGCAACTATCGGTTTATCCGATATGTTAATTCCAGCTGCTAAAGTTGCAATAATGAAAGAAGCATCTGAAAAGCATGCACAAATCAAAAAGCAATATAGTGTTCTTGCAAGTATTTCTTCGGAAGAACGTTATAACCGTGTAATTGAAGTTTGGACCGATGCTAATGAAAAATTAGCAGATGAATTGATGAAAGACTTAAAAGAAAGTCAAAATGGATTTAACCCATTATTCTTGATGGCCGACTCTGGTGCTCGTGGTAGTAAAACTCAGATTAGGCAATTAGGTGGTATGCGTGG
>Ga0307992_1001498_pt1 | contig 13750 bp, 13 predicted proteins | sample EllFjometagen133_FD_203162 | JGI IMG/M metagenome (GOLD analysis project Ga0307992, IMG submission 203162) | Marine microbial communities from Ellis Fjord, Antarctic Ocean - #133 | ecosystem: Environmental > Aquatic > Marine > Unclassified | place: Southern Ocean | collected 2014-10-08
CCACTTTTATCTCCTATCTCTTAATCTTAAGAGGTTCTGAAATAAAATCTAACATTTTGTGTCAGGCAATAAATGTTACATTTTACGATATAGTCCTTTTTTGTAAATATATTCTTCCGCTTCTTGAGGGAGTAAATATTTTATGCTTTTCCCCTCTCTCACTCTTCTTCTGATATCAGTAGAGGATATAGCCAAGGCAGGAATTTCTATAATTTTAATAATTTTTTTAAATTTTTCATCTAATTTACTCAAATCATATCCCGGCCGGGTTGCAGCCACAAACTGACAAAGTTTAATTAATTCCTCACTTTTATACCAGGAATCTACCTCTAAAAAAGCATCGGCCCCGGTGATAAAAAATATTTTAGCTCCATGGCTATATTTCTTTAAAAAATCTTTAACAGTGTCTATGGAATAAGAAGGTCCCGGTCTATTGAGTTCAACTTTGGAAACTTCAAAAAATTGGTTATTACTAGTAGCCAAGACTGTCATTAAATATCTATCTTCGGGGTCAGATATATCATTTTCTCTTTTGTGGGCAGGCTGACGACAGGGTACAAATATTACTTCATCTAACTTAAATTCAACCCTTGCTTCTTCAGCTGCAAATAAATGTCCACAATGTATGGGGTCAAATATTCCACCCATTATTCCCAAACGCTTGATACTCACTTTTTTCTTAAAAATTATTCTTCCTCCGTCTTTTAGTCGTTAGTCGTTAGTGAATAGTCGTTAGTATTAAATACAAGATACAAGATTATTTAATTGACCGATTCACCAATTAATTTAGTTATTAGCTTAAATACAAGTTTTCAGTTTACGGTTTTCAGTTGCCAGTTTATTATATTTTATGTCACGGTTATCTTGCATGCAACTTGCACTTTGTATCTTATTACTAATTACTCATCACTCGTCACTTATCACTGTGTTTTATTCTACCTTCTGGCTCCTGACTCCTGGCTTCTAATCTTTTTCACGAGATACGATTCACCAGATACGAGATACTTACTTAGTATCTCGCTTTCACTTACTGCCCGCAACAATACGCTCTACGCTAAACGCTATACGCTAGTTATCTTTCTCTTCCGGTATACTTTCTTCAGCTTTTATTTCTATTTCACCCTGTTCGGGCTCTTTCCCTTTCTCACCCTCTACTTCTCCATTGATTACTATAAAAGTAATATCCTTCTCCGGATAGCTCCAGCTCTCTTTTTTATCTCCATCTTTAAAGTTAACTTCTATTCGTGAAGGATAGCCAAAACCAAAATACCCTTTTCCTTCTAAAACCTGTTTATAGGGGAGTGATCTTGCTTTCTCCAACTGAAGCCACAGTTTTTCCTCTTTATCTTTCAATCCCAAAGAACTATAAATTTTGGCTAATTGCACATAAGAACGCCAATATACTGAGGGGTGCTCAAAGGAGATTGGGTTAGCTACTCCTTCTATATCGATAACTTTTTTATAATTTTCTATAGCTAAATTAGTAAACTGCCAGGTGCTTTTTTCTCCTAAAACTCGATAAGTTTCACTTATCCAGTAAAAAGCTTCTAATAAATTCGGTTCTATACTGGCCGCTCTTCTAAAATAAGGGGCTGCACCTAATAAACTGTTTACAGAAGGAGCATCTCCCTTAAAAAGATACTCTTCCGGATTTCCGATTATTTTAATTCCTTCATCTAAATAATCATTTGCCTCATCTGATTGAACCCGAGCGATGCTCTTAAAACTACCTAATAAATATTGAAAGGCATATTGATTTCCCGGGTTAATTCTTAAAACCTCTTTCCACTGCTGTATCGCCTGATTGTAATCACTGACATGTTTATATACTTTCCCCAGCCAGTAATGGGCATTTTCAAAATCAGGGTTCAGTTCTATGGCTTTCTTATAAGATTGCTCGGCCATTTCATATTTTTCCTGAAGAAAATATTCGTATCCATTTTTATAATAGGCCTGATAATCTTGGGCATAAATCATTGCACTTCCCAAAATTAATATTAAAAATAGTATCAATAAACTTAGACCGATTTTATGTAAATGTTTTTCCATTATTATTGCACCCTCCCCATTTTGTTCTTGCTAATTCTTTAATCTCATGATTCTTTTAACTTCTCCACATAATTCATTCTTAAATTTGCCAGTAAATTTTCAATCCGCTTAAAATCTTCCGGGTTTAAATCATCTTTAACCTGATCATATAAAAATGCTACTGTATCTATAGCAATTTTAGCTTTTTTTAAATCTTTATTAATTTCTTTAGTCTCGGGATTCATAATGAGACCCAGATACTCCCAGGCTTTTCCGCTCAACATACTTATAAACCAAACAAAAAGAACAGGTAAGTCAGGTTCCTTAAAATGTTCTTCTTGTTCTTTTCCCTCTTCTTTAACTTTTCCCTTTGTCTCTTTTTTCTCCTCTTTCTGTACCTTTTTTTCTTTTATCTCTTTGTCTTTTTCTATTTTATCATTTTTTATCTGATCTTTCTTTTCCTTCATTATTTATCCCCTTTCTAATATAATAGTATCACTCATATTGTGAACTAGTTAGCTAGTTCGATATCGATTTGTTAACTAACTAACCGGCTAACTAGTTATATACGCTTCTACTTCATAAAAACTAATAACTTACATCTTGCTACTTATATCTTTAATTGACTAATCGGTGAATAGGTGAATTGGCTAATTAATATTAACTGGCCAACTGGTAAACCGGGTAACTGGGTAACTGGGTAACCAATTAACTATCTATCTCATTTCCTTATCACTCATTACTCATCACTTATTTACTGTTTTTTTTGTGTACTCGTTCAAACTAACCACACAATAAGAAACTACGCCCTCTCCTCTCCCAATAAAGCCCAACTTCTCATTAGTTGTAGCTTTAATATTTATCTTTCCGGGAGATGTTTTTAAAACTTGGGCTATATTATTTTTCATGCTCATAATAAAAGGTGCAATTCGTGGTTCTTCTATTACTACGGAAACATCTATATTATTTATGGTAAGTTTGTTATTTTTTAATATTTCATAAGTATTTTCCAATAACTTTAGACTGGAAATATCTTTATATTGTTCATCATTATCCGGGAAATGTTGACCGATATCTCCTTCACCTGCTGCCCCCAATAAAGCATCTATTAAAGAATGAACTAAGACATCGGCATCTGAATGTCCATCCAAACCCTTTTGATAAGGAATAACTTCTCCTCCTAAAATTAATTTTCTCCCCAGAATTAAAGGATGAACATCATATCCAAAACCTACCCGCATGAATTTACCTCACTATTAGTTACTTAGTTACATGGTTAGTTGGTTAACTGGTTAACTAAAGAAATAGCAAGTTAACTGACGAACCAGCTAACTCTTTCCCCTTATTATTCATTACTTATCACTGTTCCTCTTTCCGCTCTACACTTTTCTTCTTTACTACATATTATATACTCGATACTGTTTTATCTTCAGACTCCTGTTTTTTATCTTCTCTTTTCTTAACTAGCTAACCAATTAACCAAGTAACCACGTAACTAGTTAACTAAACAGTCTGCACTACCCAGATTAATTTATATTCTAATTTTAATTTTTCGTAAATTTTTAAAGCCTGTTCTTTATTTTGAGCTATTCCAAAAACCGTAGGACCGCTTCCAGACATAAGTGCCCCTATGGCACCTTCTTCTATCAATCTATCTTTAATTTTTCCAATTTCCGGATATTTTTTAATTATTAGCCCTTCGAAAGAATTAAATAGATTTTTTGTAATCCCCTGAAGCTCTCTCTCTTTTAAGGCTTTAAGCATGGCTTTGGTATTGTTTTTCTCCTTCTTAATCCGTTCCAAATCAAGATTGTTATAGGCCCACTTGGTGGGTATTTCAAAACCAGAATTTATTATTATAGTCCACAGTGCTGGATTAATCGAGGATAGAGGAGTTACTTTTTCTCCCCTATGATAAGCAAGGGCAGTACCATTCTGTATACAAAAGGGGACATCCATCCCTAATTCTTCTCCTATTTCTCTTAAATCTTTATTGCTTAAATTTAAGGTAAAAAGTTTATTTATTCCCACCAAAATGGAAGCGGAATTAGCAGACCCACCCGCCATCCCACTGGCTAAAGGAATTTTTTTATCAATTTCTATTCTGACTCCCTTTGTTACTCTATACCGGTTAAGAATCTTCTCTGCTGTCCGATAGGTTAAACTTTGGGTATCGACAGGAATTAGAGGATGACTACACTTTATCTTTATTCCTTCCTTTTCTTTCTTGATAAATATTCTGTCAGATAGGTTAACAGATTGCATTATGGTCTCGATATCATGATATCCATCCTGACGCTTCCCCAGTATGTGTAGAGTCAGATTTATCTTGGAATAGCTATCTATCTCAATTTTATTCATAGTTTAAACTTAAATCCAAATCCTTTCTTTAGAAAAATATCCGCTACAATTATATCAAAGGGAGTAGTTATTTTAATATTTTCCTCCGAACCTATTATCAATTTTACTTTATGCCCATATCTTTCCACAATTGCGGCATCGTCTGTAGCTAAATATTTATCTTTGCAAGCCTGATGATAGGCAGATAAAATTATATCATATTTGAAAGTTTGGGGAGTTTGAGCTCTCCATATCTCTTCTCGATTAAGAGTTTTATTTATAAAAAAATTATTTTCACTTTTTTTTACAGTGTCTTTAATGGGAATAACTGCAATCGCTGCTCCGTATTTCTGTGCATTTTCAATTGAATCCTGAATGATAGTTTCTTCAACTAAAGGACGTGCACCATCGTGAACCACTACTATATCCGTGTCTTTATCCAGCGCCTTAAGGCCATTATATATTGAATCCTGCCTGGTCTCTCCTCCATCAACTAATTCTTGAATTTTGGAAAAGTTATATCTTAATATTATACTTTTGTAACACATTTCCTTTTCTTTAGGATTAACTATAAGATATATTTTATCAATTAGTTTACATTTTTCAAATTTCTCGATAGTGTAGGCTAAAATTGGCTTGCTCGAAATAGGAATGAAGGGTTTGCTTATTCTAGCATTCATCCTTTTCCCTTTACCGGCAGCTGCAATTAAAGCTACTATTTTCATCTTTCAACCCCATTAATTGATTTGGTTAGCTGGTTAGCTAGTTACCTAGTTATTTAGTTAAGGAAATAAAATCAAAACAAGTTAACTGAATTGATTAAGCGACTGTAAATTTGAATAAACTGTGTACCTTACATCTTGCAACTATTAACTGAAAACTAATTTCCTTATCTAAAAACTAAAAACCATAAACCAAAAACTAGTTTTGCATTTTGCGTTTATTGCTAACGACTATTCACTATTCACTAACGACTAATTTATTTTCTAATATTGCAAAAGAAACCTCCAGATATCCTTCTATAACCATATCTGTTTCAATCTCAGAAACCAGTAAATTTTCTTTTTCTTTCTCTTTGGTTAGATCACCATTACTAATATTTTCTTCGCTAGACAATTCATTAGAATATATAATTACCTCTCCGATAATTTGATTGCCCCTTGGCCGATCAGAAATATCCTTAAGGATCTCTTCTAAACTTTTACAACCCTGTTTATTGCTATTAACAAACTCTTCTTGTTGATTGTCTAACTCTGCTCCTCCATTTACCATTAATAAAGCTTCGCCTGGAGGTGTATCTGAAGGGATTTGAATAGTCATCATCTTTTCGATTAACTCTCCTCGAAAAGGTTTAATTTTAATTTTCGCTTTAAGGTAATCTCCCGTTTTAATTGAGGAATCTTCTAATACAACTTCCTCTACCCTGCCAATTTTTCTTTTATTATCTATTTTAATATCAATATTTATCGCCGTCAAATCAACTATTTCAAAATAATTATTTACGATTAAATCTATAATTTCTGGAATTTCGGAAGTTGCCTGTATGGCTATGTCATCTGAACTGTAATACATATTCTTCCGGAAAAGTTCTTGTCCTTCTTTTTTCCCTTTTATCCTTATTTCTATCTGAGCAGTTCCTACTCCAATCCTGTCCAGAGCATTATCTATAGCCTGCACGGTTATATTAGAAACCAGCGGTTCCATTAGATCATAATCATTTATCATCTGGACTTCCATCTGGTAGTGTAATCTTGAATTAACGTCTGTTACTTGTATTTTAAGCGGAATAATCCGGGGATAAGAATTCAGTATGGCTGATATACCTGCCTCTCTATCCTGAACGACTTTCCCCACTAAATTTATAGAAGAACCTAATTTAAAGGGCATAACTAGATTGGGAAAGCTATAATAAACATACACTGCAGAAAGAAGGAACGAAACTTCACCCTTATTTAAAAAAGGGTGTCCTAAAGCCAGAATTTTATCTCCTTCTCGATAAGTTAATGTTCCGATAGAGGTAATATTGACATCTCCCCGAGTCAATTGTATTCCTATGGCTGAACCAGCTTCTATTTTATTAGAAGGCCTTTCTCCTACCTCTTGAAAGTTCAAATCACTATTTTCGTTAAACCCAATTCCTTGAATGGGTATAAGGTTAATTTTTTTTAGAGAACTGCTTAATCTCTCTAAATTTCTACCCCTAATACCATTTATAATAATCGGTGAAACTACGGGGGAAAAGATAATTTCCTCTTGGTCTGCTACTCCTTGAAAACTACTATTTTGCAAAATATTTTTAACAATTATTTTGTTGGTCTTTTCCTCTGTAAAATATAAAGAATTATCAATTTTATATTCTTGCAATACGGTCTGATTGTCTTCATAGGGGAGATCAAATATTTCTAACATCTCCTGAATAGGGGTGATAAGACAGAGGTTGTGTTCGCTCATTTCCCAGGCATAAGATACGGCTCCAATTAATCTGCCATCTATATAGACCGGGCTGCCGCTCATTCCCGCTGAAATACCGCCACTTTCTTCAATCTTATTTCCGTTTAAATTAGCTAAAATAAAATAATTTATACTCCCTTCACCTTTAACTATATCTATGATATCTACCTGAAAAGTTTCTATCTGCGTTCCATGAAAAACGGTTTTTCCTATCCCTTCCATCCCTGGCTTTATCTCTGAAACTGACATAAAAGCAGTCTGGCTAAAAGCTAAATTTATTCCCGTACTAAATAAAATTAATAAAATAAATATAATTGTTATACAAATATTTTTATTTAATTTTATCTTCACTTTTTACCTTCTTTATATTTAGTCGTTAGTGAATAGTGAATAGTCGTTAGCATTTAATAACAACACGACAAGCTACGTTGAATTAAATAAACTTGATACATTGAGTCCGTGAAAAAAATTTCAATAATACTCCGGGTCGGATAAATCCGACCCCTACATTAAAAACAATGTTTTGAATGAAAAAGTTTTGAGTTTTAAATTTTAGTTTTTCGTTTTTAGTTTTAACTTTTTATTTTAATTAGTATAAGCATCTTATTAATTCAAAACTATACGCTAAACGCTACCCGCTATACGCTAATTATATGCTAACGACTAGTTACTTGTACGAACTTACTAATCCACTTCTAAGCACATGGATATTATCCAAAACTTTCCCCGCTCCTAAAGCTACACAAGAAATTGGGTTTTCAGCTAAATAAACTGGTATCCCAGTCACTTCAGTTAATAGATTATCGAAATTTCTCAACAATGCCCCTCCACCGGTGGTAATAATTCCTTTATCGGCAATATCAGCAGCCAGTTCAGGAGGAACTTTTTCCATAACTGTTTTAACTCCCTCTATTATTGTCTTTAATGAAGAAGATATGGCTTTTAGTACTTCGTTAGAACCGATCGAAAGACTCTTGGGCAACCCGGATACCAAATCTCTTCCTCTTATTTTGCTAAACAATTCTTCTTCTAATTCCATTGCGGCACCAATTTCAATCTTTAAAGTTTCAGCAGTTTTTTCACCAATCATTAACCTGTATTTTTCTTTAATATATCTAATAATATCTTCATCAAAATCATTACCCGCTACTCTCAATGATTCACTTACCACAATTCCACCTAAAGAGATAACGGCAATATCTGCGGTTCCTCCCCCCACGTCAACAATCATATTGCCATAAGGTTCACTGATATCTAAACCGGCCCCGATAGCTGCCGCCATCGGTTCTTCGATTAAATAAGCTTTCCTTGCTCCAGCCTGCATAGCTGCTTCTATCGCTGCTCTTTTTTCTACTTCTGTTCCTCCCGACGGTACACAAATTACTACCTGAGGACGAAACACCTTACTATTACCACAAACTTTTCTGATAAAATAACTCAACATCTTTTCTGTTATCTCGTAATCAGCGATAACTCCACTCTTCATAGGCTGAATAGCAATTATGTTCCCCGGTGTCTTCCCTAACATTTGTTTGGCTTCTTCTCCCACAGCTAAAACTTTTCCGCTATCTCTTAAAATAGAGACTACGGAAGGTTCTTGAAGGACAATTCCTTTCCCTTTCTGATAGATTAAGACACTTACGGTACCCAAATCTATACCCAGACTTCTGTCCATTCCCAGCATGTTTATCTTCTCCTCTCCCTATTTAGTTAGTTGGTTAATTAGTTAACTGGTTAGTTGGTTTTTAGTTTTCGACAAATCTTTATCTACTTGAATTTAACTAATTAACCAGGCAACCAAGTAACTAGCTAACTAATTCACTCTTTCACTCTCTTAATATCCGCACCTAAAGAAGTTAGTTTTTCCTCTAACTTTATATATCCTCTATCTAGATGATATATTCTGCTTAACTCGGTGGTTCCTTCTGCTACTAAACCTGCTAATATCAAAGCTGCTCCGCCTCTTAGATCTGAAGCCATTACCGGAGCAGCACTTAACTTTTTTACTCCTTTAATAATAGCACTGTGCCCTTCTACTTTAATATCCGCTCCCATCCTTTTTAAATCACCGATATGAACAAATCTTTTCTCAAATACTGTTTCGGTAATAACACTGGTACCTTTTGCTACACAGGATAAAGCCATAAATTGGGGCTGCATATCGGTTGGGAATCCAGGGAAAGGTAAAGTTTTAATATCTACTGCTTTAACTCTGTCTGGTCCTGTTACTTTAATCAAATTCTTTTCTAACTCAATTTGTACCCCTGTTTCTTCTAACTTTACTACCAATGGTTTTAATAATAACGGATCGGCATTTTCTATTAAAACATCTCCGCCCGTGATAGCCGCAGCTACCATATAGGTACCTGCTTCAATGCGGTCAGGGATTATAGTATAATCAACTCCATGTAATTTTTTTACTCCGTCTATTTTTATTAAATCAGTTCCTAATCCTTCAACTTTAGCCCCCATCTTATTTAAGAAATGCCCTAATTCCACTACTTCAGGGTCTTTGGCTGCATTTTCAATTGTAGTTAAGCCTTCCGCCAAAGAGGCAGCCATCATTATATTTTCGGTCGCTCCCAAACTGGGGAAATCCAAGTATATATCGTCTCCTTTTAATTTATTAACTTTCGCTTCAATATAACCTTTTTCCATTTCAACTTGAGCGCCTAAAGCCTCAAATCCTTTTAAATGATAATCAACCGGACGAGCACCAATAGCACAACCCCCGGGTAAAGATATCTTTGCTCTTTTTAAACGAGCCAAAAGCGGCCCCATTACTAAAATAGAGCCTCTCATCATTTTAACCAATTCGTAAGGAGCTTCACAATTATTAAAATCATCAGAATCAATATAGAGGGTATTATCTTCTTTCCATTCCACATTAACCCCTAACTTCCTTATAACTTTAGCCATAATATCGACATCTGTAAGACGAGGGACATTCCTTAAAATACAAACATCTTTAGTTAATAAAGTTGCCGCCATAATAGACAAAGCTGAATTTTTTGCTCCGTCAATTTTCACCGTATCCTGTAACCTGTTTCCTCCAAAAATAATAAGCTTTTCTGGATCCAATTTTCTCCTCCTCTATTTAGTCGTTAGTCGTTAGTGAATAGTCGTTAGCATTAAATACAAGTTGCAAGGTACGAGATGCAAGCTAATTAACTACTCGGTTACCCAGTTTAGCATTTAAATTAGTCTACCAGTCACCCAGTCCGCCGATCTTCCAGTCAATGCGGCAGGCAACACGCCATTACTTTCTTTCTTTAAACTCATAACTTACATCTTATAACTTTCTCTACTTGCGTTACACACCTGTACCTATATGTTCTACATTATCTAATATTCTATCTTCTTCTTTCCTAACTATACGCTATACGCTATACGCTATCCAATATTCTCCTAACTTCTATTTTTCTCCCTCTTCACTACATACTACATACTATATACTATAATAATTAGGCTTCTATCTTGCTTTTTTCTTCTTTACTATTCACTATTCACTAACGACTAACGACTGTTTTGATATTTTCTTCAAAAGGTTTTCTAATAATCCCCTTTTCAGTAATAATGGCTTCCACATAAGCATTAGGAGTAAGGTCAAAAGCCGGATTAAATACTTTTACTCCCACAGGGGCTATCTGCTTACCTAATATATGAGTAACTTCTTTAGGGTCCCTCTCTTCGATGGGAATTTCCTTCCCTGATTTTAACGACATATCAATAGTAGATATGGGAGCAGCAACATAAAAAGGTACTTTATTTTCTCGGGCTAAAACTGACAAAGAATAAGTTCCGATTTTATTTGCCACATCACCATTTCGAGCAATACGATCTGCCCCAACTATGATTAAATTTACTTTTTTTAGATACATTAAAAAACCGGCCATATTGTCAGTAATCAAAGTAAAAGGAATTTTTTCCTGAGTTAATTCCCAGGCAGTTAACCTCGCTCCCTGTAATACTGGTCTGGTTTCATCGACATATACCTGTAACTTCTTCCCCTCTTTAAAGGCAGTCCGAATTACCCCTAAAGCGGTGCCATGATCTACGGTAGCCAGAGCTCCGGCATTACAATGAGTAAGAATACTATCACCATTTTTAATTAGCGAAGATCCATATTTGCCCATTGTCTTATTAATTTCTATATCTTCCCACGCAATATTTTTAGCTTCCTGTAAGATTATATCTTTTAACGTAAATAAATCAACCTTTTTTTTTATATTAATCAAATTCATCATTCTCTTTAGGGCCCAAAACAGGTTAACTGCAGTAGGCCGAGTAATGGCCAGGCAGTTTTTAGCCTTTTCCATATCCTGGATAAATTCTCCGTAAGTATCTGCTTTTGAAGAATAAGCAGCTAAGGCTATGCCAAAGGCTGCCGCCACTCCAATGGCCGGTGCACCTCTTATTTTCATCTTCTTAATAGCTTCTGCTACTTCCTGATAAGTATAACAATTAATTACTTCCAATTTTAAAGGAAGTTTTCTCTGGTCAATTAGAAATACTTTCCCATCCTTCCATTCGATTGTCTTCATCTTTCCCTTTCTTTAACCGTTAGTTGGTTAGTTGGTTACCTGGTTAATTAGTTGAATAAATTAATATCAAACCAACTAACTAATCTCACGAGATGCGAATTTAACTATACGCTCCCGCTCCTTTTTCTGAACTTGAAACTCGCAACTAGTCATTTATCACTAATTGCTCTTTATTTATCTTTGTATTCTATTCTGGCTCCTGGCTTCTGAATTCTGACTCCTGGTTTTTATCTTTTATTTTCTTAACTAATTAACCAGGTAACCAACTAACCAATTAACGGTTTTATACGAAATTAATAATTCCCAGGCTGCCTAAAGTAACGATCACTCCCGCTATCATAACCCCTCCCACTATCGTAGGGAAGGCATACCAAAACCTTATGCCAAATATAAATGCAGCAGCTGAACCGGTCCATGCCCCTGTAACAGGCAATGGAATAGCTACGAAAAATAATAAAAATATGGCTCCGTATTTTTCGAATTTTTCTTCGGTATTCCGGCGAGTTCGTTTAAAAAGCCATTCAAAAAATAGATCAAAATAATGCCATTGGCGTAAATATTCAGAAAAAGGTTTTAAAAATAGTAATAATAAAATTGCCGGAACTATATTCCCTAATACAGCAAATATATAAGCCGAAAAAGCTGGCATTTTATAAATTGTTAGAGCTATCGGAATAGCCCCCCTTAATTCGGTAATGGGCAAGGCAGAAAGAAGAGCTATTCTTAAACCATTATTAATCAATTTTCTTTATTACCTTCTCTATTAATTTGGTCATAATCGGTTCAACATCCGAGGCGGTTTTTAAAATTTTCTCTAAGGCGGTTTTTACTATTACACCATCGATGGCTAAATCAGTGATACAGGAAATTCCCAATACTTTCATTCCCATATGATTAGCTACTATAACCTCCGGAACCGTGGACATACCTACTGCATCTGCACCAATACTTATTAAAAATCTATATTCAGCAGGAGTCTCTAAGGTAGGGCCGGCTAAACCTGCATATACTCCTTCTCGTAATCTTATTTTTTCCTTTAAAGCTATTTTTTTAGCTAACTTGATAAGTTGTTGGCTATAAGCTTCGGACATATCTGGAAATCTCGGTCCTAATTCTTCATCATTAGGACCGATTAAGGGATTATCTCCAAATAGATTTATATGATCAGTAATAAGCATTAAATCCCCTCTCTTGAAGAAACGATTCATCCCGCCTGCCGCATTGGAAATAATAATTATATCCGCACCTAATTTTTTCATCACCCTTACCGGAAAGGTAACCTCTTTTAGGTTATAACCTTCATAATAATGAAATCTACCCTGCATGGCTACTACTTCTTTATTGCCCAACTTTCCCAAAACCAGGTTACCACTATGGCTTTGAACTGTAGATATGGGGAAATTAGGAATTTTACTATAAGGAATAATCTCTTTTCCTTTAATATTTTCTGCCAGTCTTCCTAATCCTGTTCCTAAGATAATAGCAATTTTTGGTTTTATTTTACTTTTTTGATTAATAAATTCTACACTTTCTATGACTTTTGCTTTCAAATCTTCCACTTCTATCATGCCTCCTTGCTAATCTCACTCGATACTATCTTGTCTTCTGTCTTCAATTTTCTGAATTTTCTCTTCCTTCTTAACTATACGCTAAACGCTATACGCTCCACGCTAATTCACGTTCTCGGAAATGCCCTATAATATTCCTCGCTAACCCATTTTCTACTTACATGTGTGTAGATTTGGGTAGTAGAAATATCTGAATGCCCCAGCATCTCTTGAACTGACCTAAGATCAGCTCCATTTTCTATTAAATGAGTAGCTAAAGTATGCCTTAAAGTATGGGGAGTGACCTTCTTTTCTATACCTGCTTTGTGAGCATATAGTTTTACCAGATAAAATACACCCTGCCGAGAAAGCCTTTTTCCCTGGCTATTTAGAAATAAAATATTCTCATCCGAATCTTTAACTAATTTTGGCCTTACTTTATCCAAATATAAACTTAAAGACTGACATGCTTTATCTCCAAAAGGAATAATCCGCTCTTTAGAACCTTTACCCAAACATTTTAGCATGCGATTTTCTATATTTATATCATTAGGTTTCAAATATATCAGTTCTGACACTCTCATACCGGTAGCGTAAAGCAATTCTAATATGGCCTGGTTCCTTAGACCCAAATTACCTTTAAAATTAGCCTCATCTAATAAAAGATTTATTTCTCTCGAGCTCAGAATATGGGGAAGCTTTTTGCTCACCCGTGGAAATTCAATCAGACTGGTGAGGTCTTCCTTGATAAGGCCTTCCATTAATAAAAAGCGATAAAACATCTTCAGTGCTGCTAAATTTCGAGAAATTGAATTAATTTCTAAATCTTTTCCTCTTAAA
>Ga0307992_1001499_pt1 | contig 13748 bp, 15 predicted proteins | sample EllFjometagen133_FD_203162 | JGI IMG/M metagenome (GOLD analysis project Ga0307992, IMG submission 203162) | Marine microbial communities from Ellis Fjord, Antarctic Ocean - #133 | ecosystem: Environmental > Aquatic > Marine > Unclassified | place: Southern Ocean | collected 2014-10-08
CGGATTGATAAAGACGGCAACGTCGGCATCGGGACAACGACTCCAGGAGCATATAAACTTTATGTTGCGGGGAATGCTTATTCAACAGGAACATGGGGTGGTTCTGATGTTCGTTGGAAAAAGAATATAATTTCTCTCCAGGATCCACTTTCAAAAGTTCTCAATTTAGAGGGCGTGAATTATAATTGGAGAACAGAAGAATTTCCTGAAATGAATTTTGAGAATGGAACTCAGATTGGTTTAATTGCACAAGATGTCGAGGGTATAATCCCAGAATTAGTTCGTACAAATGATGATGGATACAAGTCTATTGCTTATGATAAAGTTTCTGCTATTCTGGTTGAAGCGGTAAAAGAATTAAAAGCAGAAAAAGATTCTGAAATTCAGGAATTGAAAATGGAGAATGATAAGTTAAAACTCCAATACCAAGAGATATTAAACAGAATAAAAGTGCTGGAAAACAACTAATCCATGTCCCTAATATTTAACAGACCCCCTAAATATTAAAAATCAGGGACATTTTTGTCTCTAAATGTGGGACATAGAAAATGGGGAAATTCTGGGAAATGAAAAACAAAAGACTTAAATAAGAACATAGTTTCTATATTCTAAGGTATCAGGGAATGCCTCAAGTCCTCGGACATCCTGCTATGTATCCCAGCTGTGTCGAACACTGGGAATTTTATTATGAAAAAGAGAATTTGTGTTTATATTTTGGATTTTTATCATAATAAAAAGCAATGACTTCTGCAGGCGACAATGTTTTGGGGTTGATAACTTTGCAGTAATTCTAAAGAATTGAAGCGCATAAAATTAAGAAATCATCCTTATTTAGTTAAATCTTTTAATAAAGGATATGTTCTAAAAGAAAAAGGAGAGATTATGAATAATCTTCCTTTAAATTCTGAGGGTCTAACTTTGTTTAGTAATTTTGATAAGAGTGAAAAAATTACATCAATTAGTGGAGGACTAAATTTAAACACAACAATTCCAGAATGTTCTTTAGGAGGAAAAAGTTTCTTGTTTAGAAAATGTTTGTCAAAGGTTAATATGACTCGTGATTCTAATTTAGCTATTTTGGATAATTGTTTGTCAGTTGAACCTAAAGAAACTTCTTTGATATTATGCCCTTGTTTTATCAATGATTTGGTAACTTCTTTTGGAAAGTTTTCATCAGAAAGAAATTTTAGTTTATTCTTGGAGAAGAACATTTTTCTCTTCTCCGATGAGTTTAGAAGCATATGTCATAACAGAGAAGATAGCCTGTTTTGTGAGAGATGGAAAATAATTTTGGAGAATCTCATCAATGCTAACACCTGCTCCGAGCAGTTCCAGAACCTGCCAGACCATGACTCTTGTTCCTTTGAATGTGGGAGTTCCGCCACAGATTTCAGAGTCAATGACAATGTTATTATTAATCTCAATTCTCATGAATTTAGTAATCCTGACAACTATTTAAAACTTTCCAACTGGCTAAAAGTTTCAGAGCTTAATGTTGGCGATGAAATCGCCGTTGCTGACAGCAATGGCGAAGTGAAATTTGAAAAAATCGTCTTAATCAATCGGTTCGCTCCTCAGCACGTCTATGACTTGGAGATAGAAGGAACCCACAACTTCGTGGCGAACGATATTGTCGCGCATAATACTTATTTGGGAGATTCAACTGCAGACACAGTTACAATAGCAGGAAATTTCTCTGTTGATTCTTCGACGCTGTTTGTTGATTCTGTTTCTAATAACGTCGGCATCGGGACGACGAGCCCAGACCATGATTTAGAGATAGGAACTGGAACTTACTCGGAAATAGACGCAGGAGAAGCCCAGTTCACCACCGGCTCCTCACGAACTTACAAAGAAAATATAGAGCCAGTCTATATTGACAACATTTTAGACAAAATCGCAGAAGTCCCTGTAAATACTTACGACTTCAGACCCGAACTTTGCAACGACAGCGACGACAAATGCAAGAATAAAATCGGTTTAATTGCCGAAGATTTCCATGTTATCTTTGAAAGAGGAAGCGACAAACAACTTAACGGCAACGAAGTTCAAATGGCTTTATGGCTTGGAATACAAGAACTTAAAGCAGAAAACAATGAGTTGAAATTTAAAAACCAACAAATATTAAATAGATTGGAGTTGTTGGAAAACAAATAATTCATGTCCCTAATATTTAACAGACCCCCTAAATATTAAAAATCAGGGACATTTTTGTCTCTAAATATGGGGCATGGAAAACACCCAAATTTCACTGATAAATTAAAACAAAACAGCAAAAAAATGAACTACGACCAAAACAACAATCCAAATTCTTACAGAGTTAAAAGCCCCATACAAACATTCAGAGATTTAGAAGTTTACCAAAAAACAATCCAGCTGTCCAGCGAAATAACTAATCTGCCATTTTTAAAAAACAAAATATCTCAACAAGATGCAGAACAAATCCAGGAAACAACAGAAACTATCCCAAGACTAATCGCAGAAGCATACGGCGACAGATACGACTCAAAAGAACTTGCACATAAAAAAATCACAAAAGCAATTACTTTAATCACGAATATAATCACAAAAATTGATTTATTAAGAGCAAGATTTTCAGAAGACAAAGAGACAAAAGAAATTCTAGATAAAATTTTAAGCAAATACCAAAATCAAAAAAGAAAAGTTCTAAATTTGAGAAATGCATGGGACAGGGTTTTTAACGATAAAATTAATAAAAATGAGCAATGAAAAATCATCTGAAACACAAACAAAAGTAATAGAAGAAAATAAGCCGAAAGAAAAATTCCAAAATAATTACAAAATTCTCACTCACTGCCCCTACTGTCAGGGGAAACTTGTAAAAAAAGGAATAAGAAAAAAGAAATACGAAGAAATCCAGATTTACTATTGTAAACATTGTGATAAAAAAATCACACCGTTAGTAACAAAATACAAAAGCTATCCTCTCAAAATTATTATAGATTCCCTGACTTTGCATAATAGATTATATACACTTAAAGAAACTACAGAAAAAATAACAGAAAAATATGGGATAAAAATAACCCCGCCAATAATATTAACATGGCTCAAAGACTATAGCCAATATATCCCATTTATCAGAATGAGAGAATTCGCATCCAAAAAATACTCCAAAAAAGAATTAATTGAAGAATCAAAACTTATTCATCAGCAAATTTTTAATTTCAAATATCACCGGGCAAAATCAGATTTTATTTTAAACGAAGAATTTAGGCATTATAAATTTAAACCGTTACAGGAATTTCTTGAACTGGCGGCAGCAGAATGTCCTCATCAAATTTTTCAAAATCCCACAAGAAGATGCTCTGAATTTAAAACTATGTTTAATCTCAACCAGGTAAAAATTATCCCGAAAAATAATACCGCAGTTAAGGTGGCAAACTTTGTAATGCAGGCAGTTTCAAACAACAAGATGAGACACGAAGTTCTTCAGGATTTTATGCTGTCAAATGACACCGTCACAGTTGCGACAGAAATTCCAATTTTGATAAACAGCGACGACCTCAGGCATTATAAACACGAATTAAACTTTGAAATTCCAATTACTCTTGAAGATAAAGAATATATCACAGGACATATTGATTTAATACAAATAAGAAACGGCTCGGTTCACATAATGGATTTTAAACCTTCAGCATCAAAAGCAAAACCAATCGAACAGCTAACTATTTACGCTCTGGCTTTGAGCAGACTCACCGGAATCCGACTTTATCATTTTAAGTGCGCGTGGTTTGACGACAAAAACTATTATGAATTTTTTCCGTTGCACGTTGTTTACAAATTAAAAAAAAGAAAACGATTACCAATAGACCAGAAAAAATTAGAATGATTTTTAAATTCAACAAATCCTCTACAAAAATTATCCTGACGAGGAAATTTGCAATTAAAAAAATACTTTGGCGCTGACAACTTTAAAAAATTAGTTAATTATTTAAAGCCGAATACATTTATGAAAACATGGATTTTAATATAATAATTGAGAAAGGAGAAGACGGGTATTTAATATCTGAAGTAATTGAGATTCCTGGATGCCATACCCAGGCAGAAAATATGAACGAACTTCTTGAAAGAACAAAAGAAGCGATTTCTCTTTGTTTGAAAGAGCAAGAGGATATTGAATTTATGACTAATTTTGTTGGAATGCAAAAAATAAAGGTGTAATTTATGGCAAAATTACCTTTGATTAGAGCCATAGAACTTATTAAAATTCTTGGAAAAATTGGGTTTAAAGTTATGAGGCAGGAAGGTAATCATGTATTTCTCAGACACAGCGATGGAAGGACAACTGTTGTTCCAAATCATCCTGGAGAAAAACTTGACAGAGGATTATTAAACAAAATAATTAAAAAAGATATAAAAATTTCTAGAGATGAATTTTTAGATTTAGTAAAATAAATTATGTTGATTACAAAATGAAAATTAAAGAGGTTCAGGCAGGGGTGAAACTCACAAAAAATTATGATTCCTATCAGGCTAGTTTGACTGCAGATTTAGAAATAGGTGAAAGCCCAGAAAAAGTTGGAGAGGAACTAATGGAAAAAGCACTGGAAATCGTTAGGAAAAAAGTTAAACCAAATGATAAATTAAATAACGATAAATCTTCGGAAATAGAAGTTGGCGCGGCTTGGCTACATAAGAAATATAATAATTTGTTAAGTGTTAAAATGTCTGAAGATGAAAATTGGGAACAGGTGAAGATTTCAGAATTGAAAAAAGTTGAGGGAAGATATCAGAGAAGAACGAGCGAAGGGGTTTTTATTTTTAGGAAAATTCCTGAAAAAAAAAGAATGAATAATAAAATGCCCGTCTATAGAATTTATAAAATAGAGAAAGATGATTTATAATTAAGCAAAGCATTAGAAAAAGAATAAAAGCAGTAGAAGATTAATGTTAAAATGGATAAAAAAAAATTAATAAAATTATTTTTTCTAATTTGTATTCTCCTCCCTCTCTCAGCAGCATCAGATATAACCTCTCCAATTTACCAAGTAGACCATCATAACTTTGGGATTTCAGGAGATGATGCAGAAGGAGGAACATATCAAGCAATACTCAGCACCCAAACCCAAGGAATAGGAACAAGCGAAGGAACAATTTATACAGTAAACCTAGGATGGCTTCCTCTTGCAAATATAACTTATTACTGCGGGGATGGAACTTGCAATTCAGGAGAAACCTGTTCTAGCTGTGTAGCAGATTGTGCTTGCTCCACAGGATACACTTGCACTGCTGGAACCTGTGTAGCAGATTCAGTGAGTGAAGACGATGGTTCTTCAGGGGGAAGCACAACCACTTCTTGTTTTTATCAATGGATTTGTTCTGAATGGGCACCAACAATTTGCCCAGCACAAGGAATACAAAAAAGATTCTGTGTAAACAACGGAACATGTACTGGAACAGCAGGAATCCCAGAACAAGAAATGACCTGTTCTCCAGGACAATCGCTCCCTTTGGGAGAACCATTATTTGACTTATTCCTAAATATCTCTTCTGATTACAAAAAAGTTCTTGCAGGAAAAGACCTAAAAGCAAAAGTTTCTTTAATCAATGTAGGTAACACAACAACATTGGATGTATTTTTCAAATACTGGATAACCACAGAAAACAATACAGTAATATTAACAACACAGGAAACAATTGCAATTTCAGATAAAAAAGAATTAGAAAAAACAATAACTCTTCCAAAAGAAATACTCCCAGGAGAATACAAATTATTTCTCCAAATAACCTATGACAAAAATAAAACCGCTTTTTCAGAAGATTATTTTGAGGTTGTAGAAGGAAAATTTCAAATATTTTCAGGAACTACAATACTTTTTGTTTTAATTGGAATAATTATCTTAACCACAATAATTTTAACAATAGTTTTAATAAGAATTTTAAACAAAAAGGACATAGATAATACTAAAGAAAAAACATTAACATGAAATCAAAATTAATCTCCCATTCTCCTGCGCGATTTCCTTCGGAGGCTCGTAAAGAAATCGCATTACGGAACAGGAAGGGAAATTCCAGCCCCCAAAGTAGGGGGTCCCTTGGTAGGGAAGAACCGTTTAGGTTGTTTTGTCAAGGTGCAGAAGCAAAAATTCTTCTCTCAAATGATTTTATAATAAAAGATAGAATAAAAAAATCTTATAGAATTCCTAAACTTGATGAAAAAATAAGAAAGAGAAGAACAAAGTCAGAAACAAAACTTTTACAAAAAGCTTCTAAAATAATTTCCTGCCCTGTTCCTCTTTTGCAACCTTCAATCAAAGATTCAACAAAAATAAAAATGCCTTTTATCGAAGGTAAAAAACTTTCTGAACACTTAGACAACTTTCCTCTTACAAAACAAAAACAAATTTGCAAACAAATCGGAGAATCAATTGCAAAACTTCATAACATGAATATTATTCATGGGGACCTTACCACAAGTAATATGATTCTAAAAAATAATGAAATTTTCTTCATTGATTTTGGTTTAGGATTCATAAGTCACAAATTTGAAGATAAAGCAGTTGACATACATCTATTAAAACAAGCACTTGAAGCAAAACATTTCAAACATTGGGAAACTCTATTCAATGAATTTGAAAAAGGTTATAAAAAATATTCCGAAGCAGAAAAAGTTTTCAACCAATTAATCAAAGTTGAGAAACGTGGCAGGTATAAGCATTAAACTTAAAAATCATTCCTAACTATAATTCTTAAAGCCCCTTAGTACAGCGGTCAAGTATACAGCCCTTTGAAGGCTGTGACCCAGGTTCGAATCCTGGAGGGGCTATGTTGAGGCTGTAAGTTCCACTCTGGTTTTAGAGTAAAACCCAAACATTTAATTCTCGAATTCCGAGAGTTTAGGTTTGCATTAATCCAAAGGGACAAACTTTCCGTAAACCTATGCAAGAGTTTGAAGAGGTTATTCAAAACAACTTTCATAAAAAATAGTTCTATTAATATCTTGCTTCTTAGGATTTACCCATCTAAAAAATTTCTTTAACTTAACAGGCTTATATTCTTCCCCAATTAAACTTGCAGCAAGACGATTATATTCTTGGCTTCCAATAGATTTAGGTTTATGAATAGTTGAAGGAGTAAATTCAGATAATGCCTTCAATATATCAACATCATGAGGAATCATCGCCATAACAGGCACCTCTGCTGTCCTCTCAACATCATCCAATGACAATTCAAAATTTTTCTTATAAATTTTATTAATAATTAAACCACTTATCGGAGTCCCTCTCTGTCTCGCAATCTTCACAGATTTCATAGTCATTCCCAAAGTAGGATAATCTGGTGTTGTCACAACAAGCAACTCATCTGCAGCAAGAATTACTGCTAAAGTCTCTTCATTCAAAGATGGCGAAGAATCAATAAGAATAACATCATAGTTCTTCTTTAAAATATTAATTTTATCTTTTAATTTCAAAACATTAATCTCAGACTTATAAACTATCGAAGAAGGAATCAAATCAAAATTATCCAATTTGTAAATCGCCTGATTAATATTCGCCTTTCTACTTAAGACATCTTGAAGGCTTACTTCTGGATCAATTAAACCTAAATGCAAACCTAAATTAGGTGCAGAGAAATTCGCATCAACCAACAACACTTTTTTACCAAACCCTGCAATCGCAGCCCCCAATGCAACAACAACAGATGTCTTTCCAACACCTCCCTTCAAACTAATAACACCAATAACCTCTCCCATAAGTTAAATAAACCCTCTTCATTTAAAAACTATGCGATTTCTTTCAGAGCCCGAAATGGAAATCACAAACCAGGACAGAAAAAGAAAATCTAGCCCTCAGCAAAGAGGGTCCCTTGGTAGGGAAAAAATCACCAGGTTGTTTTGAAATGTGACACCAAAACTTTAAAAATAAACTTTCATAAAATCCAATATGGAAAAAAAATCAGAGCCAAAAAAAGCCAAAAAATTATCTCAATTAGAATTTGAAAAAAAAGTACTAGAACTATCTAAAATAGGACTTACATCTGAAAAAATAGGAGAAGAACTCCGAAAACAAGAAATTCATCCAAAAGAATATGGAAAAAAAATCTCAAAAATATTGGGAGATAAACATATTAATCCAGATTTAAAAAATGTCGAAGCAAAATTAAAAAGAGTAAAAAAACATTATGAAAAAAACAAGCAAGACAAAAGAGCCATGCGGGAAAAAGATAGAATTTTTGCACAGCTTAGAAAGCTCAAAAAATATTTTAAGATTGAATCAAAAAAGAAATAATTATTGATATTTTTAAATAAGATTAAAAAGAGGAAAATGGAAAATTCTTTAGATGAACAAATAAAATTTATAGCGGAAAAATTCTTAAAAGAATCTACAAACAAGGAAATACAAATAATAAGTCATTTTGATACAGATGGAATTACTTCAGCCACAATAATGATTCAAACATTAAAAAAATTAGATAAAAAATTTTCTGTAAAAATTATAAAAAGCTTAGAAGAACAATTCATCTCAAATATTCCAAAAGACAAACTAACTATTTTTTTAGATTTAGCGTCGGGAAGTTTAAACCACATTGAAAAACACCTAAAAAATGTTTACATAATTGACCATCATGAAGTTGTTCAAGAAATTCCAAAAAACATCAACATAATAAATCCTGAACTTTATGACAAACAAAAAATAAGCGCTTCTAGTTTGGTTTATCTTTTCTGCAAAACCATTGGAGGAGAAAATAAAGAACTAGCAAAATTAGCCATACTTGGAATGGTTGGAGACATGCTAGAAAAAGAAATAGACAAACTAAATAACAACATACTTGAAGATGGAGAAATAAAAAGAAAAAGAGGTTTGTTAATCTACCCATCAACTAGACCCTTAAACAGAACATTAGAATTCTGTTCAAACCCATTTATACCTGGAGTAACAGGAGATATTAAAGGAGTTCTTGAATTATTAAGAGAGGTTGGATTAAATCCGATTAAAGGGAAATACAAAAATCTAATAGACTTAAATTCAGAAGAAATGGAAAAACTCGTCACTTCAATAATCTTAAGAATTCCAAAAGCAAAACACAAAGAAATGATCGGAGACATTTTTTTAATAAAACTATTTAATAAACTTGAAGATGCACGAGAATTAAGCGCAATGATTAATGCCTGTTCAAGATTTGGCGAGCCAAGTATAGCAATACAACTGTGCATGGAAATTACAAGCGCAAAAAAAAGAGCAGAATTAATACATGCCAAACAGAAACAATTTATTATCTCTGGTTTAAAATTTGCATCAGAAACAAAAAAAATAGAAGGAAATGGTTTTGTGATAATCAACGCAAAAGACAAAATAAAAGACACCATCACAGGAACAATCACAAGTATTCTTTCAAAATCTTCTTTATATGAAAAAGGAACAATAATAACCACAATGGCTTATTACGACGACAAAATCAAAGTATCTGCAAGAAGTGTCGGAGAAAATCACAGAAACCTCAGAGAAATTTTAAGCAGAGTTGTAAATATAACTGGTGGAGAAGTCGGAGGCCATCAATGTGCAGCAGGATGCATAATCTCTCAAAAAAAAGAACAAGAATTTATTAATAATTTAAAGAAAAATTTAGAAATTGAAATGATTAAAATTTAACATAACCTTTAAAACCTCTTTCTAATTCCCATAATTATGCTAGAAGTTGGAGACATAGTAATGTGCACGGTTGATAGAATAGTTGGAACTGTTGTATTTGTAAAAATTGATGAAGATGGTGAAGGAAACATCACTCTCAGTGAGATTGCCCCAGGAAGAATAAGAAACTTGAGAGAATATGTTGTTCCTAAAAAAAAGATTGTATGCAAAGTGTTAAGAATTTCAGGAGACAGAATTGATTTATCTCTTAGAAGAGTCACAAAAAAAGAGCAAAAAGAAATAAAAGAACAATATAAACAAGAAAAAAGTTACATTAGTATTCTAAAAAGTGTATTAAAAGAGAACACAGATAAGATAGTTAAGGAAATATCAAAACAGGGAAAAGTCTATAATTTCTTGCAAGAAGCAAAACAAAACAATAAAGAATTAGAAAAAATAGTTGGAAAAGAAAATTCTGAGAAAATTCTGAGAATCATTGATTCACAAAAACAAAAAAAAGCCATAATAAAAAAAGAAATCTTTTTAACAACAACTGAATCAAATGGTTTAGAACTAATAAAAAACATTTTTAAAAATATAACAAATGCTGAGATAAAATACATCTCCGCAGGAAAATATATTCTCCAAACAAAATCAACTGACATAAAAACTGCAGATAAAAACCTAAAAGAAATATTAAAAAACATTGGAAAAAAAGCAAAAAAAGAGAACATATTATTTTCTATAAAATAAAAAATCTACTACTCTTTAATCTATAAAAAGCTTTAAATACCCATTAAAATACCTATTTTAAATGGAAGAAAAAGATAAATTTGAAGTACTCATTGTTGGAATAATTTTTGACCCAAAAACAAAAAAAATTTTGATCGGCAGGGAAGCAGAAGCTAAAAATCTCCCAGGGATAACTTGGTTTTTCCCAGGAGAAAGTGCAACCCAAAAAGAAGATGTGGATAAAACTTTGAAAAGAACCATTAAAGACCAAACAGGATATGATGTAAAAAATCTTGGTGCAATATTTTCAAAAATATATCCTGAAAGAAAAGATTTACTAGCAGTTTATTTTTTAACCCAAGCTTTTGACGGGAAAGAAAAACCAGGAAAAGACATTCTAGAATTAAAATGGGTAAGCCCAAAAGAATTAGAAAATTACTTCACAACCTCTTTTCACAAAAAGTTAAAAGAATATTTAATTGATTTGATTTAATGAAATTGAAAAAGTGCAAACCATGTAATATTTACACATTAAAAGATACTTGTTCTAAATGCAATAAAAAAACTTCTGATGCTCATTACAAATTTATAAAAGTTAAAAACGCGCCTAAATCAAAATAATTTCTCCTGCTCTTCCCCAATCTGAGCAACCCCATATTCTCCATCATACCCTGGTTCAACTTTTATATTTCCATTTCTATTTTTCAAAATCAAACCAATTAATTTACTATCAACATCAAATCTAACCAAATCTTCTCTTAAAACATTAATCAAAATATTAAATTCATTTTCAAATTCTTTAATCAAAGAATTATAAATCTCCCAGACTTTTTTACTCTGCATGCTATTTCCAACTGCCAAAGAAATTATTTCATGTAATGGAAGTAATTCATAATATTTTTTCTTTATCTTATGATTTGAATCAATAGAAGACAATTGCTTTATCCTGTAATCAACTCCCAAAGTTAATGGCTTTTTGCAAACAGGACAAACCCCATTAAGCTCTTCAGTCTTTTTTGGTGAACAGGAAAAATTGCAATTTCTGTGCCCATCCCAATGATATTTTCCATAAGCAGGGTTTGTTTCAATAGTTCCAAAAAAATCATTTTCCCTGATTTGATTAATAATCTCCTTGTATGAATTTGTTTTCTTAAAAATCGTTACTTCTCTCCCTAACCTCCAAGGCCAAAATGAATGCGCATCTGAAAAACTTACAATTGATTTATTTTCCAGCTCTTTTATTTTCCAATTCATTTTAGGAGTCGAAGAAATCCCTGTTTCAATTGCATGAACATTCTCAAACTGCTTTCCAAATGCTTCTTTTAAACTATCAAAACCAGACATGCTTCCAAAAACTCCAAACCACGGAGTCCAGATATGCGCTGGTATCACTTCAATATCTTTTGAAATAACCATCATCTCTTTTGTAAACTCTTCGCAGGAAATCTTAAAAATAGGCCTGCCGTCATAATCTCTTCTGCCTTTTGTATCTAAATAAGCATGAATCTTTTCAGCAATTTCAATACTTGGCAATAACAAATTTAAATGAATCCTGCGACCTTGTCCCTGAGTATACATTAAACTTATCTCTCCTGTAATTATAAACGGAAAATCACCCAAGTAATAAAATCCTTTACCATTACTCTTTAATTGTTTTATTTCTTCAAACCAAACAGGATGAGTAAAATCTCCTGTCCCTAACAAATTAAGCCCCTTAATCTTCGCCCACTTAACTAAATTTTCAAAACTCAAATTAAAAGATGTGGCTCTGGAATACTTTGAATGAATATGCATGTCTGCAAGCATTGAATTTTCATCTAACATAAAATCATCAAAGAATAACCAGTTAAAAATTTATTCTTTATTTTTTTTGTAATTATAACTCACCTTCGCACCAACTACAATTAAAACAATAATTAACCAAAACCACCATTTCTTAAATATAGAATCTTCTTGTATTATTTCTTCTCCACCTTTTGCAACTTCCTCTTTCTCTTGTTCTCCTATTTCAGACTCTACTGTAATTAATTCACTAATAGACTTGATAGTTAAATCTGCCTTACCATCTAAAATAGAATTCAATGTTACAACAAGATCATAATATCCGTCTTCACTCACATCAAACTTTCTTGTATCTCCAACAGAAAGTGTTGCTTCTTGGGGTGTGCTCGAAACTTCAATTTTAGCAGTTGTCTCTGTTAATTCTAAAACCCCTAAATGATGATTTATATTTTTAACTTTAAATCTTAATCTCTTATTAACTGCAACTTGTTTAGTATTGCCTTCGCTAAATTGCTCCTCATTTATTACAAATGTTCCTGTCCACCTCATAGGAGTTTTTGAAGTAGAAGAAGTGCTGTCAGTAGCAGAATCTGATGCAACAGTATATGTTCCAGTTGCATTGTGCGTATTGCCCGCATAATCTGTAATAGTACAATTAGATGTGCCTGTTGTAAATATTCCAAAAGTAGAACTAGATGTGATTGTTACAGGAGCAGTTGTCAAGGACGTATTAACTCCAGAACCCCCTGTATCTGTTCCTGTACATGTACAAGTGGTAGTTGCCCCATTACCTATAGTGGAAGGGCTACAAGTAAAAGTCGCCACAGGTGCTGTTGAATCCATCCATAAAGCATAAGTATCATTAAGTCCTAAATTATTTACAGTATCATTTACATAAACCTTAATTGTATAATTTGCATCTGTTGAAGCAGTTAGATTTAAAGCACTATCAGCAGTAAAATTACACCACCCATTTGCTGAAACATCAATTGATTGATTTGAAGTCCCATTAACATCTACAAGACACATGCTTCCTGTTTCTCCCGAAAATGCATCAATAACAGAAATATTTAAATCCAAAGTAGCTGTATTTTTCTTTTTAGTTAGATTTGTATAAGATTGTAAAGTAATAACAGGAGCAGTTAAATCAACATACATCCACAAAGTCGAAGCATTTGCCCGATCAGAAGTATCTGAACTATTTACCGCTTCAACTATGAAAGTATAATTGGCTTCCACAGCAGTATTACTAAAAGAGTAATTCACCGTGCTTATTATTGTTTGGAAAATTGTTCCGTTACTAAAATTAACATAAATGTTGTGAGTTGCGTTTTCTCCAAAAGGCTCGGTGGCATTTGACCAATTAACTGTGAAAACACCTTCATCATAATTCGCAGTGGTGTTTCCTCCAAATATAACTCTCGAAGGAGCAGACATCGTTGCAAAAACAAAATACATTCCAAAGATTACAATTAAAATTACTGCACCACTAAAAAATAAATTGAAATTTTTCTTATCCATTTTCACTCTCTTTTAATAATATATTATAAATAGACTTTATAAATGTTTTTTACACAAAATTTATAAAACAATTTTTACAAAAATAAATATGAAAAAAATATTTTTAGGCCCACCAGGTTCTGG
>Ga0307992_1001501_pt1 | contig 13743 bp, 8 predicted proteins | sample EllFjometagen133_FD_203162 | JGI IMG/M metagenome (GOLD analysis project Ga0307992, IMG submission 203162) | Marine microbial communities from Ellis Fjord, Antarctic Ocean - #133 | ecosystem: Environmental > Aquatic > Marine > Unclassified | place: Southern Ocean | collected 2014-10-08
ACGTCCAACAGCATCTATTTCATCAATGAAGATGATACATGGTGAGTTTTCTTTAGCTACTTTGAATAAATCACGAACTCGAGAAGCACCAACACCAACAAACATTTCAACGAAGTCGGAACCAGAAATTGAGAAGAATGGAACATTAGCTTCACCGGATACTGCTCTAGCAATTAATGTTTTACCAGTACCTGGGGCACCAACGAGAAGCACACCCTTTGGAATTCTCGCACCCATATCAATATATTTTTTAGGTGCTTTAAGAAAGTCAATTAATTCTTCCATTTCTTGTTTTTCTTCATCACATCCAGCGACATCTTTAAATGTTACTGATTTTTCACGGTTAAGTTTCGCTCTATTTTTAGCAAAATCAAATGCTTTATTATTTTGGCCGTTTGCATTTTTAAATATTACAAATAATATGACTAAGACTAAAGCAATTGGAACTAAATTTATGAGTACGGACCAGAATGTTATACCGGATTTGGCAACAACATTCGTTGTACCTCCGTATGCTTCAACTGTTTCCATGATATCTTGAGCTTGATCAATACGCATAACACGTTCAAAACTTGCAATTTCGCCATAAAAACTTATGTGTTGATCATATATTTTGCCTGATACTTGAACCAAATCAAAATTATCTCCACCGATTAATGAGTATTCAATGGATTCGATGTGTTCTAATACAGCAGCAGATTGGATTTCACTGACTGTGAGTTCTTGAACTTGTCCTTCAAGAGCATCACGCAGGAATAAAAATACCCCAATCACTATGATTATGGTAAAGAGCATGATTAAATAATCAGGCTTTTTTTTCTTCTTGTAATCTATTTTCTTTTTTGAATCAGGTCTTCTTGGGTTTTGATTCATAAATGCACCCCCTTGTTATTTGTTATTGTATACTTCAGGTTTTAGTATCCCTACATAGGGCAAATTTCTATAATATTCATTGTAGTCTAAACCATAACCTACAACAAACTCTTTTGGAATAACTTTACCAACATAGTCGGGTTGATAAGGTCTAAGTCTACCTTCTGGTTTATCAAGAAGGGTAACCATCTTAACTGATTTAGCACCGCGGTGCTTAAATAAGTTAACAATTGTGACAATTGTATTAGCGGTATCAACAATGTCTTCAATAATGAGAACATCTCTATCTTTAATCGAAATATCTAAATCCATTTTGATTTTAACATCACCTGAGGAAGCAATACCACCATGATAGCTGCTAATAGACATGTAAGTTATGTCAAATATCAAATCGATTTTTCTTGATAAATCTGCCATAAATGGAATGCACCCTTTGAGTATGCCAACGAGAAGAGGTTTTTTATTTTGATACTCTTTGGTTAGTTGCGCACCTAAAGTTTTGCAAATTTCAGCAATTTCAGCTTCAGATACTAGTATTTTAGCAATATCGTTATGCATGCTTTTTCACCTCATTGAGCTTAAAATATAAAATATTTGTATCACCTAGGGTCTGATTAATATAATATTTTTCAACCCACAATATGTGATCATCTTTATCAGTTAAAACCCAAAGATTTTTTCTTTCCTCATTAGGAATTTTTAAATCAATAAGCAATTTCTTTAGTTTTTTATGCCCATAATCAAAGGCCAAGAGATCACCATCATCCCTATGTCTAAGCCATAGAGGAAACGCTAATTTATTATAACATAATTTGCTAAATTCTTCAGTATTCGCAACCGTTTTTTGCGAAAATGTGAAAATAGCCATATTTAATATGTCATTCTCACCTTCTTTGACCTTAATTCTAACGGGTTTGATGTGTGATAATTTTTTGATATAAGCCTTTTGATAGGCCTTTATCATTTCATAATCCTTGCTAAGTTTGTATAGTTGATTTGGCTTTTTAGAAAGCAACATTTTTTTAATTTTTTGAATAATCTCATTTGATAAAGTTAGATTGAGCGATTCAATTAAATATGCAATCATATCATCTTTAACGGCTTCATCGTATGTTTTAAACTGGTCAATATGAATAACCATATCATTTTGAATGAGTGTTTTTGTCGTTTTTCTAATAAACGCAAAAGCATTTGTTATTTGATTGTGATAATGTTTTACTTGATCAAGCAATTTTTCATTTTCTTGTTTCATAACAGGAACAATAGCGTGACGGTATCTGTTGCGTAAGTAGTAGTTTTCTTCGTTAGATTCGTCTGTCAGAAAAGGAACCTTATTTGTTTCTGCATAACCTTGTATTGTCTTTTTAGATGTGAAAAGTAATGGTTTGATGTATGTGAAATGTCCATCAGAATGGAAGGCTTGCATACCAGCGTATCCGAGGAGATTACTCCCTCTTGTAAGTTTTATTAAAACATTTTCAAACAAGTCATCGAGATGATGAGCGGTTAGAATATAAGGTGTTTTATATAGTTTTGCAACCTCATTTAAGTAAAATGTGCGCATTTGGTGTGCTTGATGATGAAAATTACCACTCTTGACAGAAATTGTATAGTAATGAAATGGAATCTCATTTTTTTGGCAGAATGCTTCGACCAAATCTTTTTCAATGACTGAAGCTTCTCTTTTTAGGTGATTGAAATGAACAACAACTATTTTATATGTACTTTTAATGAGTACCGATAGCATAACCATTGAATCAACACCACCACTCACTGATAAAATCAGTGTTGACTTTGGAGGTATCTTAAGTTCTGTTTTTAGTAAAGGAATAACTTTGTTCATCGTGTCACCTCTTCTCTTCAATTCTATTATAACATGTTGAACAGTAAAAATATTGAGAATTATATATCAACCTGTGTTATAATGTTTTACGTTAAAGGGGGCTGAAACATGTTAATTTTAGCCAGTAATTCGCCTAGAAGATCAAAACTTCTTAAAGATGCAGGTCTTGATTTCATTGTTGAACCGAGCCATCTAGAAGAAATAGTTGATGAAAAATTAAAACCACAAGAAATGGTGATAGAACTCGCCAAAATGAAAGCGAATTATGTTGCGGCAAGACATCCGAAAGATGTAGTTATTGGTGCAGACACAATCGTTGTTTTTGAGAATCAAATTCTTGGTAAACCAGTTGATGAGAAGGACGCTTATCGTATGCTTAAATTGCTTTCGGGAGAAAGACATACTGTTTTTACAGGTGTCGCACTTGTGAGAGGCAAAAAAGTAGAAACGTTATTGTCAGCTTCTGAAGTATCCATAAAATCTTTAAGTGATATGGAAATTCAAAATTATATTAAAACCGGTGAACCTATGGATAAAGCAGGTGCTTATGCAATTCAAGGCGATGGGGGATACCTTGTAGATCATTACAAGGGTGACTTTTTCACAATTGTAGGATTACCTTTAAAGGATTTACTTGAAGCGTTAAAAACTTTTTAATTTTATGATAAAGGATATTCCACCCAGGAATATCCTTTTTTTGTGTTATGAAACTTGAAGATAAGTCAATGAATTTATGGTGTTTTGGTATATAATAAGAGTAAATATAACGTAACAGGAGATACTTATGGAAAACACGAAACTTTGGCAGAAGGGCATTGTGTATCAAATATATCCTAGAAGCTTTATGGACAGCAACAGTGATGGGATAGGAGACATTCAGGGAATTATTTCGAAACTCGATTATTTAAAAGTACTGGGTGTTGATATCATTTGGTTATCACCTGTATACAAATCCCCAAATGATGATAATGGATATGATATTAGTGATTATATGAATATCAATCCTGAATTTGGAACAATGAAAGATATGGACGAACTCATCGAAAAAGCGAATCAAAAAGGTTTGCGTATTTTGATGGATTTAGTTATCAATCATACATCAGATGAACACAAGTGGTTTATTGAAAGTCAAAATCCTGAAAGTGAATATAGAGATTATTATATTTGGAAAGACAAGCCAAACAATTGGTCTGGCTTTTTTAGTGGAACAACTTGGGAGAAAAAAGGAGACCAATATTATCTTCATTTATTTAGTGTTAAGCAACCTGATTTGAATTGGAAGAATCCAAAAGTGATGGAAGAAATTCAAAAGGTTATGCATTTTTGGCTGAAGAAAGGAATCTATGGATTTAGATGTGATGTCATTAACATCATTTATAAATCTTCACTTGAAGATGGTAAAAAAAGTCTAATATTAACAGGTAGTGAACACTATCATTCTCAAGAAGGTTGTCATAAAATACTAAAGACATTAAGAACAAAAGTTATGGATCGATATGATGCATTTACTGTAGGAGAAACAGTATTAGTTTCAACAAAACAAGCAAATGATTTAATTCTTCCAGAACGACAAGAACTTAACATGGTTTTTGCTTTTGAGCATATGGAAACTGATCAGATTAATAATAAGTGGTTTAAGACAAAATTTAAACCAAATAAATTTATGAAAACTATTTCTAAATGGCAAGAAGAAGCATACTGGAATGCGAACTATTTAGGAAATCATGATCAACCAAGATCAGTTTCTAGATTTGGTGATGATCAGGATTATAGAGTTGAAAGTGCTAAAATGCTAGCAGCTCTTAATCTAACCTTAAAAGGCACACCGTACATCTTCGAAGGTGAAGAGATTGGAATGACTAACGGCGACTTTAAGTCTATGGATGAATATCGAGATATTGAATCGCATCGCATTTATAAATTGCTCAAAAAATTTATGATTCCTAAAAAAATTAGATTTAAAATGATTCAAAAAACGAGTAGAGATAACGCTAGAACACCAATGCAATGGAATAAAAACGGAGGATTCACACAAGGTGAACCTTGGCTTAAAGTAAATCACAATACAAACTTCATCAATGTTGAAGATAGCATAGAAGACCCTAATTCGATTTATAATTATTATCGTAAGCTTATAGATATAAGAAAAAACAAAAATATACTTATAAATGGCTCTTTTAAGCGATTAAACACAAAAAATAATATTTTTATATTTAGTAGATATACTAAAAAAGGATCTGTAATAACCGTTCTTAATATGTCTAAAAAGTATAAAAAATGTCCTATTAAACTTAATGGTGATATTTTACTATCTAACTATGATAGACAAGATTTAAGCGATATAAAGCTCAAACCATTTGAAGCAATAATTATTAGAAAAGAAGGTGCACTATGATTAAATTTGAGAAGTCGAGTTTTGTAATATCTACGAAAGATTTGAACTATATCTTTAGAGTTCTTCCTACTGGACAACTCGAACATTTATATTTTGGAAATAAACTCGTTGATCAAAATTATGAGGCATTTCAATCAAAAATAACGGCTGGTTCTGGTTCTACAATTGATTATGTAGAAGGTGAAAATACCGTTGCTTTAGATTTGATGACATTAGAATACTCGGGTATTGGAAAGGGAGATTACAGAATTTCTCCAATTGAAATTAAAATGCCTGATGGTACATTTGTCAATGATTTTGTCTATGACTCATATCAGATTTTAGATGGTGTTATAGAGAGTAAAGACTTACCTATATCTAGAGCAAATGATCAAAAAGTTAAGAGCTTGGTTATCAAGTTAATAGATCGTAAATTTAAGATTGAGTTGAAGATGATTTATACGACATTTTTCAATTCAAATGTCATTGCTAGACGTATCATCATTTCCAATAATGATGACAAAGAAATTGTGATTAGAAAAATCATGAGTATGATGATTGATTTTCCAGAATCAGATTATGATTTAATTACTTTTGATGGGGGATGGATCAAAGAATCACATAAAACCAAACGTCCTTTATCTATTGGAACATATATCAATGATTCCGTAACAGGTAATAGCAGCAATAGACATAACCCCGGAATTATTCTTGCTAAAAAAGATGCACATAAAGATTATGGTGTGTGTGTTGGTATTAATTTAGTTTATAGTGGAAATCATTATGAAGCAGTTCAAATATCAAACCACGGATTGATGAGAGTTATGAATGGGATCAATCCTCATTGTTTTGAGTGGCCGCTGAAGAAAGGCGAATCATTTGAAACACCCGAATCCGTAATGTCTTATTCTAATCAAGGGTTTAATACTTTAAGTCAATCCTTTCATGAATTTATTAACACACATGTTACACCCAGGCAATTCCAAAATGTAAGTAGACCTATTGTTCTAAATAGTTGGGAAGCTTTCTTTTTCGATTTCAATCAAAGAAAGCTTGAAGCGCTCGCTAAGAAAGCAAGTAAGCTTGGAGTTGAACTTTTTGTCTTAGATGATGGGTGGTTTGGGTCTAGAAATGATGATCATCAATCATTGGGTGATTATGATGTGAATAAAAAGAAATTACCAGGCGGATTAAATGGCCTATCTGATCATATTCATAAAATGGGTATGAAGTTCGGATTATGGTTTGAACCAGAGATGGTTAATCCAAAAAGTAAATTATATGAAAGTCATCCAGAATATGCAGTGAAAATTGAGGGTAGGACGCCAACGTTAGGTAGAAATCAATTAGTTCTCGATTTATGCAATCAGGAAGTCAGAGAATATATCTTCGAGCAGATTAAAGAAGTTTTAGATCATGCACGAGTTGATTTTGTTAAATGGGACATGAATAGACATATGACCGACATGTATTCGAGTTCTGTAGGTAATCAAGGCATGTTCTTTCATCGATATATTTTAGGCCTCTATGAAATATTAAATAAAATAACAAAAGAATACCCTAATTTAATGATTGAAACATGTTCAAGCGGAGGCAATAGATTTGATTTAGGTATGCTTTATTATAGTCCTCAAATATGGGCATCTGATAATACAGATCCTATTGAAAGATTGAAAATTCAAGAAGGTTTGAGTTATTTATATCCTCAATCCTCAATAAGTGCACATGTATCTTTGGCACCACATGCTCAAACATTAAGAAAAACACCACTTTCAACGCGTTTTAATGTGGCAAGTTTTGGTATATTGGGATATGAACTTGACTTGAAATATATATCACCTATCGAAAAGAAAGAAATAAAAAAACAAATAGAATTATACAAAACATATCGAGATGTTTTCCAATATGGAACATATTATCGGTTTAATCCAAAAGACGAGCATCAAAAAGTTTGGCAGGTAAGTTTAGGAAATACACATATTTTAGGCAATTTCCAGACATTATCTGATGCGAGTCCTAATTTAGAGACACTTAAATTAAAAAACTTGGAATCAGATGAAACATATGAAATAGAATCTATTGGACAATCGATGTCTATCTCAAGATTTGGTCACTTAATTAGCCACGCTTTGCCTATAAAGATAAATCCTTATGGATCAATCATGAGATTAATATCAAAATATAAGCAATTAGATAACGCAACTGAAAGTTTTGTTGCGAGTGGGGAAGCATTAAAACATGGTTTTAGATTGAAACAACAATTTATGGGGACTGGATATAATGATCAAACAAGAATTTTAGGAGATTATGGTTCACAAATATATATTGCAAAAAAAATTTAAATTGTGAGGTAAGATAATGAGAAAAATAATACCATTAAATTTTGATTGGTTTGTTGCTCCATATGAAGAAAAGCATTTAGAAAAAGTAGATTTATCAATATTTAAAGAAGTCAGTATTCCACATCATGGTGTAGACATTCCATATAATCATTTTGATGAGAAAATACTTCAAACCGTCTTAAGTTATGTTAAAAAAATAAATATAGAAGAAGCTTGGGAAGGGAAAACCTTAAAATTAAGATTTGAAGGTGTTGCTCATGAAGCGAGAGTATACATCAACTCTGAGTTTGTTTCTGAACATAGAGGAGGCTATACGCCTTTTGAAGTTGACATCTCGAATATATGCAAATACGGTGAGCAAAATGAAATTATGGTCATCGCAGATAGTAAAGAAGACCCATCAATTCCACCTTTTGGAGGTGTAGTTGATTATTTAGGTTATGCAGGAATATATCGCGAAGTTTCTCTTTTAGTCATAAATAAACAACATATTAAATCTGTATTTGTTCAAACAGATGGTAGTTCAGATCTTAATGTTGAAATAGCATTGTCTATAAATACCGGCGAATTGGAATTGGTTATCTTTCAAGGAAAAGAAAAGGTAGCAAAGATTAATGACTTTAAAGTGTTTGATACAATCATGACAATACCTATTCAAATAGAAAAACCTATTTTGTGGAATTTGGATTCTCATGTGATGTACGAAGCAGTCATTAAATATAAAGCCAATGATAAGATTATCGATGAATTTAGCCAAAGATTTGGGATTAGAAGTGCGATATTTAAAGAAGATGGGTTTTATTTGAATGGTGAAAAGATAAAACTATTAGGACTTAATCGCCATCAAAGTTATCCTTATGTAGGTTATGCTATGCCTAAATCAGCACAATACGAAGATGCTGACATCCTTAAATATGATTTAGGATTAAATATCGTAAGAACATCTCACTACCCTCAATCTAAGCATTTTTTGAATCGTTGTGATGAAATTGGATTACTTGTCTTTGAAGAAATTCCAGGATGGCAACACATAGGAAATGATCAATGGCAAGAATTAAGCAGTCAAAACCTAAGAGAAATGATTATCAGAGACAGAAACCACCCATCTATCATTTTATGGGGCGTTCGAATTAACGAATCACCAGATGACCATGACTTTTTCTTCAAGACCAATGGTATTGCCAGAGCTTTAGATCCTACAAGACAAACTGGCGGTGTAAGAAATATCGAGCATAGTGAGTTTTTAGAAGATGTTTATACGTTTAATGATTTCTCACACCGTGGAAATAATAAAGGACTTGAAGAGAAGAAACATGTTACGAAGAATGTTCCTTATTTAGTCACTGAATATAATGGACACATGTTTCCTACCAAACGTTATGATGATGAACTTCATAGATTAGATCATGCATTGAGACATTTAAATGTTATTAATGAAATGTTAACACCAAATAACAATATAAGTGGATGCATTGGATGGGTCATGAATGACTATAATACACATCAAGAATTTGGTAGTGGGGACCGTGTATGTTATCACGGTGTTTTAGATATGTTTAGAATTCCTAAGTTGGCAGGCAATGGTTATGCATCGCAATATAGTAAAAAGCCAGTCTTAGAGATTTCTTCTTCAATGGATATCGGAGAATATCCTGCAGGTGAATTATCAAAGGTATATGTATTCACAAATACAGATTACATAAAACTGTATAAAAATGACCAATATGTTGGGTCTTTTAAACCGAATTGTCAAACGTACATGAATTTACCACATCCACCGATTATTGTGGATGACTTTATTGGGGAAACACTTAAAGAAAATGAAAATATGAGTAGACGTGATGCTGAAATAGCGAAAAGTATTTTACGTGCTATAGGTAAACATGGAACTCACCTACCTTTAAAAATCAAACTAAAAGTCCTGTACATTCTTAAAAAATATAAATTGACATATGACCAAGGGGTTAAAATGTTCTATAAATATATGAGTGGATGGGGAACAGAAAAAACAAGTTACAGGTTTGAAGGTTATATCAAAAATGAACTTGTTAAAACAGTATACAAAGAAAACAATGAAAGTTTTGAATATTTGTTAGATATAAAATCAAAAGAACTTCATATTGAAGAAACATATGATGTTACAAGATGCATTGTATCAAAAGTCAATCAAAAAAATGAGATTGTAAATTATTGCTTTGATCCTATAAATATTAATGTTACGGGATCGATAGAACTTATAGGGCCAAAACAAATAAGCCTCCAAAGTGGCGTTATTGCATTTTGGGTAAAGACGAAATCAAGAGGTAAAGGTAAAATAACAGTAACGGTTGGAGATAAAATAATATCCGAGGAAGTGATTGTTAAGTGAAACTGACATTTGAAGAAAAAGTAGCTTTATTAGATGGAAAAGACGTTTGGCATACTAAAGTATTTGAAGGCGTCCCATCAATCATGATGACAGATGGTCCTCATGGGATTAGAAAGCAATTAGAATCTATGGATACAATTGGTATTTCAGGTAGTGTTAAGGCTACTGCATTTCCTACTGCAAGCTTAACAGCATGTAGTTTTGATAGAGAACTCATTGCTAAGATGGGAGAACTACTTGCTATTGAAGCGAAAACAAATGAAGTTAATATGATTTTAGGACCAGGAATCAATATGAAAAGAACGCCACTTTGCGGACGGAACTTTGAGTATTATTCAGAGGATCCATATTTAGCAGGAGAAATGGGCTCAGCTTATGTTAGGGCAATTGAATCAGAAGGTATTGGAACATCAGTCAAACATTTCTTTTGCAATAATCAAGAAAGAAGAAGATTCACAATTGATAGCGTTGTTGATGAAAGAACTCTAAGAGAAATATATTTAAAAGCATTCGAAAGAGTAATTGAAGAAAAACCAGCATCTGTTATGGCAGGTTACAATAAAATCAACGGTATATACGCAGCAGAAAGTCCAATCTTAAAGACTATTTTAAGAAATGAATGGGAATATGAAGGTATTGTCGTAAGTGACTGGGGTGCAATTAGCAATAGAGCAGATAGCATTTTAGCAGGGTGTGATCTTGAGATGCCTTCAAGCTTGGGATATCAAACAAATAAAGTCATTCAAGCAGCACAGTATGATGAGAAGCTCAGAAATGCTGTTGATGATTCTGCAAATCGCATGCTTAATTTTATTTCTAAATATCATCAAAACTTTCATCAAACTTATGATGTTGATGTTCATCACCAAGCAGCAAGACAAATTGCTAGAGAGTCCATGGTTCTATTAAAAAACGAAGGACTACTTCCTTTAAATAGAGATGATAAGGTTGCTATGATTGGTGGATTTGCCTTTGATATGCGATATCAAGGTGGAGGAAGCTCTCATATCAATCCTAATAAGCTTGAACAATTGACCGAAATAGATAAGAATTATTCAGATCAAATCATTTTTTCAAAAGGATATGGTATCAAGAGTAACCATGAAGATGACATTCATTTAAAGAGTGCAATTCAAGCTGCTAAAGATGTAGATAAAGTCGTTATATTTGTTGGATTGCCAGATTCAAAGGAGACTGAAGGATTTGATAGAAACACTTTAGATATTCCTGAAAGTCAAACTCAACTAATTAATGAAATTTCTAAAGTTAATTCAAATGTGATTGTTGTTGCTATTGCAGGATCAGTCATTAATTTAAGTTTTGAAGACAAAGCAAAAAGTATTCTTATGGCATATCTCGGTGGCCAAGCATCAGCACCAGCCATTATGGATTTATTATATGGCATTGAAAATCCATCTGGAAGAATTGCAGAAACATTCATCGATGATGTCAAATCATGCAATGTACAATTAAATAATGATAACAATGCAATATATTATGATGAATCAATCTTTATAGGATATAGATATTACAATACATTTAATAAAAAAGTTCGATATCCATTTGGATACGGATTAAGTTATACAAACTTTGAGTATTCCAATTTTGAGATTCAAGAAACAGATGAAGAGTTTGTTTTATCAATGGAAATCAAAAATGTAGGGAATCTAAAAGGTAAAGAAGTGGTTCAAGTCTATATAGAAAATAATCAATCTTCTGTCTATAAGGCAAAAAGAGAATTAAAACAATTCGATAAGGTTGAGATAGAACCTAAAGGCGTTGCTTATGTATGTATTAAACTTCCTAAGACTGCTTTTGAGTATTATGATATCAATCAACACCGCTTCATAACCGAAGCGGGAGAATACAAAATCTTAATTACAAAAAATGTTGAGGACATTATCTTCTCGCATGACCTTAAGATTGATGGTGAAGACACCAATCATAAACAGTTAAGCTATAACAATAAAGAATACGACACATCTGAGTTTAAAGAAATATATTTTAAGGGACTTCCTCAAAAAAATATTAAGATCAAGCGTCCATTCACGCTTTCATCAACTTTAGGTGATGTGCAAACAACTTGGATTGGCAAGATTATTGCATCCGCTATTATCAAAGAAGGTTTGAAAGAAACAGATAAACTAAACGAAGAGTGGTTAAAAGAAGTAGCAAAAGAAACGATTCTTGAAACGCCACTTAGAATGCTCGCTTTATTTAGTGCAGGAAGATTTAGTTTATTATTTGCAGAAGGTCTTATCGACATCATTAATCTTAAATTTATTAAAGGAATTAAAAAAATAAGAAGAAATAATAAGGAGAAGAAAGTGAATGAATGAGCAACCTAAAGTAAGTAATCGTACCAAATACTCATATGCGATGAGTGGCGTTGGTCGCGATATGATGTATGCATTATATAGCACATTTTTAATTGTCTTTTTCACAGATGCGTTAGGATTACCAGACTGGGAACTTATTATGGTTGGTATCGTTATTGCAGTCGCTAGAGTATGGGATGCTATTAATGATCCTATTATGGGTGTTGTCATCGATAACACAAGAACAAGATATGGCAAATTTAAACCCTGGATTTTAATTGGTGCTTTATCTAGTGGAGTTATTTTCTTCCTATTGTTCCAGGATTTGAATCTAATGGGCACAGCATTTGTTGTCGTCTTTGCAGTTTTATACATTTTATCAGGCATGACATTTACAATGAATGATATTGCCTATTGGTCAATGTATCCTTCTTTAACAGCAGATCCAAAAGAAAGAGAAAAGATTGGATCCTTAGCCCGTATTTTTGCTAGTTTGGGAATGTTTCTATCAATTGCGTTAGTTCCAATCATCTATCAAAACTTTAGGGGTGGACCCACGAAGGCATTTTCTCTCATTGCTTTAGTGGTTGTACTTATCTTTATCATTTCACAAGTAGGCTTATTTTTTGGTGTTAAGGAACAAAAGAGTTTAATTACACATGTTGAACAAAAGAAAACTAGATTAAAAGATATGCTTAAAATCATCTTTAAAAATGATCAATTGGTTGTTATCATTATTGCAATATTCTTATTTAATACAGGTTATTTTATAACTACCTCATTAGGTCTTTATTTCTTTAATTATGATTTCAATAAATATGGTGGTATTGAATTCACTATATTCTCTGCAGTATTAGCAGTTTCGCAGCTTAGTGCTTTAATGTTGTTTCCCGTGCTTGCTAGAAAAATGTCAAGAAGAAAAATCTTTACGATGGCTATTGGCATGATTACTGTGGGTTATGCACTATTCATGAGTGTTGGATATATTTTGCCAATGAACATGGTTACCATAGGGCTCGCTGGGTTAGTCTTATTTAGTGGACAAGGCTTCATACAAGTCTTAGTCTTAGTCATGTTAGCTGATACCATTGAATATGGTCAGTGGAAGATAGGAACAAGAAATGAAAGTGTCGTATTTGCTATTAACCCATTTGTCACTAAGCTTGCAACAGCAGTACAAACGGTTGTTGTCACTGTAACGTTAGCTGCTTCAGGTTTAAATAGCAATGTTATAAAACCCGTTGCAGATGCTAAAGCTGCAAATCCTTTAATAAGCAATGAAGATGTTAGAGCGTTAATTGCATCTAATGTAACAGAAAAGATGCTCTTAGGTTTAAGAACATCTATGATTATTATTCCATTAATATTAATTCTTGTCTCATATTTGATTTATAGATTTAAATATAAAATTGATTCGAAATTCTATAGTCAAATAACAAAAGATTTAACTGAACGTATTTTAAGTGAAAATCAAGAAGCATAAAGAATAGGGATGCGTCAGCATCCCTATTTTTCTTTTCTTTTCTTATTAATCACTATTAACTCTTCTTTTGTAAACAAGTATTTGGTGTGGCAGAAGTGACATTCTATTTCTGCTTGTCCATCTTCATGTATAAGTTCCGACA
>Ga0307992_1001502_pt1 | contig 13742 bp, 9 predicted proteins | sample EllFjometagen133_FD_203162 | JGI IMG/M metagenome (GOLD analysis project Ga0307992, IMG submission 203162) | Marine microbial communities from Ellis Fjord, Antarctic Ocean - #133 | ecosystem: Environmental > Aquatic > Marine > Unclassified | place: Southern Ocean | collected 2014-10-08
CAAAATATTTGTCGCTATCTAGTATTTGTGAATTCTGCCAACCTGTTTCTGAGGCTATTGAATTGTGTGGATGTCCCCAAACTAATTCGTAATTCTTTTTATCTAATTCAAATACTGAAGTAACTTGCGTAGATAAATCTCCTGGTTGCTTTTGAACCAATAAAGAATACGGTACTAAATCGTAATCTTGACCGAAAACTTTAAATTTTAGTTTATCTATCCAACTATACTCTGGCTCTAAATCATAAAGATTAAAAGGTAATTTATATTGCAAAACTATTACCTCTACCTGACCCGGATCTAGCATGCTCCAATTAGCAAATACTGTACGACTATCCTCATCATACATCTTAGTAAGACTAGGAAAGCTAACTTGAGCATTATATTCGCTCTTTAAACTATCTAATTCTAACCAATCATTTTCTGGATAGTCAAAATAATGTTCATCTGGTTGTTCAAAACCACTGGCAGAAATCAATTCGCTGCCCAGAGGCACATAAATTCTCATCCAGTTAACATTCCTAACACCAGTAAACATTTCTCGTTTTATACCCATGTGATATCTAGTAACAACAACTGTATCGATAATACTGCCATCCTCTTGAACTTTACTTTGATGTTCAATCTCTTGTTTAATCTTTCTATCTGTTTTCTGACCGGCAATATTAGTATTAATTACTGACAGATAATCATGTCGGCTATCCTTCATTCTACCAGCCCAGGACCTTTTCTCAGCTTGAGCCTGCATTTTCTCATCCGTAAAATATAGCAAGATATGTTTTTGAGAAAAACTTTCTTCCAGCGATGCGATCATAGATAAAAATTTCTGTTGATCTAATCTGACTGGTAATTCTACTAATAACTTATTCATCATCTCACCAATAATCTTTTTTGGCTGTCTATTTTCTACTTCCTTAACTTCTCCGTCCTCCTCTATTAAGACTGTTTTTTCTTCCACAATTGGTTGAATAGTTTCCCAAAAATTCTCCGCTGTCACAATCACGCCGTATTCTTCAGTTAAATCTACTGGCCCTAAAATTTCTAACAATGCTTCTAGAACTGTAGGAGTAAAACTAATTACACCATCCACTGTAGAACCATCGCTCTTTTCATAAAACCACATAATATTCTTAGCTGATTTCTTCCAATCTGGCCACCAATTAGAATCCCAGAAGTGCCACAGAGGATCTACTAACCACAAAGGCTTAGGCGCCTTTACCAAGGTTGTTAATCCGGCCTCAGTGTCATAGGTGCCTCCCTCGGGTACTTCTAGATTCTTGACCTGACCGTTTTTGATATCTAACACTGCAAAACTACCCATAAAACCTCCGCTAGCTCTCATCTCGGTATTATTTTGAAAAATTAATAGATAACGTTTATCTGTCTTGGTTCCCAAGAATGGCTCTAACCCTTTGACCAGATCTATGAACTCAGATAATCCTTGTCCTAATATAAGGCTAGTTTGTTGTAATTCAAAAAATTTATCTTGATATTCTTCTGGTAATACTTGGCTATCTATCCTAGATAATTCCCTATTCAAACTTCCAGCTGCTTTAACAGCTAAACCTCCATGATTTAAAAATTCTTCCACAGCTAGAGACAGACCATTATCTTCTGATTTAAAAATAGCATCCAAAGCTAAACCTAATTCCTCCCCCAAAGTAGCAGCGTGTACACCAGCTGATAGAAACTTTTCCCCCTGGGAAGCTACCTTAACTTTTGGATTATCTGATAACTTAGCTAAAGATAAAATAAATGAATCCACTTTCTCTACTTCTTCCTGAGCAGCCATAAAGTCCTGTCCAGCCTTGGCAAAATAGCCACTGGCTTCAGCCAATTCCAAACCTTTAGCTTTTTCTGAAGCAAAAATTAGATTTTCTAAAGCAGAATTCGAATGATTCTTAATTTTAGCTTCCAACGAAGGTAGATTAAATAAATTATAATAACTTAAAGCTTTAAAAGATAAAGCTAAAATGAATAATGCCAGAACAAAGCCTAGCCAGGCTCGCCAGGATATTGGCTGTTTTTTATGCCGAACAACCGGAGCTTTTTTAAAAGGATTCTTTAAATCTTGGTCCGGCCAATAAGAAACAATTGTTAGTTTTTTACTAGCCTTACTTTTAAAAGTAAACCATTTTTTCTTAATAATTTTTTTGAAAATTGAAGAAAAAAACTTAAATGATTTTGTAGGCTTCTTTTTACCAGTAACAACCAGAACCACATCCAATGCTCCTTTAACCATTGATAATACTAACCAAAGAAAAAGATTAAAAGCTCTAAAAACAAACAAAAGACCTGGCCAAATAAATAATTCTTTCAAACTTTTAAAATTAAATTCAAATTTAGGTTGAAAATCTTTTAGTTTTGTTTGTCGGGATTTTTTCTTTGTAGTCTTTTCTAAAACCTGTTGTCTAGCCTGGGTTTCAATCTTTTCTTGTTTAGATTTCTTTAAATCCACAACAAAATCTGAAGCAAATTCGCTCTGATTACCAAATATTACATCTAGTTTATGTTTTCTTTTCCTCTTAGGCATGCTTATTTAATATTTTTAAATATATATCTTTAGTCTGCTGAGCACAATCTTGCCAACTATATTTTTTTATTTGTTTATAGCCTTCGGCTATTAATTCATTTTTTAAATCTTGATTATGTAAAAATATTTTTATTTTTTCTAAACTTTCAGAAAAATTATAAGGATTAAAATAATAGGCAGCTTCTCCTAGAACCTCTGGCAAACTTCCCTGATCTGAACTAATTACTGGACAACCCTGGGCCATAGCTTCTAGTGGTGGCAACCCAAATCCTTCATAAAAAGATGGGAAAATATAGGCAGAAGCTTTCTTATAAAACACCTCTAGATCTATATCTGGCACATAACCTGTAAAGACAACCGACCGACTAAGTTCCGGACTATCTGTTAAGCCCTTTAAACGTTTATAAAAATAATCTTCCTTCCCCACTAAAATTAGTTTAAGATCTTTAAATTCCTGTAATAACTCAGTAAAAATTTGCAATAATCCTTCCAAATTTTTATGGGGATAGGCGTTTCCTACGTAAAGCAAAAAATTACCTATTTGAACATTGTATTTCTCTAAAATCTTCTTATTATTTAATGGAGTTGAATCTGGCTTACTTAATTTAGCTACTCCTTCATAAATCACAGAAATCTTATCTGAATTAACTCTAAATTTATCCATTAAATCACCCTTAGTAAATTCTGATACAGCAATCACCTGCCTAGACTGCTTAACTGCGTGCCAAATTACTAGACGATATAATGCATATTTAATCCGATAAAAAACTGGTCCTAGTTTACTGGCTCGACGAGTAGGAAATTTGGTTAAGATCAAATCGTGAACTGTAACCACAAATTTAACTGGAGTTAATAAAGGAACATTGAAATGAGTAAAGTGCATTAAATCTATCTTTTCCAACCAAATTTTAAAAGGAAATAAAAATTGCTCTGACCAAGAATACCAACGACTCTTTATTAACACCTTCTTTACTCTGGGATTACTTGTTTTAAATTCAGAAAAATTTTCTTTACATAGAAAAATTACATATTGATTATTCTCATCCTGATTAATAATATTATCTACTACTTCCTGAGTATAACGACCTAGACCCTTGCCTAGTGGTCCATAAAAACGAGCATCTATACCAATTCTAAATTTCTTCATTTTCTTTATACTAAATAATAAATGCTGCTATTAAAGTTAAGAAAGCAAATATCAAAACAAAATAGCCAAAGTTAATCCGTTGAGCTAACTTCAATAATCCTTTTATGGTCGCCCAACCAAAAACAAAAGCGGTTGCTAACGCCACTAACGCTGGGGCATCCAAAGTAAAACGTTCAGTATTCAATATTATGTTACCAAGTAAAATAATCGGCAAACTCATTAAAAAACTTAATCTCAACGAAACTTGTTTATCAAAACGATCTAACAATAAAGCAGATACCGTTAAACCAGAGCGAGATAAACCTGGAAAAACCGCCAAAGCTTGAATTACACCAAGTAAAATACTATCTCTATTCTTAATATTTTTTTCTTTCCTATATCCTCTCTTTTCGCTACGTAGTTGCAAAACACCAGTAATTATTAACAACAAGGCTATAAATAAAGTTAAGCCACGAGCCATGTCAGAGATATTCAAACTAATACCCTCTATGGCCTCTAGGATAACTAAACCGATCGTTCCGGTGATGGCTGAGGTGATAATTAGAAACTTCAAACTTTTTTGGTCTTCGACATTAGCCTGACGCCATTTAAAAATAGTTTTTATAATTCGCCAAACTTCAGCCCTAAAATAAACCAAGGCTGCTAAAAAAGTACCAAAATGTAAAAAGAGAGACAAACTGATAATTTCTGAAACTGATTCATTTTGAGCAAAAAAATTGGCCTTAATAATAAAAATGAGGCCTTCTGAACTAACCGGTAACCATTCAGCAATTCCCTGAACAGCTCCTAAAATAAAAGCTTCTAGCATAATTAGACAAAAGGTAAATTACTAGGAGGTCCTCCCTTAGAATTAGCTGGAGGAGTTTCAGTTTTTTCCTCTTGAGTTATATTTATTTCTTTATTAAATTCTTCTTCTTCATTTCCATTCTCTATCAAATCTCTATTATCTTCACTCTCTAGTATCTCATCTAATTTACTTTTACCGTTGTCATTACCGTTATCTTCAGTGAAAAAGTCTGGTTTGTCATCTTCGGACTCAAAAGATTCAGAAAACGGTAAACTAGACGGAGCTCCAGCTTTACGACCAGGAGCTTTCTGTAATAGCGAAGCTTGAACTGATCCTTCCACTGGAAAATGCCATAAAGTAGCTAATTCCTCAATATTCATTATTCCAGCATTTCGCCCAGCTAATACATCACGTTTTATATAATTATTTACAATATTATTTTTCTTTCTTAAAACTCGAGGTCCTCTTCTAAAATAATCTGCTCTAGTCATGGTATGCGTCACATCTGGCATCAAATTGTTTAAATCCAAAGCAGCAAATTGCTTCATATATCCAATAATACCATTAGCCACCTTAGACGGCTGCATCACTTCTTTGCGGGCCATATATACCACTCTAATTTTTACCTCAAAAGCTAGCTTGGCTATTTTCATATGTATAGCTTCAATTTGCTTTTTCTGTTTTGGATTCAATTCTATCATAGACAAAGAATCGTCCTTTTTAGGATCATCCTTCTTCTCGACGTCTTGCCAAATTGAATAAAGGCCTTCGCTAGCCTCGCCCAACCATTCTACAAATTTTAATAAAAATCCTGAATTAGTCTTGGGCTTTTTATTCAAAAGCTTATCCACTAAATCGTCACCGGCTTTCATCCAATCAAAACCGATGGGTACAACTATTATCTGGTACCAAAATTGCTCACCCGATCCCAGGGAGCCACATAAATCCATTAAACTAGCCATTGAATCTTTAAACTGCATTTCAGATGGCCCCAATTGATGTTCGAATTCTCTATATTGCTTGATTGGGAACATTGAGTGTGTAGCCTGAATAAACTCTGACCCCCAAACATCATATTGATCATCAGGAAACTTCTTGGGCATACCTTCAGTATAATCGTCAACCTCACTAATTTCTGCATCTGGATATTGTGAATAAACTGAAGATTCTACCAAATCACGAAATTGTATTGGAGTCCGAACAATAAACTGTGTATAGCCCTCAATACTAACAACCTCATAGCTAAAGGCTACTTGAAATTTTCCTTCAAACCATTTTTCATAAAAATTAATTGAACCATGACCACCCGCTAAATAAGAAAACATATTTTCCACTCCTCTAGGAGTCTGTTCATTACCACGAGGAACGTCAATCGCCAAGAAAATATAATTTATCTTAGCTGCATATTGATCTTTTTTATATATCAACCATAATTTAGCTGCTCCAACCAAATACAAAATAGCCAGAATCATCCAGCCAAAATTAAAGAAAAATTGCCAAAACATTGCATCCAATGGTAAGGCGAAAAAATCTTGTATAGAAGTTAAATCCAAGACTATATTCATAGAAAAACTACCTAAATTTACTTATATTTTAACATAAAAATGAGAAAAAATAAAATCCCGGTTCACACCGAGATTTTGTTAAAAAATATTGTATCAAAATTTAGTTTTTCCACTCTTTCAAAGCATAGAGTCCACGTCCAACTAATTCATAGCGATCATCTAAAATCAATTCATTATGAACAGTGGCTGGGTTAGCTTTTTTCTTATCAAAGTTTACTTCGTTAATACGTTCAGCAATTCCAGTAAAGTGCATTGGCTTTCCATTATTCTTTAAAACTAAGTAAATTTTATCATTAATAGTCTTAGGACTAACTTCACGCCAATCACTTAACCCCCAATCACCAAATTTATTTTGATCTAAATTCTTAATTGCCTGTAAAAATGAATATAAAGACTTATTATCATTAATTGTTTTACTATCTTCTGGGAAAACGTCATCTGCAAAGATCTTAGATAAATTACTAGAATCCAGATTTAATTTTGTTTCATACTTTTTATAACTCTTTAAACTCTTTAGAATATCTAATAGTTCTTTGGTCTTAACCGTTTGTTTCATAGTCTCTACTTTAGTCATAGCCTCACCAACTAATTCATCAAAATGCTTAGTATCTTGATCTTTCAATTTATAAGAAATATGGTAATTGTCTTCTTTCTTTACCTTCTCAATATTTTCAGATAACAATTCAGAAATCACAAAATCAAAATAGTTTTTATATAGTCCTTTTTCTTTATCACCTAATTCTTTCTTATTAGTTTCTTTTAAAGCCAAAGTTAAAATATTCAACAGAAAATCTTGACGCATTAAACCACCATGTTCTTGGATTAGTTCACGTACAACTTGATTAATATCTTGTAGATATTCTTCTAAATAATTTAATTTTCTTAGTTTTTTCAAACTAGCAGATTCAATCTGCCTAACTCTCTCTCGAGTTAAGTTATGAAGTTGACCAATTTTTTCCAGGGTCTCTTTGTTTTTTCCATGCAAACCATAACGCCTAGACAAAACATCTTGCTCCCTGTCTTTTAAATCAGCGAATAGCGCTTTAACAATTTCAACAGCATCAAGCTTGACTAATTCTTTTTGTTTTTTTTGTTCAATTAATTGTTCTAGAAATTTTGACATATTTCCTAAATCTTATTTTTTCAAACGTTCAGAAAGTTTATCACAATTAAATTGATTAGTCAATAGTAAAACGCCCCAAACTTGCATAAACTGCCAAAAATAGCTAATTTATTGGATTTTTGGCAAGAAAAAAGACGATTTTTATCGACTTTACATAGCTAAATTAGATAATTATTTTAAACTTTTTTAAACAAATTTTTATATTGTTGCAATAAAAAATTTTCCTTTACAACAGCAAATAGAAACATACTGACTGCTCTAAAAATTATTTTACATTTATTTTTTCCATTCTGTAGCTTCCAATATTTTATATATAATAGATGTTGATTTAAGAATGACTGCTCTTTGCCAAACCTCCCCTTCTTCTTTCTGCCTTGAAAGGCTAACAAAAATTTAGAGTTCTTAGCTACTAAACTACGGTCATGATAAACCCTGGCTTCATAAACTGTTATTGATTTAAAGCCAGCTAAAAATAATCTATAGGCCAAATCACAGTCTTCTTTATATAGGAAAAATTGTTCGTCAAAATATTGATCATTTTCTTTTACCATCTCTAACGCTTTTAAACTATATAGACCGCAGGCCCCTGAAGGACCCAAAATAGTTCCTCGTTCTTTAACCCGGCCTTCTTTTTGACCCTGCCCTTTATCCACAAAACGTAATCCTGATTTCATAATAATCCCTAGAGTATCTATCTTTCCTGTCGAATCAAGTTGAGGGAAATTCCATTGTAATATTTTAGGAGCTACCGAACCTAAATAATCCTTCTTTAAAGCCTCAACCATCAATTTAACGGCCTCTGCATCCAATATCACATCAGGATTAATAACTAAGAAATAATCAGCGCCTGCTTCTTTGGCCTGTTTTATCATCAAATTATAAGCTCGACCATAACCAAGGTTCTTTTCTGCTCGATAATATTTTATCTCTGGAAAATTATTTTGAATATATTGTTGATTTTTTAGATAGTCTTGGTCACTATTATCTACGACTAATACAAAAAAATCTTTAGAAAATTCTAAAGACTGTTTTAGGCTAGGTAAAAAATAAGATAGATACTTAGCAGTGTGGTCATTGTAGGTAATAAAACCAACGGCAATTTTCATATTAAATAACCATTTTATCTGAGAGTATATCTTTAGCTAGATTTTGAGCCTCTAGCAAACTATCGAAAGTTCCAGCATCTAACCAAGCTCCTTCAACTTTAGCTACGTCTAACTCCCCTTTCTCTAAATACCAATTATTAACATCAGTAATCTCTAACTCTCCTCTTTCACTAGGCTTCATATTCCTAGCCATTTCTACCACTCGACTATCATAAACATATAATCCTGTTACCGCATAATCGCTCATCCACGTTTCTGGTTTCTCTACTATGCTCTCTGCTTTATTATTCTCATTAAACTTAACCACTCCAAATCTTTCTGGATCAGGAACTTTTTTAGCAAACACTTTTCCACCACTCTTAAAATTCTCAATTTCTTTGACAAAATCATCTTCAAAAATATTATCACCTAAAATCATGGCTACATTTTCTTTATCAATAAAATTCTCGCCAATAATAAAGGCTTCCGCTAGTCCCCTAGGTTCATCTTGAATTTCATAGGTAAACTTTACACCAAATTCTTTACCACTACCTAATAAATTCAGATAATCTCCCGCTCTTTCTGGTGCTACAATAATCAAGATTTCTTTAATACCAGCCTTAATTAAAGTATTTAAAGGATAATAAATCATTGGTCGATTATATATCGGTAATAATTGTTTACTAGTAATTTTGGTTAGTGGTCTCAAACGAGTGCCTGAACCCCCAGATAAAATAATCCCTCTCATAATTTTTTAGTTTGTAAATACTGGGCCAAAGCCTGCTTCCAATAGGGCAGAGGCTTAGCCTTAGTATTAATTAATACTGAATAACCAGGACGTGTAGCTGGTCGTCTGAACTCTTCACCACTAATTGGTATCAGATTAATTGATTTTTTTAAAATTTTAAATAATTCCTGAGCTCCTTGATGCCAAGTAGCTTGACCTCTATTAGTTAAATGATAAATGCCAAAAGGATATTTTTCTTCTAATAGGTTTTTTGTAGCCTCAGCTAAATCCGGAGTATAGGTAAATGAACTAACTTCTTGGTCTACAACTTTGATCTCTTCTTCCTTCTCGGACAACTCTATCATTATATCAAAAAAACTTGGTTTGGCTAGAGGATTTTTTCCCTTAGGGCCGAATAATTTTGAAGTTCTGATTAGATAAATTTTCAAGCCATTGGCTTTAAGTTTTAATACTTCGTCCTCTCCCTGTTGTTTACTTAAACCATATTTATTAATTGGAGCTGGCTGATCAGATTCTGAATAGGGAGTATCTCGACTAATCTCTTGGCCAAATACATAATCTGAAGAATAATGGATTAAAATTGCTTCTGACTTATGACAAATTTCAGCTAATAGTTTAGGTAACTGAACATTTAAAGTTTGAGCTAAATCCCAAGATTTGGCTTCAATCTCACACTTATCTACATTATTATAGGCAGCTGCATTAATAATAACCTCTGGTTTAACTTCATTGATTATAACTTCTAAAGTTTTAAGATCCAACAAATCTACCTCTTCCCTATCCCAGGTAAGAAGTTTAAAATCTTTGTCATGAACAAAAATTTTTTTCAGTTGATGACCTAAGTTTCCTTTGGCCCCTAAAATTAATACCTTCATAAATAAAAACTGCCTTAAAAGCAATCTAGTTTAAATTATAGCCAACTTTTTTCTTGTCTAACTAAAAGCTCCTCAGCTTTTAATGGCTCTGCCATAACTTCTTTGACCACTCTTTCCATTCTAACGCCTTGTGAGCCCTTAATCAAGACCAAATCATTAACTTGTAGCTTTTCTTGCAAAAATCTACCAGCATCATCGGATTTATTGAAATAAAAAGTCTTATCTTTAGGAAAGCCCTTATCAATTGCTCCCCGAATAATGTCTCTAGATTTTTCCCCCACCGCAATAATCATATCCATATTATGGTCAGCAATCATATGACCCACCTCACGATGACCCTCTTCAGTATATGAACCAAGTTCCAACATATCTCCTAGGACTACTAACTTTCGCATGGGACCAGAAAACTTCATTTGCTGAATTAATTTTAATGCCAACTTAGTTGATTCAGGCGAAGCATTATATGTATCATCAATCAAAAACGTATCTTTAATACCAGAAATAATATTCATTCTACCAGCAGGCATTCTAAAAGATTCCAGGGCCTGGGCCACATCTACTAAATTCATCCCTAAACTCAATCCCGCTAGTGCACCGGCTAGAGCGCCATAAACAGCCGTAAAACTAGTCAACAAAGGCAAACGGGCTGGAATAACAGCTCCTTGATAATTCAATTTAAAACTAATCCCTCTAATTTTCTCTAGGCTTGATTCATCATCTCTAAAACGTTGAAAATTAAACATCAATTCCTGAGCCTGCAAGCTTGCGCCAGTCTTCAATCCGTAACTAAACACTTCGGCCTTGCTTAAATTAGACATGTCTCGACTATATACATTGTCGTAATTCAAAATAGTAGTCCCGGTCTTTTTTACATTCTGAACTAAAACCGCTTTTTCCTGTTGAATATTCTCAATTTTTTTAAAAAATTCCAAGTGAGATTGACTCACTGAAGTAACAATAGCGATATCTGGTTTAATAAAACTAGTTAGATAAGCCATATCGCCCGGTTTGTCTACGCCCATTTCCAAAATTAATAATTCTGGATATTCTTTATCCTTGAGCAATAATAACTTACAGCCCCTAATAAATACTAATAGCCAGTCCCAGATTGAACGACCCGGAGCATCTTCTATACCCAACACTGTTAGAGGTACGCCAAACTCATTATTAAAATTCTTAAAGCTGCTGCGGCAATTAAAGTTTTTGGACAACACGGCATAGACAGCATCTTTAGTGGTAGTTTTCCCCACGCTACCAGTTATACTAACCACTCTTGGTTTATATTTCTTTAGAATTAACTTGGTTAAAATCTTCAATTTGAATTGAAATAGTTTTTTCATAATTATCTATCTTTAGATACCTGATAATATTTTAACAGAAAATCCGCAATCTCGCCAAATAACGGGGCGGCGGAATCAGCGGAAAAACGTACAGTTTTAGGTGAATCTAATTTTACTAAAGCCACAAACTTAGGATCATCTATTGGAGCAATTCCTACAAAACTATGAGCATAGTCATCTTCACTATAACCGCCTCTACTGGAAGCCACCTGAGCAGTACCAGTTTTTCCTCCTATATAATAGCCGCTTACAGCGGCTTTCTTGGCATGACCACCTTCAATCACGTTTACTAACATGCCCGATATTAAACTAGCACTTTTCTGCGATATGACCTTTCTAATTACTCGGGGCTGGGTAACCTGGCTAGTACCGTCTGGATATTTAATCTCTTTTACTAAATAGGGCTTCATTAATACTCCTTGATTAGCAATTGCTGCATAGGACATAACCATTTGTAGTGGAGTAACCGCTAGACCTTGTCCAAAAGAAGCGGTGGCAGCATCAATGTCTTTAATCCGTTTTTTTAATAAATTATCTATATCGCCAGTTGACTCAGTAGGTAATTCAATACCAGTTTTTTGACCGAAACCAAACTTTTCTATATATTCACTAAATTGATCTGGACCTGTTTGTTGCATAGAAAAAATAGCTCCTGTATTTAACGATTCAGCCAACACGGTGTTCATATCCACCCAACCATGTGGACCATGGCTAGTAAAGTCTGAGTTACTAATAGGTTTTGGCCAACCTTTGATCATAATCTGGCCTTGATCCTCATAATAGGTATGCGAAGTTATCTTATCTTGATCTAAAGCAATAGCTAAGGTAATAGTTTTAAAAATAGAACCTGGCTCATACTGATAAGAAACAGCGGCGTTATTAAACAATTCTAAATCATCTACTTCCTGATAATTATTTGGATCAAAGTTTGGATAAGTACACATAGCTAAAATAGCTCCAGTTTTAGGGTCTACTACAATAACGTCGCCACTATCAGCTTCATAGTCCTCAACATATTTCTTTAATTTATCACAAACCACAAATTGCATAGAACGATCAATGGTTAGAATTACATCTGCTCCATTTTGAGCTTTAACATATTCTCTGTCATTTAAAATAATAGTCTGACCAGATCCTCTACCGGCTTTCATAACACCCGCTTTACCAAATAGCTCTTCATCAAAAAATTCTTCTAAACCATAGTGTCCATGACTTTCGCCTTTTAAATTACTAACAAATCCTACTAAATGTGAGCCAATGTTTTCTTCCGGATAATAACGAAATTGCTTTAATTGATAAGATAACCCCGGATAAGTAATTCTACCAGTCTCAGAAATTTCAACCTCGTGAGCCAATGGTAAACTAGTGTCTTTCAAATAAACTTTAAAATTATTTATCTCTAAAGCTTCTGCTGGCAACGGTTGCCCAACTTCACCAATTAAATGACAAAATAAATTAATCAACTCGTCTTCATTAACTTTATCAACTAAGGGTTCATAGGGATCATTTGTCTTATTTAATTTACGTAAATACTCATCTAAAAACTCTTGTTTTAATTTATCTATCTCCAATCCTATTTTGATTTCTCTTAGTTCTCCAAAGTCTTTATCCAAATTTCTAGTTTGATAACGTCTTTTCGCCTCAGCTTGTTTCTGTGACACTTCTTCTTCGGTTAAATTTAAACTAGCTACATAGGCTAATTCGTTAGACAACTCATCTTGATCTGAATTCTCAAAACATTCATCAACTTTCTCTAAAACATTTTTATGCTCTAGAGCAAAGTATGCTTTTTCTGCTAGAGCTTCTTTATTAATTGCCTCTTTAGGAATAAAGAAAACGGAAGCAAAATCTTTATTGGTAGCTAAAGGAAATAATTCCCCACTCCCTAGTTCAGAAATAAATATTCTGCCTCTCTCTGGTTCCAAATTAGTCTGCAAATAATGCTGGCCAGATGCTAGAGCGGTATAATAATCGTGATTTCCAATCTGTATTTTATACAGTTGGATAATTAAAGACAGAACCAATAAAAAAATAACCGCGGCAATTATGTATAGGCGATTATTATAAATTTTCAGTTTCTTTTCTTTTTTATGCCTAGCTCTCCACATATATTATTCGGAACTCAAAATATACTTAAATACACTAATTAATTCATCGAAATAGGGCCAAATGTTAAAGAAAATAGACATATATTATCTTTTGGCAACCATATCATCAGCTACGGTGATATAGGTAACATCGTTAGCCACTACTAGCTCCATCCCCAACAAACGATCTTTTAGATTATAAAGTGATTCTAAATTTGTGGCTCTAGCCTGTTTTTCTTCATTCTCTACTGAAAGGACTTTGGCTTGCACTTTTAACTCTTGCAAGCCAAAACCTTTCACGGCTAGGTTATTAATACCAGCCACATAATACACTAGGCAAATAGCCAGACTAAACCAAACTAAACGGTTGAACCAAGTCAAAGTCAACTTTTTAGTTTTAGGCACACGACAAGTTTGTTTGAAATATTTTTTTTGCATGGGTAATCTTATAT
>Ga0307992_1001503_pt1 | contig 13741 bp, 14 predicted proteins | sample EllFjometagen133_FD_203162 | JGI IMG/M metagenome (GOLD analysis project Ga0307992, IMG submission 203162) | Marine microbial communities from Ellis Fjord, Antarctic Ocean - #133 | ecosystem: Environmental > Aquatic > Marine > Unclassified | place: Southern Ocean | collected 2014-10-08
AAAGACGGCTCTGGAACAGAAATTGAACCAACTTGTTTCAGAGGGGTTTTAACTCCATAAGATTCAATAAGAATATCTTCAACCAGAGCTGGAGTAGCTCGACCTGCCTTTAATTTTTCTGTCTCGTTTTTAAAATGATCTATAATTTTATTAAATTCCGAATTAAATCCTTCTACGAATTGTGACATAATTATATTTCCTTTCTTATTTTTTAATATACTTTAATTATTTATTTACCCTGTTAAATAAGATTTGTCTTACCCTTCTTTTAAAAACCCAATAAGTTAAATCTTAATTTTAAATTTATTGCACACCCTATAAATATTTTTCTTATTTATACATAAGATACTATTATGATACATATAAATTAGCTTTAAAATTATTTAACAGGGTGAATTAATTTTTTATTTCTCTAGCAATCATAAATAAGTTACTGCTATTTTCGACATCTACTAGAAGATCTACTGGTATTTTTGAAGTTGGTAATTCCTCAGTAGTCCACTCTCTTCCACCATCAATACTTTTACATAAAGTCGATGGAGTCATATAATATATTTCTTTATTATTATTAGGATTTAAAGCTACCGAACGGATAGTGACTGCCTTAGGCTTTGTTAAAAGTTTTATATGTTCCCATTCTTGTCCACCATCATCAGTGTAAAATAAACCATAAGAATTAGCATAAATTAAAGCATCTTCTTCTGAATAATCAAATTCTAAATCTAAATAATTATCAGCTCCGTCAAATTTTATCTCTTTGCCATCTTTATCTTTATAAGTTATATTATTTGAAATATCTGTCCAATTAATACCTTCATTATTAGATTTATAAATACCCTTTTTACTAGTAGCAATATAAACTTTTGCAGTATCTTTAGGATTAATCAAAATTTTATTAATTGTGCTATTAAACCATTTTATTGATTCCCAAGACACACCATAATCAAGACTCTTAAATAATCCACCTCCACTGGTACCAATATAAACCTTGTTATTATTATAGCCATCAACAGCAATTGCTTTAATGCTTTGTTCTGGCAATCCTTCAATATGAATATTTTCCCAATGACGCATACAATCTTGAGTCTTATAAACTTTATTACCAGCAGCAGCATATATTATACACTTGTCCTTAGGATCAATTGCTATATCGTGAATAACTCCTTTGCCGGTTAATGTCTGTTGCCAGGAATTTCCTTTATTAAAGGTATAAAACATACCCTTAGCCATACTACCAACAAAAAGAGCTTTTGGATCTTGAGGATCTACTTTTAAAAATGTAGGCTTGGAATTATTAAAAAACGATCGTCCTTCTCCAATATTCATTAACTCTGTTTTTTGTACCCATTCTTCTCCTCTATTTTGACTAGCAAAAAAACCAGAATCCCTACTAATACCAGTCCCAAAATTTATAACACAGCCACTTAAAAATAAGGCTGGAATAATTGCTAATAATACTAATGTTTTTTTCATAGAATTAAATTTTTAAATTAAAATTTATAATTTATGTTAAAAGTAAATTTTCAAAAATAATTTTAGGATTAACGTTTTGATTTAATGATTTTTTTCCTACTAATATATTTTTATAAAAATCTAACAAATCATTAGACCTATATTTTTCTGATATCTCCGCAATAATATCCCTGGAAAAGGGATGAATCAACTCTATCTCTGGATTAATTTGAAAAACAATTAAATCTCTTACTAATCTCAAATAGGAATTTAGTAAAGATTCAAAATAAATATATTGATTAACGCTTTTTTTTGATAATTTTACCTGTTCATCAACCCAGTTTAATTTTTCGTTCAAAGGTTTATTTAAAATCTCTAACATCTCATTCAAACTATTCTTTTTCTTATTCCATAAATCTAAATCTTTATAATATGACATTGCTAAACCAGGGATACCACCAGAAAATTCAGATAATTCTCTAGCCAATTTTTCTGACACTCCGTTTTTAACTAAATGTTCCCGAATTTCTTTCAGAGACACATTGTGAAATATTATATTCTGAGTTCTAGATCTAATGGTTGGTAAAATATCCTCTACTTTTTTAGTAATCAGAATTATAATCGAATTCTTTGGAGGTTCTTCAATTAGCTTTAACAAAGCATTTGAAGCTTCTAAACTCAATAAATCTGCCTGATTAATAATTGCCACCTTATAGGAACCATTGGCCGATGTTAGATATAACCTTTCTTTTAATTCTCTAACTTGATCAATAGAAATATTCTTTTTTCCTTCTTCTACATTTATTTCCATATATCCTGGATGAATTTTTTTCTGAATATCTTTACAATCTTTACATTCACCACAGGGAAAATCTTTTGAACCCTGATTTTCAAAACAAAAAATTGATCTTACAAAAAGACTAACTAGAGTTTTTTTACCAATATCTTCTGGACCAAAAAATAAATAACTACTCACAAATTGTTTACTGATTATTAACCTTTGTAAATACTTTATTATATTTTTATGACCCAAAACTGGCCAATTGAATTTGAATTCACCGTGTCCTTCCATAGACCTTTTGTAAATAATATTTCGTAACGAAATTTAATATTTCTGAGCGAAAATCGTAAAGAACGAGGAGGCATATATAAAATATACGTTGACGAGTTATAGACGATTTGCAGCCAGGAATATAAAATTGCAGTAGAAAAAATTACTTTACAAAAGGTCTACAACTTAAGAATACCAAATTTCCCTTTGTTTAACAATGTTCTAAAAAATTTTAATAGTTGACAAAAAAATAGAAAAGGTATAATATCAATAAGTCAATGGCAATAATGCTATTGAGAAAAATACCGTCAATTAATCATTCAATGATTAGCACAAAGCATCCGGAGGATACATGATACGAATAAGAGCTGTACTCTATTAGGGTACACCCAAACCCCCATTTAAAGGCCATTAATACGCCCCAAAAATTAGACGATACGTTCGTCGATTAAGTAAGGTGCCAAAATTAAAAAGGCCGAAATTTGAGAGTCAGAAACTATTTAAACGATAATTAATTGTTTAAAAAAGTCTGACTCTTTTTCTTTTTGATTTTTCCTCACCGGTCATAAATTTTTCGCCATGCTTAAATTCATGACACCCTCTCCCTCTGAGAGGGAGAGGGAAAACGAACGAAGTGATTTGGGGTGAGGGTAAACACAAAATATTTTATAATAGCACAGGAAATACAAAAAAATAAAAAGTCTTTCAACTCTCTATTAACAAAAAAATAGTAAAATTATTATGCTTTTTTGTCCATGGCTTGATTAGCCAGAGCATCGGCAGCAGTATTTTTATCTCGAGTCACATGATTAAATGTGATTTTTTTAAATTTTAAACTTAAATTCCAAGCTTTTACAAATAAAATAGCTAATTGTTCGTTCTTAACTTTATATTCTCTCTTCAGCTGTTTAACTACTAATTCACTATCTAAATAACAATCCAAGTTCTCTACTTTATTTTTTTGAGCTAATTCTAGCCCTTTTATCAAGGCTTTGTACTCAGCTTGGTTATTCGTGGTTTCTCCCAAATAAACTGAAAAATCAGCTATTATTTCATCCTGAAAGCCATATAAAACACCACCAATCCCAGCTGGTCCAGGATTGCCACGAGCGCCACCATCTGTATATAGTTTGTACTTATTCATCCCGTAAAATAATTAATTGTTAAATGATTCAAATTTTTACTAAATTTATAAATGCCCATTAAAATAATTATATATCTATAAAAAATTATTAACGGAATTCATATTATTTTCTAATTTAACATTTTCAAAATCTCCCTCACCGGTCATAAATTTTTCGCAGAGCTCAGATTTATGACACCCTCTCCCTCTGAGAGGGAGAGGGAAAACGAACGAAGTGAGTTGGGGTGAGGGTGTTATATTATTTTATCTTTAAATCTTCAATATATAATTCTAAACTCCTATTACCATTCCACTCATTAAGACCAATCTCTGCTACCAAATCTATACTATCTCCAACTTTTAAATTCGTAAAATTTTTAGCCATTCTAAAACCAATTGCTTTTTTCATTATTCTTTCTTTTTCTAAAGTTATTTTAATATGATTTTTTTCTGCTCCTAAAAATTGAATCTCTTTAACTATACAATTTTTAATTAAAAATTTTGGTTTTTTATTGTCCATTCCAAAAGGTTCAAATTTATCCAAATATTTCCACAAACCCCAATCAACATCTCCCAGATTAATTTCAGCATCTAAATAGACCGAAGGTACTAATTCAATTCCTTTAAGTTTCTTATCTATAAACTTTTCTATTTCAAATTTAACTTGATCAATATTTTCTACACTAACAGAAAAACCAGCTGCCGCTTTATGACCACCAAAACGAAGTAATTTATCACCAACATGATTAATAATTTCCATTAAATCTAACTCGTCAATTCCTCGACAAGAACATACCCAATTTTTCTTATCAAAACCCAAAGCAAAACTAGGTCGATAAAATTCATTACTCAGTCTTCCAGCTACTAAACCAATAATACCCAGGTTCCAACTACTACTCTTCACCCAAATCATTTTCTTTTTATCGTTAATCACTTCCATATCTTCTTTGGCTTCTCCGACCATTTCTTTGGTTATATCCTGTCTCTCTTTATTATTAGCATTTAATTCATTAGAAATATCAATGGCTCTTTCCAAATTCTTAGTAATTAATAATTCAAAAGCAGTATTAGCATGACCAATTCTTCCGGCAGCATTTAAACGAGGCCCGATTTGAAAACCAATAGTATAACTACTCATATTTTCAACCTTAGTTCCAGAAATTTTATAAAGCTCTTGCAAGCCTAAACGTTGAGTCTTTTTTAAAACTAATAAACCATATTTAACCAAAGTTCTATTTTCACCAACCAGAGAAACCATATCTGCTACTGTTCCCAAAGCTACCAAATCTAATAGCCATTTAGCTGTCTTATCTTTTTCTTTGTCGTCTAATTTACATAATTTACTTTTTAAAAGACCACAAGCTAATTTATAAGCTATTCCTACTCCTGCTAATTTTGAATAAGGATATTTCTCCCGAGATAAACCAGCATGAACAATTGCTAGAGCCGGAGGTAATTTTTTTGGTTCCTTATGATGATCAGTAATAATTACATCTACACCAGACTTGGTTAATTTTTCAACTTCATCAAAATTAGAAACTCCACAATCACAAGAAATAACTAAATCAAATTTTTTATCAATAATTTCTTGAACTGAATTCATATTAAAACCATAACCCTCTGTTTCTCGATGAGGAATATAGGTTTCAACCTTAATACCTATCTTATTTAAGATATCATTAAGCAAAGCCGAAGAAGTAACTCCGTCAGCATCATAATCTCCATAGACCAAAACCTTTTCTTTTTTATCTGCGGCTTCATATATTCGCTTCACTGCTTTTTTCATATCCTTCAAAATATAAGGATCATGAATATCATCTATATAATCTGAATTAAAAAACTCATCCATTTTTTCCTGGGTATCAATATTTCGATTCTGTAATAGTTGCAAACAAACCGGATTCATATCCGGAAATTGAGAAACAATTTCTTCACTAATTTTTGGTAACAGCTTCCATTGTTTGGGCATAGACCTTTTGTATAATAATTTTTCGTAACGAAATTTAATAGTTTTGAGCGAAAATCGTGAAGAGCAAGGAAGGGTATATGGAATATACACTGACGAGCTCTGAACCATTTGCAGCCGAAAATATAAAATTGCAGTAGAAAATATTATTTTGCAATAGGTCTTATACCTTATTGTAATTTAAAACTCAAAAATGTGCAAAAAATTTAGCTCACCTCCCCTGTCTCCCCTCCTTATTAAGGAGGGGACTTAAGGGGTGGTTAATTTATCAATTTAAAAATCATAATAAAAATAAAAAATCGCTTTCGCGACTTTTTATATAAAATTTTAAAAATGTTTACTTTTCTAATATTGAATCTCAACAACACTATTATCTTCTTTGATTCTAATTTTAACTTTTCTCTTCAAAGGATTTATATCCATTACATAGCCAGAACCCTCTTTAGTCTTTATAGTATCACCTAATTGAGGTAAACCAACTAACTTTTCTTTATAAGTGCTCTCTTCATAGGCTAAACAACATTTTAATCGACCACAAACACCAGAAAGTTTATCAAGTCCTCGATGAGAAACTTGTTGATCTCTAGCAAAACCAGTAGTAATACTCTCTAATCTACTTAAAAATCTTTTGCAACATAATATTTGTCCACAATCACCAATATCACCAAAAATTTTTGCTTCATCTCTAACACCTAATTGATATAATCTAATCTTTTTTCTATATTTTTTTGATAGAGTTTTAACTAGTTCTCTAAAATCAACCCGACCATCAGCAATAAAAGCTATTACTAGCATTACACCATCATAGGACACATGTAAATCTGTTAATTTCATATTAAGCTCATACTTCTTAACCATGCGTCGACTTTCTCGGAGAATTTTACTATTATTCAGATTATTCTTTTTCAAAACTTCTAAATCTTTTTCACTGGCTAATCTAATAATTGGCTTAATATCTAAAACTTCTCCACGACTATTGGTATGCTGAGGTTTTTTTACATTTTGTTCTGCGTCTTTATTATCTTCCTCTTTCTCTTTAATTTTAACAACAATTGCCACATCAGAACCAACAGCAGTTTCTACTAAAACTTTATCTTTAACTTTAATATCTATTTCATTACCTTCTTTATCTTTTGATAAAAAATAATATTCATTATCCCAGGGGGCAAATTTTACACTAATAACCTTCAACCCGTTAGACATATTTTGTTTTATTTCATTATTCATATTTTTTATATTTATATAGTATATGATATTCTTCCGTAGAATAATTAAATATTCTAACGGGTTTCATATATTAAAAATTTATTTATTAACTAATTAAAGTACCTAGATTAGAACCTTCTATAACTTTTTTTAGATTACCTTTTTGAAATTTAAAAACTCTAATCGGAATTTTATTTTTTTGAGCTATTTGAAAAGCTTCTTTATCCATAACTTTCAAGTTTTGCTTTAAAATATCCTGATAAGAAATTTCTTTATACATTTTAGCTCCTTTATACTTTTCTGGATCCTTATCATAAACACCATTAACCTGAGTAGCTTTAAAAACTATATCAGCCTTCATTTTCTGAGCCTTTAGCAAAGCACAAGTATCAGTAGTAAAATAAGGTTTTCCAGTTCCTCCGGCAAAAATCAAAATTTCATTCTTTTTCCAATGATTCTCAGCTTTTTTAACACTAAATTTTGGAATTAAATTATCAACCGCTAGTTCTGATAAAATCACTGACTTTATTCCTTGCTTTTTAAAAAAATTATGCAGAGCCAGAGCATTTAAATTTGTTGCTAGCATGCCCATATAATCGGCATCTTCCCGACTTATTTCACCCTTTTTCAACATTCGAGCTCGAAATATATTTCCAGCTCCAATAACAATAGCTAAATTAATTTTTCTCTTTTGAAAGATTTTGATTTCTTCTGTTATTTGCTTTATTTTTTTAAAATCAAAACCAAAAAGATCAATACCAGATAGTGTTTCACCTGACAATTTTAAAATGACCTTTTTATATTTCATGAGAACTATTTTAATTTATATATTTATACTTATTTAAGTATAAATTATAACGCATATCTTGTAAATTTCTCGATAGATGCATTTCCATCTGCTAATAATTTTTCAATACTTACTTTATCATCTTTAACATACATTTGTTTTATTAAACAAACTTCTTGATAGAATTTATTTACCTTACCAATCAAAATCTTTTCCATAATATCTTCTGGCTTATCTTCAGATTTTAGTTGCTCTCTATAAATTTCTTTTTCTTTAGCTAAAATTTCAGCTGGAACATCTTCTGGTCTTAAATATTGAGGATTCATAGCTGTAGCATGCATAGCAATCTCTTTGGCTAAATCTACGCTACCTTTAGATAAAGAAACAACAGTAGCAACTTTTTTATTAGAATGTAAATAATATCCAATAACTTCTGCTTCAATAATATCAGTTTTTCCTAATTTCAAATTTTCACCAATTTTAACTATTAATTCATCTTTGATTTTAGCTTCTGCCCAAGTTTTAAATTCTTCTGCACCAACTTCTAATAATTTGTTTACGAATTCATTAGCTGAAGCTATAAAATCTTCATTTCTAGCTACAAAATCTGTTTCACAATTTAATTCCATTACAGCAACTTTTTTATCATCTCCAGCAATAGCAATAACTCCTTCATTAGCTGCTCTATCTGCTTTTTTGCCAGCCATCTTTTCACCTCTTTTTCTTAGAGCTTCTACTGCTTTATCCATATCATCATTAGTCTCTGTTAGTGCTTTTTGACAATCCATCATACCAGCACCAGTTAAATCTCTTAGTTTTTTGATTTGAGAGATATCTGTCATATGTTTATTTCAATTTAATTTTATTATTGTTTTTTCTTAGCTTCTAAAATGGCTTCACTAATAACTGAAGTAATTAACTTGATAGTATTAACTGAATCATCGTTAGCAGGAATTGGATAAGTTACTTTATCAGGATTAACATTTGTATCAGTAATAGCAATAACTGGAATATTCATTTTATTTGCTTCTTCCACAGCTGTACTTTCATTCTTAATATCAACAACAAAAACTGCTGCTGGTAATTTTTCCATGTTTCTGATTCCTTCTACCATCTCTTTCAACTTTGTAATTTCTCTATCAATAATCAATTGTTCTTTCTTAGTATTTTTTTCATAAGCACCTTTTTCTTTATTTTCTTCTAATTCCATTAATTTTTTAGGAAGCTTATAAATATTCTTAAAATTAGTAAAAGTTCCACCTATCCAACGAAATATTACATAAGGCATATTACATTTTTCAGCGTTTTCTCTAATAATTAATTTAGCTTGTCTTTTAGTTCCAATAAAAAGAATCTGACCACCATCAGCAGTCAATTTTTTAATGAATTTAGAGACACCTTCTAAAGCTTTAATTGTTTCTTCTAGATTTATAATGTGAGTACCATTTTGAAGGCCAAAAATATATTTGTCCATCTTTGGATAACGTTTTGATTTTTGATGCCCAAAATGAGCGCCACTCTTCAATAGATCTAGGATTGATACTGTTTTCATATTCTACAAATTATTTAATAATAAACTATTTTAACGATAGACTTGTTGCGTAATAAATCACGTAAAGAAATTTTTAGATTTTGAGATAAATTTTTAAAATAATTCTTGAGATTTAGCCAGAGCTATATGGAAAGAATTTTTTAGAAATTTAGCCAAAATATAGAAATTGCAATAGTGAAATTATTGCGTAACAAGTCTATGACAGCTAAAATAGTAATTAGATGATAACATAATAAATTACCTTTGACAATACTTTTTATAGTAAAAACTCCGTTTAGATCGAAGTTTTTGAATTTTAAATTTTAATTGAATATCTAATAATTCAATTTTTAATTTATCAGAAAATAAATGATTATTTTTGTATTTTCTGTGCCATTATAAAGATTACTATGTTAGCTCCTCGGCTCGGAAATAGTAAAATTCCGTTTCACTTTACTTTCCTATTCCTCTCGCTCTACGTCGCTAATAAAATATTTAGTTATAATTCGGATGAAAACAAACGAAATTTCTATGAGGAATAAACATGACGAAATAAAGAAATTTATTTGTTTGAATAAAGGATTATCTAAATTTTTATACAGGCACGACTTTTTTGCTCAACTTTTTTCTAGAAAAAAGTGGAAAAAGAAAAGTTATCTCGAAACAAAATAAAAATAACTATATTTAGCTATGTAACAAAATAATACTTTATTAAAATATATTATTTTTATTTAAAAAAAAGCGAGAATTACTCTCGCTTTATAAGATGTTCATTTTTAGCTTTAGAAATTTTGATAGATACGCAATGTCTGCCAGTATCTCTAATTTCAAATCTATCCACAATTTCTACTTTGAAAACACCTGTCTGAACAGTTAGCCATTTTACATCAGGATCTAAGTCCTCATCAATATAGCCACAATAAAGACAAATATTTTCTTTACATTGATATAACGCTTTTTCAAACGTTAGATCCTCGGCCCAGGCAAAAATATATTTCTCATCTTCAGAAACGTTATATTTTTTGCTGGATTGCAATATATTACCAGAACAAGCCGACAACAACAGTACTACAACTAGAATCACAAGAATCTTTTTCATACTTCCTCCTAAGTTTTAATACTAAATTATATCACATATTTCAATTTAAGTCAAGAAAAAAGAAGCCCTCCAACGAAGAGCTCCTAAAGATTTGTTACTGCCGATCCGCCATTCTAATAATTCTTTCCAAGAGAGAATCATTACCTTTTTTAAAAATCTCCAAAAAAAGTTTCAATTTAAACCCATTTTCATGGATAAATTTATTTTTCAGAGGAGGATTAAAAAACTTTAACGGAATAGCAATCAATTTCTTTAATTGCTGCTTTAAGATATCAAAATCTTCACCACAATAATTATAAAAAAACTCTTTAAGTTCAGGTAAATACCTAAACTCTAAATTACTAGCTACTCGTAGTATTTTAATCTCTTTTTGAGAAAGAGGTTTTAAAACACCATCGTCACCTCTTATAGCTATAAAAGCAAAAGCTATTTTTTGCATTGTTTCCTCCTGTAATGCATTTTGTTAATTAGAAAATAACACAATAATTACAATAAGTCAATACGAATTAACAAAAGCTCTTGATTTATTCTTAAAACTCTGCTATTATCTTTCTATAACTGAATCAATAAATATTAGAAATACTATGAAAAAAGATATTCATCCAAAATATTATAAAGCAAAGGTCACTTGTACTTGTGGCAATACTTTTGAAATTGGATCTACAAATGAAAAGATAGAAGTAGAATTATGTTCTAAATGTCATCCTTTCTATACTGGTAAACAAAAATTAATCGATGATGCTGGAATTATTAATAAATATGAAAAGCGTATTGCTAATCAAGCTAAGGTAGCTAAAACTAAAGTCGGTAAAAAGGCTAAAAAAGTTAGAAATACAGCAAAAAAAACTGAGACTAAAAAGATAAAAACAACTACTGAAAAATAACTATATTAGAACAAAAAACACTCTTTACTTTTTAAGAGTGTTTTTATTTTATAAAACGATATATAATTAAACTATGATTACTGAAAAACAAATAAAAAAATATCAAGACAAATTTAAAGAACTGGAAAAACAAATGAATGATCCAGCTATTTTTAATGATCATAAAAAAATACAAGTAATATCTAAAGAATATAATGAAATAAAAAAAACACTCAGTAAAATTGAAGAATTAAATGAGCTCAGAAAACAGTCTGAAGAATGTGATGAAGCTCTGAAGTCTGGCGACGAAGAATTAGTTAAAATGGCTAAAGAAGAAAAAATAGACCTAGAAAAAAAATTAGAAAAATTGGAACTAGAAACTGAAAAATTAATAAATCCTTCTTCTCCCCTAGATAAAAAGAATGCTATTATGGAAATTCGAGCTGGGACAGGCGGAGATGAATCAGCTCTTTTTGCAGCAGACTTATTTCGAATGTATTCCCGTTTTGCTGAAAATAATAATTATAAAATTAAGATAATTAACGAAAATAAAATAGGAATTGGCGGATTCAAAGAAATAATTTTTTCAATTACTGGAGATAACTCTTTTGGAACTTTAAAATATGAAAGTGGTGTTCACCGAGTTCAAAGAGTTCCGGAAACTGAAAAAGCTGGACGAGTTCACACCTCTGCTGCTACTGTTGCTGTTTTACCAGAAGCTGAAGATGTCGATTTGGTTATTGAAAACAAAGACCTAAGAATAGATACTTTCTGTTCCTCTGGAAAAGGTGGTCAAGGCGTTAATACCACTTATTCTGCCGTCAGAATTACTCATCTACCAACAGACATAGTTGTTTCTTGCCAAGATGAAAGATCACAAATTCAAAACAAAGAAAGTGCCATGAAAGTTTTAAAATCTAGAGTTCTGGCTCATCAAGAAGAAGTAAGAATGACGGAACTTTCTGCTAATCGAAAATCACAAATTGGTTCTGGAGATCGTTCAGAAAAAGTTAGAACTTATAACTTTCCTCAAAATAGAGTTACTGACCATCGAATTAATTTAACATCATATAACTTAGATCGAGTAATGGATGGTGATATTGAAGAATTTATCACTAAACTTAAAGAATTTTACCGCCATGAAGATTAAAGATATTTTAATCTGGGGCACTGAAAAATTAAATAATAGCCGAATAGATTCAGCATACTTAGATGCTGAGTTATTATTATCTTTAATTTTGAAAAAAGACAAGGAATTTCTATATACTTATCCAGATTTTGAATTAAATAATAAGCAGATTAAAAAATATCAAAAATTAATCAAAAAAAGAGCTACTCATTATCCTCTGGCCTATATTTTTGGCTATAAAGAATTTTATGGCTTAAAATTTCAAGTTAATGAAAATGTTTTAATACCGCGACCAGAAACCGAATTACTTGTTGAAGAAACTTTAAAAATTTATAAAAAAAATACTGAGCAAAAAATAATTGAAATTGGTACTGGTTCGGGTTGCATTGCTACTAGTTTAGTAAAAAATGGAATTAGCAATATTATTGCCACTGATATTTCTTCTAAAACTTTAAAAGTAGCTAAAAATAATGCTAAAACTCATCAAGTCAGTAGTCAAATTAAATTTATCAAGGGAAGCCTACTAAAGCCCCTTAAAGATAAAAAAATAGATGTTCTAATCGCTAACTTACCTTATTTAGATGATAGTTATCAAAAAGAATCCTCTATTCAATATGAACCTAATTTAGCTCTTTATTCTGGAAAAGATGGATTAAATGATTACAAAAAATTATTTACAGAAATTTCTAAATTAGAACATCAACCTAGATACATTTTAATAGAATTAAATCCAAAGCAAATTAAACCTTTATCTGCTTATATAGTAAAACTATTTCTCCGAGTAAACATAGAAACAAAAAAAGACCTACAAGGTCTGGAACGAATTATGGTTATTAAATTAAAATAATTATAAATATATGAAAGCAATCATCATACCTGGAAATGGTAATTCAAAAATTACAGACATTTGGTATACCAGCGTAAAAAATGAATTAAAAAAATTAAACTTAGATGTTATTGCTGAAAATATGCCGGATCCTGAATTAGCTCGAAAAAAATATTGGATTCCTTTTATGAAAGAAAAACTATCCAATGACGATTCAATATTAATAGGACACTCTTCCGGAGCTGTGGCTATTATGAGATATCTTGAAAAGAATAAATGTAAACTAGCAATTTTAATTGGAGTTTGTCATACAGACCTAGGACTAGAAAGTGAGAAAAAAAGTGGTTATTATAGTGGACCTTGGCAATGGGATAAGATTAAAAATAATGCTGAAAAAATAATAATATTTGCATCAAAAAATGATCCCTATATACCAATCTCTGAACCACTACTAATAAAAAATAAACTTGCAGCAGATTTTCATGAATACGATGATGGTGGTCATTTTGGCGGAGATGTTAATAAAAAAGAATTTCCTGAAATAGCTAGAATAGTTAGTAATTTTATAAAAAAAGTTTAAGCAAAAAAGACCATGTTATACAACATGGTAAACCTGTAAGGTCTGGAACGAGTTATGGTTATTAAATTAGCTTAAAATTAAAATTTACAAAAAAAATTACTCTTAATTATAAAGAGTATTTTTTATTA
>Ga0307992_1001504_pt1 | contig 13741 bp, 15 predicted proteins | sample EllFjometagen133_FD_203162 | JGI IMG/M metagenome (GOLD analysis project Ga0307992, IMG submission 203162) | Marine microbial communities from Ellis Fjord, Antarctic Ocean - #133 | ecosystem: Environmental > Aquatic > Marine > Unclassified | place: Southern Ocean | collected 2014-10-08
GTTTTACTGGTGGGCCTCATGTTAGGATTTTTGATATAGATGGAAATGTTAAAGGTCAATTTTTTGCCTACAACCCAAACTTCCGAGGAGGAGTAAATGTGGCTACAGGTGATATAGATGGTGATGGTGTAGATGAGATAATTACAGGAGCTGGTTTTACTGGTGGGCCTCATGTTAGGATTTTTGATATAGATGGAAATGTTAAAGGTCAATTTTTTGCCTACAACCCAAACTTCCGAGGAGGAGTAAATGTGGCTACAGGTGATATAGATGGTGATGGAAAGGATGAGGTGGTGACTGGCGCAGGCCAGGGTGGTGGCCCCCAGGTAAGGGTATTTGATGGATTAGGTAATGTAAAAAGCCAATTTTTTGCTTATAATCAAAATTTCCGAGGAGGAGTAAAAGTATCTTGTGGTAATATCGATAGCGGTATTAGAAATATTGGAGAGGAGATAATTACTTCACCGGGCACGGGAGGGGGGCCGCATATTAGAGTATTTGATAATCATATTAATTTAAAAGGTGAATTTTTTGCCTACGGCGACACTTATCATGGAGGGGTGCAAATAGCTTCGGGAGATATTGATAATGATGGTTTAGCTGAAATAATTACTGGCACGGGTTCTGAGAGTATATCTTACGTTAGGTCTTTTAATTTGGATGGTAAATTTTTTGCTTCATTTTATGCTTTTCCAGAGGATTATAAAAATGGTGTAAATATCAGTGTAATAAAACAATAAAAATGCTATAATATATAATATAGTTTAAGCTTTTGTTATTATTTGAATAATTTTAGTTATATTTATATATTTAAAAATTGGATTCAGAATTATATAATAAACATATGGATAAAAAAATAATTTTTGATAAAAAAAATGTATTAGTTGTGGGCGGAGCTGGTTTCATCGGTTCTCATCTTTGTGATGAATTGTTAAAGAAAAATAAAGTAATATGTTTGGATAATTTTATAACTGGAGATGAGAAAAATATTGATCATCTTCTTGTTAATCCGGATTTTGTTTTTATAAAGCATGATATCGCAAAGCCTATTGATCTAGAAAATTCTTCTGATTTGCAAGAGTTTAAAATTCAATTTCAAGGAATACAAGAAATATATAATTTAGCATGTCCCACATCCCCTAATGATTTTGATAAAAATATTGACGCTAATTTGTTAGCTAATTCATATATTATAAAAAATATTGCAGATATAGCACAAAAATATAATTCAAAATTATTACATTATTCATCATCAGTTGTTTATGGGCCAAGGATAGAAGACACTTTAAAAGTTGATGAGCAATATATAGGAAAGATTGATATATTATCCGAGAGAAGTTCGTATGACGAAGGTAAGAGATTTGCTGAGACTATGTTGATTAATTACAAAAAGACCAAAAACATAGATGTAAAGATTATTAGATTGTTTAGAGTTTATGGACCCAGAATGAAGCTTTTGCAAGGGCATATGGTGCCAGATTTTATTATTAATGCTCTTGATGGCCAAGATTTGGATTTATATGGCGATAGTAGTTTTGTTTCATCTTTTTGTTATGTTAGCGACATAATTGACGCTTCTCTAAAAGTAATGGATAGTGATAAAATGGGACCTTATAATGTTGGTTCTGATGTTGATATTAGCTTAACAAGTGTGGCTGATAAAATTATAAAAATAATTAAATCGCAATCAAAAATTGTTTATAAAGAGAAATTATTATTTATGTCACCTTTGTGCTTGCCAAACATAAGTAAAATTCGCAATGAATTAGGATGGATGCCAATAGTGACGCTCGATAATGGTCTTGAGTTGACGATTAATGATTTGAAAGCTAATAAAAATTTGAAAAATTTGAAAAATATTGAATAAAATATGGAAAATAATATTAATAAAAATAATATAAAAATAGAACCAACGAAAGAAAATGTCGTCGTAGGCAAAAAAGTTTCTTTATTTGAAAAAGTTAATTCTTTTGTGATGAAGATGTCAGGAGTTCCATTGAAAGAGAGATTATTTTTTGTTCAATATTTAGGAATCATGCTTAAATCAGGAGTGTCTTTAGCTGGAGGACTGAAGACGCTTGGAGAGCAAACAGAAAATAAGTATTTTGCAGAAATTATTGGTGATGTGGCTAAAAAAGTTGAAAAAGGAGTTTCTTTAGCTGAGAGTTTGAAGCCTTATGAAAAAGTATTTGGAGAATTATTTATAAACATGGTTGAAGCCGGAGAAGTATCTGGAAAACTAGAAGATGTGTTAACTCAACTTTATGTTCAGATGAAAAAAAATCATGAACTCTTATCAAAGGTAAGGGGTGCTTTGACTTATCCGGTAGTTATTTTAGTTGCCATGCTTGGCATTGGTGGTTTTATGATGGTGGCAGTTGTTCCTCAAATGTTAGCTATTTTTAAAGAGTTTGATGCTGAGCTTCCTTTAGCAACAAGGATTTTAATAGTGATAACAGATGCGTTAAAAGAGCATGGTTTGTTAGTGGGAATTTTTCTTATTGTATTTATTTTACTTTTTGTTCAAGCTCTTAGAACATACAAAGGTAAATACATTTTTCAAGGTTTTTTATTGAAACTTCCAATTATAGCATCAATTATTAAGCAAATAAACCTAGCACGTTTTGCGAGAACTGTTAGCACATTACTCAAAACTGATATAATGATTATAAAAACATTTCAAATTACAGCAAGTATTTTAGGTAATTTGCATTATAGGAAGGCGATACTAGAAATGACAATTAAAATAAAAAAGGGTAGTCAAATAAACGAAATAGTTCAAGCTTATCCTCATTTATTTCCGCCAGTTGTAAGTCAAATGATGTCGGTTGGAGAGCAAACAGGTGAATTAGATAGTATATTAGCTGAACTTGCTGAGTTTTATGAAGGGGAAGTTAATAATGTTATGGATAATCTTCCTTCGATAATAGAACCTATTTTGATATTAGTGTTGGGTGTAGCAGTTGGCGGAATAGCTGTAGCCGTTATGATGCCAATGTATAGCTTGGGTTCGGCTATGTAATCTTATATTAATTTATGTTCAAATATAAATTTAAAAAAAACATAAGGGGTCTTTCATTAATGAACTTATTGGTATCGCTTGGTATCATAGCGCTACTTGCAACTGTTACGATACCATATTTAAGGAAATATCAGCCAAATTTAAAATTAAATGGTTCGGCTCGAGATATGACTTCTGATTTGCGATTGGCTCAACAATTAACTGTGACAGAGCAAGTTATTCACCAAGTATTATTTAATGTCATGAATGATAGCTATCAAATTATTAAAGTTGGTTCACCAGACACTATAATAAAGTCAGTTTCCTTAGATGGAGATGTTAGTATTCAGCAAGTTATAGATTTAACAGATGATACAGTAGTTTTTAATTATTATGGTAGTGTTAGCGAGTCAGGTCAAGTTATTTTGATAAATATAAATGACAACATAGCTACAATAAATATAAAGCCATCGGGTTATGTCCAACTTAATCAATGATAAAAATTTTTTAAATAAATTTGGTTTTTCAATGATTGAAATAATGGTTGCTTTTACTATTTTAGTGATGGCCTTTATGTCTATAATTCAGTCGTTTCCATTCGGCATGGCTATAAGCAAAGATTCTGAGATGACTACAACTGCTTCGTATTTGGCTCAAGAAAAATTAGAAGAAATAACTTCTCTGGGTTATGGCAATATTAATATCGGAGAAATTGAGTCTAAACATAGACTGTCATCCGATTCTTCTGATTTTAAATATAGTTTTCAAAGGCAAACAGTATCTACTTATGTTGATAGTGATTTTAATGACAGTGTGACAAATACTGGGATGATAAAAATCGTGACTACAGTTTTTTATAGTGGTTTAGTTAGTAGATCGGAAGAAAGCTATTCGGCCGCAACCTTGATAAGTGAATTGTAAATAATTATGAATACAAAAGGATTTTCTTTGGTAAATATTTTAATAATAGTTGGATTGTTTTTTTTAGGATATTTAATTTATGATGATTTCTTCAAGAAAGATAATAATATAATTAATCAAGAAGTTTTAGTTAATAATATTTCGGAAGGATTAGAAAGTAGTACGAGCTCTGAAGTAATTATAAAAAATAATAAAAATAATAATGACGTCAGATTTGAGGATAAGAATGTGCAAGCAGTTGAAGATAGTAAGGTTATAATTCAAGAAAAAGAATTAGAAAAACCTTTAGAAGATTTACCAAAAGATAATTATCAGTCAGGTTATTATAAGAATTATACTTATAATTATGAAATTAGATATCCAACAGACTGGCCCCTAAGAGTAAGAAGTGAAGAAAATATATCTGTAGGCACTGTACCTCCAAAAAATGGTCAAGGTGCAATTACGATTGAAATTGGTGAAGATGCAAGTGATGAAATAGATCAATTAAAGAAAGAAGCAAGTAAGTATCCAGGTTTATTAAGCTTAGAAGAGAGTAAAATGATTATTTCTGGTTTTAGCGGGCTAAAAATAGTATTAGAAAATAATATAGCTAATAAAAAAGATGTATACATTATTATAGAAAAAAATAATATAAGCTATGTTATTAAATATTCTTATGAGTCTGATAGTTTTATAAAACAGGTTGAAGAATATTTAAAGACTTTTAAATTTTTATAATAGATGAAAATAAAAAAAAGAAAAAAAAATAATTTTCGAAATGGTTTTTCTATTTTAGAGATAATAGTAAGTCTTTCTCTTTTTGTTTTTGCAATTTTTTTAGTTTTTTCTTTGTACTCATCAGCGCAAAAATCTTATAATAAGGGTTCTAATAAGGCGGAATTAATCCAAAACGCAAGAGTTTGTCTTGATCGAATGAGTAGGGAGATTAGACAAGCCTTGGATTTGATAACAGTTTTACCCGAGGTTAATGATGACGTAGGTAATCCACCGCCAGATGAAATATTTTTTCGAGATGGACATGATATGGATCAAATAACTTATATTAAATATTATCTTGATAATACAAATTTAAAAAGAACGCATATGGCTTATTATTTTGCTGCTGATCCGAGCGTGTACGTTCCTTATGATAGTACGGATATACTTGGTGATCCCCCTGACGAGTTAATTTTGGAAGATTTTATTATAGGCGAGTATTTTAATGATATTGATTTTTGGGGATCAGGTGGTTTGGTTTATATTTTTTTAGACTTAAGTAAGGGAACAGATTTTTACAAGGTGGAATCAAGTGTTTTTAGTAGAAATTAAATATGATAAATTGTATTAACAATAAAAAAGGCGTAGCGCTACTTCTTACTATTTTAATGGTGTCTTTGGTTCTATTTTTATCGTTGTATTTTTTGAGTTTTTCAATAACCGAAAAAAAAATCTCTAAAAGTCAGTCTTGGGGAGCTAAAACTTATTATCTGGCTGAGTCTGGTGTTCAGGAAATGGTATGGAGATTAAAAAATGATGCTACTTATAAAAATAGTTTTGAAACTAATGCGAGTTGGGTAGAGACATTTACAAGGGATAATCCATTTGGTTCAGATAGTGGGTCATATACAGTTACAATCACTAATTCATCCTTAGCTCACGGTGATATCATTTCAACGGGAAGTATAGATATTGGTGGATCTCAGGAAACTCAAAGAATTATAAAAACATCAGTTTATAGGGCCATGGGAAGCACCTTGAGCCTTGAAGACAATACAGGTTATGCCGATGGAAATATAAATATATCATATAGTTCGGTGAATTTTTATAATGGAAGCGCTCACTCGAATAACAATTGTATTGTTAATGGTTTTAGTACGGTAAATATTGATACAGATTTGAATGTAGTTAATAATTATAATAAACATTTTCTTTCTACTGTGAACGTGGGAGGAGATATAAATAATCCTACAAGCGTAGTAGATATGCCAGCAGTGGATTTTGATTCAGCTGATTCTGAATCTTTGAAGAATAAAGCAGATATTGTATATACTGAGAGTGAGTTCGAGGATTTATTGGATGCAAATCAAAATCTAGTTTTGAATGATAATATTACATATGTTGAAGGTGATGTTGATATTTATGGAAGTTTTAATATTACAATTAATGGCTTGTTGGTCGTAGAGAGGGATTTTGAAGTTGGTCGAAAGTTGTGTTGGAGTGGATGGTCTAGGTGTGGCAGGCCATCAATTATTGTAAATCATACTGTAGGAGAGCCGTCAGGAATTTTGGCAAAGAGAAAGGTTTATTTTAAATTATGGACTGGAGGAATGGATATTAATGGTGTGATTTATGCTAATGATCAACTTGATGTTTTGAGCTTTCCTTTTGGTTTTACTTTTGACGCAAATGGCGGACTTGTAAGTCGAAAGTTAACTATCACAAGTGTTTGGTCCCCGATAAATATTACGAGAAACGATGAGATAATAACATCGACTATTGGTGATACTGAATTTTCACAAGTTATTACTGTTGAACATTGGGAAGAGGAGTACTAATATTTATTAAACTTGAATTATGATATAATAATATTAAGTAATATTATTATTACTGCTATTACTACTAATCACTTTTAATTTAAAATATGTTTTTATCAAGTAAATCAAATTATCCAATTGGCCTAGATATATCTAGTAATGTTTTGAGATTGGTGCAATTAAACAAGGTGGGTAAGAAAAACAAGATTCAGGCTATAAGCAAAATAGAAATGGAAAAAGGTTTGATAGTGGATGGAGAAATTAAAGACGAAGACGCGGTTTTGGAAAAAATAAATCAGTTAATTCGTAAGCCGTTATTTGGCAAGGTTAGTTCAGATCGAGTTGTAGCTTGTCTTCCCGAGACAAAAACTTTTGTTAAATTAATTAAAATTGAAAAATCTCCAAATCAAATATCAGAAATAATTGAATCTGAAATTGAAAAACATATCCCTTATGCGATAAATGAGGTTTATTTTGATTGGCAATCAATTCATGAGGGGGATAATGATAGCTTAGTTTTGATTGGTGCTACTCCAAAGGAAATAGTAAATCAATATACCAATCTTTTAGATCGAGCCAAACTCTCTATTCAAGCATTGGAAATAGAGCCGGTTTCTATATGTAGGTGCTTACTCGCAGAGGAGCGACCAGATTACCAAAGTCAAGAGCAGGGTAATTACGCTTTAATAGATATTGGTGCAAATAGAACAAGCATGGTTGTATATTCAAGAAATACTGTTGTATTTACAGTAAGCATGCCTATTTCTGGAGAAAAAATAACACAAAATATAGCAAAAGAGCTAGATATGGATATCGATCAAGCAGAAAAAGCAAAAATTATCTGTGGGCTTGATAAAACCAAGGCTCAAGGCGTTATTAATAAGGTATTGTCAGATAATATTGATGAATTAAAAAAGAAAATAGAAGATTCTATGGATTTTTATGATAATTATTATGGAGATCGTGGACCTCTTAATAAAATAATTTTATGCGGTGGAGGAGCAAACCTCAAAGGACTTAGTGATATTATTAAAGAGGCTACATCTACAGAGGTTTTAACTGGCGATGTTTTTGTTAATTTAGGTGAAAGAAACGAAGAAGTCATTAATGCTCTAACCGAGACTCATAGTTTTAAAAATAAATTAGATAATAAAAAAACAAAAGATATTGTTTTGGATAATAAGATACATCATCAAGACATGAGCTTTTCTTTTGTGACAGCCATAGGTCTTGCCCTACGAGGAATTTTTATTAATGAATAATAATTTGTTATGTTGAAACTCAATTTAGTTTCCGCTGAACTAAAAAAACAAATAAAACTTCAACACGTCTATAAGATGCTTAGACGTGCTAATTATGTACTTATAATAATTACTATATTTATTGCTATTGTTATTATGTCTGCCAAAGTAATCTTACAGAATAATTTTAATAGAGTAGTAGCTGAAACTACATTAATTACAAAAAATAGCCAAGGTTTCAATGAGAGAGCAAGAAATATTAATTCTCGTTTGGCAACATTAGAAAATGTGCAAAATGGTTTTGTTCCTTGGTCATATTTTATTGAAGATGTAGCCAAAGTTATTCCTGACGACATATTTTTGTCTGTTTTTAAAATAGATTACAAGAGCAATTCGCTGGCTTTGAGAGGTCGAGCAATAAGTAGAGATAGTTTAGTAATATTTAAAGATAATTTGGAGAAAAAACCATATTTAAATAAAATTAATTTTCCAGTAAGTAATTTATTAGAGAAAGAAAATATTAATTTTTCTTTTGATGTTAAATTCGATTTAAACAAAATGAGGGAGAGTATTATCAATAATTAGTTGTATGGATTTAAAAATATTGTCAAAATTTGATTTAAAGCAAAAAATAGCTATTAGTATTGTAGTATTTTTAGTTTTTGTTTTTATTATTATTTATTTCACTATATTGCCGTCAGTTAAAGATATTTTAATAATAAAAAATGATATTTATGCTCAAAAGCTTGATTTGGAGATGAAGTATCAAAAAGGACAAAATTTAAGAAGTTTAACAGAGAAATTAATAAGGGCAGAAGAAAGAATAGGAATGTTGGACCAAGCCTTTGTTTCTGGCGATGATGATTTAAAATTCATTACAACTTTGGAAGGGGTGGCGGATAACAATAATGTGAGTCATAAAATAAATCTATCAAAAACCGATGAGACAGGTAATGTTTTTTCTAAAGTGCCCATTCAATTTATTTCTCAGGGATCAGTTATAAATCAGCTCAATTATTTAGTTGATTTGGAGACCTTGAATTTTTATATCAATATTAATTCTTTAGAAATTACTTCTGCGGCCAAACAACTTGACGGAAGTCAATTTAAAAATGTGAGCATGTTTATGTCAGCCGATACTTATTGGAATAAATAAATTTTATGTTATATCTAGACAAATTAAAAAATTTAAGAACCGCTCCGCAGGTTTCTGTAAAAAAAATGTTTTTTATATATTATGTATTAATAATTATTGTTAGTTTATTGATTTTGATGTACTTAACTCTTTTCTTGTACAAAAATTTTTATCAAACCATTACTCAGTCGGAAGAAATTATATTATTAAAAAAAGAAGTAGCAAGCGAAGATGTTAATATGAATAAGTTTGAAAAAATGATATCTAATATTGAAGAAAAACAGCAAGATAGGGAGATAGAGCACGCATTAAATTTTTAGTATTTTGTTAATGTAGTTTTCTATATTATATTTTTTTATTCTCTTTCTTTGTTTTTTTTGATTATTGATTATTTTATCATAATTTTCTATCAACCATTTCATTTGATACATTAGATCTCCTTTGTTGTTTGGTGTAAACAATAGACCTCCTAGTTCATGAATTAATTCCGTTATACCTCCAATTCTTGAAGCAATAATAGGGGTGTTTGTTGATGTCGCCTCGTATATTACAGTTGGTGAATTTTCGTAACATATAGATGGCACAATTAACGCATTAGACCCACTTAATTGTTCCAAGGCAATTTTATTTTCTAATCTTCCCAAGAATTTTATATTATTTTTTGTTTTATATTTTTTTTTGTATTTTTCCAGACCAGGTCCGTCTCCAATTAAATTTAATTCACATTTATCACCTAGACATTCATCACAAAGTCCTTGAAAAGCTTTTATCATAACATCGATTCCTTTTTGAGGTTCTATCAAGCCAATATATAAAAACTTGAAAGTCGAAGACGGATATTTTTTTTCAGAAATTGATACATTATTATTAATTGGATTGGGTATAATTAGCTTTTTTGATTTTTTAAAAAAGTTTTTTTTAATATGTAAATTAAGAAGCCACCTTGATGGTGATATTATGACATCAGGTGAGTTTATTAATTTGGAACAAATATTACTATAAATTTTTGATAACGTATTATTTATTATTTTTTCTTTTTTAAATATCATTAATCCAGATGGGTGAATGAGTTGAATATCATGAAGTGTGTGCAAGTGTTTAATTTTGAGTTTCTTGATGGCTTTTGGCACTAGATATCCAATCCCTTTCAAATTGTGAGTCATGACCAGGTCTGGCTTTTCTTTTTTTAGAATAGATTTTACACGCCAATAATTACAAATATCAAACATGTCGACAATGTGCCAAAATAATCTCAAGACCTTGGGTATTTTTGATAGGTTATTATATGAGATGATATTCCAAGCTTTAAGGTGGTAAACTTTGGTATTGTATTCAAAGTTTTTTATGGGTATGGTAATTGATTTTGAAGTAATAACAAAAACATCATGTCCTTTTTTTTTGAGTCCATCAACAATATTTTCAAATATAATCTCAGCGCCACCGCGCTTGTATGGTTTGTATAAATTGTTTATAAGACAAATTTTCATAAGAGCTACAAATTAGTTAAAATTTTATTAAATTTTTTGGCAATATTTTTCCAATTATATTTTTCCTCTACTAATTTGCGAGCCTCAAGCCCCATCTGAATATATTTTTCTTTATTATTAATTAAAGACTCTATTTTATTTTGTAGATCATTGATATTATTCGGCTCTATTAATAATCCTTGTTTTTGATTTTCGAAAACTGTTCTTACGCCTGGTAGATTCGAGGCTATAACAGGTATCCCTGATGCCATAGCCTCAAGAAGAACAATACCAAAGGCTTCGTTTGTATTTGTAGAGGGAAGTATAAAGAGGTTGGAGCTTGAATAAATACTGGGTAGCTCTTTATTCGATATATTATTTAGAAAGTGAACCTGTTTATTGATTTTTAATTTTTTTGATAGTTTTTTATATTTTGGTAATAAATTTCCTTTGCCGACAATTCTCAATTCCCAATTTTTATTATTGAGTCCCGACACTGCTTGCAGTAAAATATTAACACCCTTAAAGTAATGAGCTTGATCAAGTCCACCCACAAATAAAAGTTTTGTTAATTCATTGTTTTTATTATTAGCAGGTGAAAACTTTTTTATATCAACTCCAAAGGGTATTTCGTGAAATTTATTTTTATTTTTAAAATATATATCTGATATATCACTATTTTTTATATAATCCAGACTAGCGCAAGTCACGAGGTCGGCAAGATTAAATAATGATTTTAGAATCAATTTAGAAGGTAAGCTTAATATTTTGGCAAACAAATTCAAGCCTTTAACATCCATATGGTAGTGGATGACAAGCTTAGTTTTTTTATTTAAGAGTTTGTAGAGCCAAATAATTTCTGCATTACCAAAAAAAGGGTAGTGTAGATAAATAATATCGTATTTTTTTAATTTCCACAGGAGTTGTGGAGTAAAAGCTCCATTTCCAAATTTTAGCCATGGTTTTAAGCGGACAACTTCACTATTTTTATTATTAAATTCTTTTGTTTTTTTATAAGCTGGAGTAAAGGTTATAAATTCTAAATTATCTTTTGAAAAAAAATGCGCAAAATGAAAGGCGCTATTACCAATACCGCCTTCGTATGGAGGAAATGTACATACCACTTGTGCTATTTTCATATATTTATTATTCTTTATTTTTTAAAGAAATATTCCTAACGATTTCAGTTATATTTTTTTCAATTCTAGCTTGTCTTATTCTGATTTTAAAAACCAAGTAAACCAATATCACTACAGCTATATAAAAAAGTATGTCTATACCGGTTCCACTAAAGCCAAGAAATCCAACTATTTTATCTATATATTTTAATGATAATATTGCCACACCAGCTATTATCCAAAACGTAAGCCAAAAAATAAATTCGTTGTTATTAATTTGTTTTTTCTTTTTTTGCCAGACAATTCTTGAGATGAAGAATAATATTATTATCAAAGCTAGTATTTGTTGAAACATTTTTTTGCTGATTAGTTTATAAATCTTCCTATAATAAGATCTTTAATTATTTTTATACCACCTGCACCTCGACCTTTTCCGTTGAGGATATTTTGACCAAAGTGATTATAAATAACACTAACTGGAACCTCTTTGATTCGCAAGTTATTTTTGAATGATTTTATTAATATTTCGTTACAGTGAGCAGCACCGTCGTTTTCTATCTTAATAGTTTCCAGCGCTTTTCTATTTATCGCCCTGAATCCGTTTTGAGGATCAGTCAAGTTTATTCCAAAAAATATTTTATTAATTAATTTAGCTAATGGGAGAATAATTATTTTTTTGAGTTTAGGAATTTTTGATTTTTTTTCTAAAAATCTAGAGCCAAAGACAATGTCGGCCTTATTGTTAATGATTGGCTTAATTATATCTTTTATTTCTTCTGCCTTAAATTGCCCATCAGCATCAAAATGAACTACAATATCGGCGTTATTTGAATATGCATATTCATTGCCTGTTTGAAGCGAGGCGCCTTGTCCTCGATTTATTATATGTCTTAGAACAGTTACTTTTTGAGATTTTGCTAGGGAATAAGTATTGTCTGTTGATGAGTCATCAACTACTATAATATTTTTTGTAATTTTTTTTACATCTTTAATTACTTCTACGATATGATCTTCTTCGTTGTAGGAGGGAATTACGCAAAATATATTTACATTATAATCATGTAAATTCATAATTATTCTTTGGTTACTCTCATTATCTCCTCGATGGTTGTGATACCGTTTTTAGCTTTTATAAATCCGTCTTCTACTATGGTTAATAGGCCTTCTTTTAAGGCTTGCTCTCTGATTTCTTGGGTATCAGCTTTTTTTAGAATTAAATTACTAATTTCTTCACTAATTTCTAGTATTTCGTATATACCAATTCGTCCTTTATAACCTGTGTCACTACATTTTTTACAGCCTTTTCCTCTGTAAAAAAGTACTGACCCTAATTCTTGCTTAGCTTTTAGTATGGCTTTTTCTTTCTCTAATGTTTTTAGAAGTGTCGGCACATTTAAATTTTTATTAAGTTCTTCAATATTGTCTCTACTTAAATTGTAGCTCTGAATACAGTTTGGACAAATTTTTCTCACTAGACGCTGAGCTATAATTACATTAGTAGTAGTGGCAATAAGAAAAGAGGGGACATTCATGTCATGTAATCTAGGGATAGTAGTAATGGCATCGTTGGTGTGAAGAGTTGATAGTACTAAATGTCCAGTCATGGCAGCGTGAACCGCAATTTCAGCAGTTTCTTGGTCTCTAATCTCTCCAACCATAATAATATCTGGATCTTGACGAAGTAGGGCTCTGAGACCCATAGCAAAAGTAAAACCGATTTTTGGATTTATTTGTGATTGATTAACTCGAGGCATTCTGTATTCAATTGGATCCTCAACTGTTGAAATATTAACTTCGGGTGTATTTAATAGATTTAAAACAGTATAGAGAGTAGTGGTTTTACCGGATCCAGTTGGTCCAGTTACCAGGATCATGCCGTGTGGTTTCTTGATATTTCTTTTTATTATCTCCAAAGGGCCTGATTGAAAGCCAAGTTGTTCTAGGTTTAGAATTTGAGCTCTTTCATTCAAGAGACGCATTACAATTTTTTCACCATCAAAAATTGGTATAATAGAAACACGAAAAGATACATTGTATTCAGGAGTTGATATTTTGAAACGGCCGTCTTGAGGCATACGATGTTCGTCTACTTTTAGATTGGCAAGTATTTTAATCCTAGCTGCGATGCCTGATTGTACGTTTTTTGGTAATGTCATTACATCATGAAGGATACCGTCAATTCTGTATCGAACTACTACATCTTTTTCTTCTGGTTCGATGTGGATATCTGAAGCTTCTTGAAAGATGGCATATTCTAACAAGGTATCAACTATCCTGACAACTGGTAGGTCTTCGGCAAGTTTTTTTAATTCTTGAGTTTGTTCTTTACCGTCTTTTTTTTCT
>Ga0307992_1001505_pt1 | contig 13729 bp, 8 predicted proteins | sample EllFjometagen133_FD_203162 | JGI IMG/M metagenome (GOLD analysis project Ga0307992, IMG submission 203162) | Marine microbial communities from Ellis Fjord, Antarctic Ocean - #133 | ecosystem: Environmental > Aquatic > Marine > Unclassified | place: Southern Ocean | collected 2014-10-08
GATGATTTTTATAAAGATAAAAACGGGCGAATTTATGAAACCATTATGGAGCTTTATCAAGAGCAAGAACCCTTGGATATTTTGAGCGTTTCTTCAAAGCTAAAAGATAAAAAATTATTAAAAGAAATTGGCGGGCGAGTTTATTTGACGGAATTGATGAATGCGGTTCCTTCGGCGGCTAATGTGGTTTCTTATGCTAATTTGGTGCGGAAAAAATCAGTTTTGAGAAATTTAATTCAAACGGCTTCGGAAATTGTGGAAATGGGTTATGCAGAAGAGAAACCAATCGATGAAATTTTGGATAAAGCCGAACAAAATCTTTTTTCAGTAGGGCAAAAATCAGTTAAGCAAGATTTTGCGCCAATGAGTACTTTGTTGGAAAAAGCGTTTGTGCGAATTGATGAAATGCATAATAATGCTGATAAATTTCGGGGGATTGCGACTGGGTTTACGGATTTAGATAAATTGTTGTCGGGTTTGCAAAAATCAGATTTGATTATTTTAGCTGCTAGGCCTTCAATTGGAAAGACTTCTTTTGCTTTGAATTTAGCGATAAATGCAGCGGTGAACGATAAAGCTTCAGTGGGAGTTTTTTCTTTGGAGATGTCCTCCGATCAATTGGTGGATAGAATGTTATCAACACAATCGGGGGTTAATCTTTGGAATTTACGAACGGGAAATATTGCTTCAGATTCGGAAGATGATGATTTTCAAAAAATTGGAGATGCAATGGGAGTTTTGTCCGAAGCGGCGATTCACATTGATGATAGTGCCACGGCTAATATTATGGAGATGCGAACAATGGCGAGACGTTTACAGGCCGATAAGGGTCTGGATTTACTGGTTATTGATTATTTGCAATTAATGGAAGGGCGAGGAAAACATAGTGATAATCGAGTTCAGGAAATTTCGGAAATTTCTCGAGGTTTGAAAAACCTAGCCAAAGAATTAAATGTGCCAATCGTCGCCTTGTCTCAACTTTCTCGAGCCGTAGAAAATCGAAGTCCTCAAATTCCGAAACTTTCCGATTTGAGAGAATCTGGTTCAATTGAGCAGGACGCGGATGTGACGATGTTTTTGTATCGAGAGGATCGGGAAAAACCGGAAACAGAAAATAAAAATATCGTGGAAGTGATTGTGGCTAAGCATCGGAATGGACCGGTGGGGAATGTGGCGCTATACTTCGACGAAAAGACTACCTGTTTCAAGAATCTCGAAAAGTACAAGGCAGAAAATTAAAAATCTGGCAAATTTCTTTGTCAAAGTCTCCGGTTTTTTGTCGCCGCACTAATCTAATGCGCCTCCAAAAAATACTCAACTTTTCCTCGAACTTTGCTCATATTTATAATTTCGAATTCGAAGAATAAAATTTTCCAGATTGGCTGATTTTTTTGCTTGCCCGTCTTGCGTTGCTTACCGAGGCGGACCTCGCCATAGCTTTAACGAAGGTGGGTCAAAACTTTCGCGATTCATTCAATGTATCTTTCAATACATTTTATTGTATCGCTCGGTTTTTCCTCAAAATCATCTCAATTTTAAAAGTTTTTAATTTTTTTAAATTTAAAATTATAAAGTTTTCGTCACCAGTAATCAGTCACCAGTAATCAACAGGACGTTGAAATTTGTGACAAGTAATTGCTGATGACTGATGACTAATGACTTATTCATGTTTCCAAAACTATTTCAAAAATTAATAGATCATTTTACGGAATTGCCTTCAGTCGGTCCAAGAATGGCGGAACGGTTAGTCTTGTATCTTTTTAAGCAGGATAAAAAAAAGATTCAACGTTTTGCTAAAGATCTTTATGAATTTGGTTCTAATTTAAATTATTGTGAAAAATGTTTTAACATAGCTGAAAAAGATTATTGTGAAATTTGTGCTAATAAAAAAAGAGATCATAGCACGATTTGTGTAGTGGAAGATCCTTTGGATGTGATTGCGGTGGAGAAGACTCGCAATTTCAGGGGGGTTTATCATGTTTTGGGAGGAAATTTGAGCGTGATGAATGAGGATGAAATTCGAAAATTAAAAATAAATGAATTGATTGCTCGAGTTAAATCCGAGAAGCCTAAGGAGATTATTTTAGCTACCAATCCAACCACTGATGGAGAAACTACAGCCTTGTATTTGGCACGAGTTTTAAAACCTTCGAAAGTTAAAATTACTCGAATTGCTAGGGGATTGCCAACTGGGGGAGATATTGAATATGCGGATGAAGTGACGCTTGGAAGCTCAATCGAAGGCAGAAGGGAAATGTAGCAGATATAAGGATATAAGAGCGTTAAGGATATATAATACAAAGATACAAGAAGCAAGGATGTAAGGATGCAAGATACAAACAAATCTCAAATTAAAATATTTAAATTACAAACAAAAAACCTTCGGTTTTTTGAGTTTGGATATTTTAATTTGAGATTTTTAATTTGTTTGTATCTTGTGACTTGTGTCTTGTCTCTTCTGTAAGTTTTATTTTTTTAAAAGAAATTTTTTGGCCATTTGGCGAGCTTCCAGAATGGCTTTTTGAATATCTTCAATGGTTGGATTTTTTTTGTTTTGATGAGCATCCATAACTTTTTTAATGATTCGAGGGATGTCTAGATATTGGCATTTTTGATTCAGAAATTGCTCAACCATAAAATCATTAGCAGAATTCATGGCGGCTGGTAGGGTTCCCATTTCTTTGGCGGCGGTAAGAGCGAACTTTAAGCAGGGAAATCTTTCTAGGTCTGGTTTTTCGAAAGTTAAATTTTTCGAAAAATCAAATCTTTTCAAAGGAGCGTCCCAACGTTCAGGGTAAGAAAGGGCATATTGAATAGGAAGCTTCATACTTGGTTCGGACATTTGAGCCATAATGCTACCGTCGGAATATTCAATCATAGAGTGGATTATGCTTTGGGGATGAACGACTACTTTGATTTTTTCAATCGGTAAATCATAGAGCCACATCGCCTCAATAACTTCAAAGCCTTTATTCATTAAAGTGGCCGAGTCGATAGTAATTTTTTGACCCATACTCCAGGTTTTATGTCCCAAAGCATCTTCAAGGCTGATATTTTTTAAATCTTCTAAAGTTTTGTCAATTAAAGCGCCTCCAGAACAAGTAATAATCATCTGGTGGATTTCTTTTCTTTTTTCGCCGTTCAAACATTGAAAAAGAGCAGAGTGTTCTGAGTCAATTGGCATAATCATTACCCCGTTTTCTTTGGCTTCTCGCATTACAATTTCTCCTGCGGCCACCAAGGTTTCTTTATTAGCTAAAGCAATATTTTTTTTGAGTCTGATTCCTTCCAGGGTCGATTCTATTCCAATTAGTCCAACAACTGAATTTATTAGAGTGTCATATTCTTCCATTCGAACAATTTCTAAATTGGCATTTTTTCCAGAAAAAACAGGAATAGAAACTTTTTTCTTGAGAATTTCTGCTTTTTCGGAATTGGCTACTCCGACCGCTAAAGGCTGGTATTTTTTGATTTGTTTTTCCAGAGTTTCAATGTCAGAGTTGGCTGACAAGGCGATAATTTTTAATTTTTCAGGATATTTATCAACTACCTCTAATGTTTGAAGCCCGATGTTGCCGGTGCTTCCCAGTATCGCTAATTTTTTCATTATTTTGATTGGAAAAGATTTGTTTGGTGCATTTTTTTGTTGAAAACTAAATTTTTCGCGTATTGTATCTTTAAATACAATTTGCTAAAATGATTGTTTTCGCCCTTGCCTCGCCGTAGCTTTAGCGAAGGCAGGTCGAACTGCACTCAATCAAATAATTTCAATTAAGGGATTATTCCCAGTTAATGATTAATTTAAAAAGACAGAATTTATTTTTAATTATTTTTTTTGCTAGAGTTTTGGGCTATTAACTAGATTCTTTAAAAAATTTATTACATTATTCTAGATTAATGCTTTAAAATTTGCAAAATCTAACAACGAAATAATAATTAAAAGTAAATTCCTAGTTTAATATTGGTAAAATGTAGCAAAAAGATTGATTGAAAGACTTTTCTTTAATGATCAATTTAAAAAGGTGGAAAAAATAAACTCTTACTTTAAAATTATTTTAAGTTCTGATAAAGTTTTTAGCGAGAACAATTTTTTTCTGAGTTGTTTGGCATTTTCAAAATCTTTAAAATACCAACCGAGATGTTTTCTGAATGCTGTTAAGTTTTTAGTGGAATTATATTTTTCAAATAATTGAGCGTGTTCTAGCGCTACGACTTTTATTTCTTTTAAAGAGGGTTTTTGGTATCGGCCTGTTTCTAAAAAATCTTTAATTTGCCTGAATAGCCAGGGATTTCCCAAACAACCACGGGCGATAGCTAGTTCATCTACTCCGGTTTTTTCTAAAGTCTCCAAGGCGTCTTCGGGCGAAAAAATTCCACCGTTGGCCACCACTATTTTTTGGGGAAATAATTCTTTAATTTTCTTAATTTTTTCAAAATCAATTTTTCCAGAAAAACCTTTTTCGTAGGTTCGGCCATGAATGATTACCTTAGTCCAGTTCAAATTTGCCACTTCCTTTAAGAATTCTAGTGCTTCGGAGGTGTCGATTCCCGCTCTAATTTTAATTGAAACAGGTAAATCGGTGTTGTCGGTGACGGCTTTGATTATTTTTTTAGCTAGTTGAGGCTTTTTCATTAGAAAACAACCGCTTTCTTGCTTGTAGATCTTTTTAGCTGGACAGCCGAAGTTAATGTTAATCTCCTCGGGTTGACGGAAATTATTAATTTGGCGCATTTCTTTGTCAAAACCTCCGCGATTCACTCCGTGTATCCTCGAATACACTTCGTTGCATTGCTCAGTTTTTCCTCGAACTGCACTCAAATTAATAATCTCTTCAAGTTTCTTGTCTTTTCTGTTTGTTATCTCTAGTTTATTCAAATTTGAGATTATTTGGGTGGCTTTGGCGAAGTGTTCTGGGATGTTGCCAAATAATTGGATGGCTAGGGGATTTTCTTTGGAAATTGATTGGGCTAGTAAAAGGCTTTTTTTATTTTTTTCGTAGAACAAACCGGTAGCGCTAATCATTTCGGAATAAACAATATCGGCGCCAAATTTTTTGCAGATTAAACGAAAAGGTAGGTCGGTGATTCCAGCCATTGGAGATAGAGAGAGTTTGATATTTTTTGGTTTAGGCATGTTCCTTGAGGTGAAGATAAAATTTAAACTAAAAGGTCTTAAATTTGTCATCGGCAATCGGTCAACGTTGATTTTTGTTTGCAAAGGATAGTTGATGACCAGTGATTGATGACTTTTTGCTTAAACTTTGCTCAAAGAATATCCCTCAGAAGTATCTTTTAGAAGATAGCCTTTTTCCAAGATGTTCTCTCGGATTTCATCCGCTTTTTGAAAGTCTTTATTTTTTCGAGCTAGTTCGCGTTCTTTAGCTAAATTGATAATTTCGGCAGGAATTTGAGTAGATTTTTTGGCTTCAAATTTTAAGCCTAAGTCAGTGATTATTTTTTTCCAAGAAATTTTTAATAATTCTAAATCGGATTGATTTAAAGTTTCAGAATCCATTAATTTGTTAATATCAGAAATCATTTCAAACAAAACAGCTAAAGCCTCAGGGGTATTTAAATCATTATCCATAGCTTTATTGAAATCTTCCAAATAATTTTTGGCGATTGCGGGGGCATCATTTTTTGTTGAAGCTTTAAATTCTTGTAATCTTTTTTCAAAACGAGCAATTTTTTTAAGATTAACGGCGGATTGTTCTAGTCCCTTCCAAGTAAAATTTGAATTAGAACGGTAATGGCTACTCAGCATCATTAGACGAAAATCCATAGGAGAGAAGCCTTTAGCTAAAATATCTGAAAGGGTGTAAAAATTTTCTTTTGATTTAGACATTTTTTTATCGTCAACCAAAAGAAACCTGACGTGTAACCAAAATTTAGAAAATTCTTTGCCAGTACAACCTTCGGATTGAGCAATTTCGTTTTCGTGATGAGGGAAAATATGGTCTTCACCTCCAGTGTGAATGTCCATTGTTTCTCCTAAATATTCAATTGACATTGCACTACATTCAATATGCCAACCAGGATAGCCTAAAGACCAAGGACTTTCCCATTTTAAAATATGTTCTTTGGGAGCTTTGAGCCAGAGCGCAAAATCATAAGCGTGTTTTTTATCGGGATGTTCTTCAAGTCGAGCGTTTTCTTTAAGGTCTTCAATTTTTTTCTTAGATAATTTTCCGTAATCTTTGAATTTCGTCACGTCATAAAAAACATTACCATTTTTTTCGTAAGCGAAGCCTTTTTCAATTAAAATTTCTACCATTTTAATGATTTGAGGAATGTGGGCGGTGGCTCGAGGAAAAAAGTGGGCTTTTTTGAAATTTAATTTTTCCAGATCTTCAAAAAATTTTTCAGTATAGAAATCAGCAATATCTTGGGGTGTTTTTTTCTCGCGTTTAGAGGCCTTGAGCATTTTATCTTCACCGGTGTCGGCTTGGTTAACGTCATCGGCGGTTAAATGCCCAACGTCGGTGATATTCATAATTTGGCGAACTTCATAGCCGATAGATTCTAGATGCCGGCGGAGAGTGTCGGCAAAAATAAAAGCTCGTAAATTTCCGATGTGAGCAAAATCATAAACTGTTGGTCCACAATTATACATTTTGACTTTTCCAACCTCGATTGATTTAAAAGTTTCTTTTTTTTGAGTTAGGGTATTGTATAATTTCAACATTTGATTTTTTAGGATTTAGTTTAGAACCAACGTTTTTTTCTGAACAAAGTTAAAGCGGTGATGGTTATTATAGCCATAACTCCAATAATAATCCAGAATATAAATTGACTTTCAGCCCCTTTGAAGCCAGAGAAAGGAATCATACTAAAAATTCCAGTTATTACCGACAAGGTAAAAGTGATTAGAGAGACAGCTGTTAAGAGTCTCATCGCTTCATTAATTTTGTGAGATAAAAGAGCGCTGTTGGTTTCTTCTAGGGATTCAATGACTTCTTGGGTATTTTCAAGAGCATTCCAAGCGCGAATATTTATTCCAATTAATTCTTGAAAATATTCATTTAATTCATCTTCAAGCAATTGGTATTTTTTTTGAACTAAAGATTCCAAAATACTTCTTTGAGGTTTGATTGATCTCCGAAAATTTAAAATATCTCTTTTGATAATGGAAATAGATTTAACCATTTCTTTTTCATAACCCATAAAGATGCCTTCTTCAATGTCAATTATCTTTTCATTGACGTGATCTAATTTGGGAAAAGAAGCTGAAAGTAAACGTTCCATAATGGAATAAAAAAGAAAACCAGCGGTTTGAGAAAAAGCTCGTTCTTTGAAAGCGCTGTTTTCGTTTAGTTCTTTAATGATGCTTTTGATTGGAATATTTTCAGTGGCGTGGGAAGTAATAACGTGGTCTTTGGTAATGACGATATCTAGTTCACCAGAGTAGCCAACTTTAGTTTTTTGATTGAATAAGGGTAGATGGAGAACAATGTAGAGACAGTTATCGAATTCTTCGGCTCGGGGTCGTTGAGAAGGAGAGGTGAATTCGCTTAAAACCAAGGGGTGAAGTTCAAATTTTTCTTTTAAAAATAAGACATCTTCGGAAGTTGGATTTTCGATATCAATCCAAGTCAATTTATTATGCTCAATAGTTTTCATTATTTGTTTTTATAATTTATTGGAAACAGTCCTTTAATTTTAATTATATCAAATTTTCGATAATTATAAAGGGAGTAATTAGCTTAAGTCGATATTTCTTGTTATAATTAGAACATTATCAAGATTATTTATTAATTTTATGAAAAAAATAGTTTTAAATTTAATAAGATTATATCAAAAAACTCTTTCGAGAGATACTGGTTGGTTGGCTTATCTGTACAGTGAAAAAACTTGTCGTTTTCATCCAACTTGTTCAGAGTATTCTTATCAAGCGATTGAAAGATTTGGTTTTATTAAGGGCAGTTCTTTGGGTTTTAAAAGAATAATTAAATGTCATCCTTGGGGTAAAGGTGGAATTGATGAAGTTCCTAAAAAATAAATTTGGGCGTTTGGAATAGTTTTTGTTCAAAATATGACTTGTCAATTTAAATGATTAAAGTTAAAATAGTTTATAGTTGAAGGGGGCTATTTCCAACCACCCTTTTTACCACAATTTTCCAATTTTAGTTTAAGAGTTCACTTTCTACTATTATTTCTACTAAAAATTTTAAATAATTTACCTGCCCGTTCTCGCTTCGCGAAGCAGGCGGGTCTCAAAATTGATAAATTTCGTAACAAAATTGTGATTGGAAACAGTCCCTTAAGGTGATTAAAATAAAAACAAAATGTCAACAGCTTCATCAAAAATAATTGCTAGTCATCAGGATCAACGGGATTATGATAGAAATAGACTACTAAAAAAGAGAAGAAAAAAATCAGAAGAAGAGAAAGCTTATCAATTTGCGCAAGAATTGGGTTTGCCTTATTTGGATTTGAATATTTTTCCGATTGATCAAAAAAATATCAATTTTATTTCTGAAAAAGAAGCACGAAAAAATAATTTAGTAGTGCTTGGAAGAAAGGGTTCAGTTTTTAGAATTGGAATTTTGGATCCAAGGGGAGCAGAAATTATTGATTTTTTGAAAAAAATTGAAGATAAAGAGGATGTTAAATTTAATTCTTACATAGTTTCGAAATCTTCTTTAGAGAGAGCTTGGGAAAAATATAAATTAATAAAGTTAGGGAATAAGCTTGATTTTTTAGGGATATCTCTTACAGATGAAGATTCAAAAGAATTTCGGTCTAAGATTAAAGATTTGGTTGAGTTGGAGGATAAAATTAAAAAAATTCCAACAACTAAAGTTATCAATATTATTATTGCTGGAGCGATTAAATTAAAAGCTTCCGATCTTCATTTTGAGCCCCAAAAAGACGAAAAAATTAGACTTCGTTATCGGATTGACGGAGTTTTGCAGGTTATTGCGGAATTTCCAATTAGCGTTTATTCGGGGATTTTATCGCGAATTAAAATGCTTTCGGGAATGATTTTAAATGTTCGGGATATTGCACAAGATGGTCGTTTTTCCATCAAGCTTAACGAGAAAGAAAATATGGATGTTCGATCGTCAATTCTTCCGGGAAGTTTTGGTGAGAGTATTGTCTTGCGACTATTGATGATGAATTTTGATGAATTGAAACTGGAAAAGCTAGGTTTAACTGGAGCAGCTTTCAAAAGATTAGAGGCGAGTTCCTTTAAAAAAGAGGGAATTATAATAAACTCTGGACCAACTGGAAGTGGTAAAACTTCAACTTTGTATTCTTTAATAAATAGATTAAATACGCCAGATAAAAAAATTATTACTATTGAAGATCCAGTTGAATATAAATTGCCTGGAGTTATTCAAACTCAGATAAACAAAAATGGAAAATATACTTTTGAAAAAGGTTTGCGAGCGGTGGTTAGACAGGATCCGGATATTATTCTAGTGGGTGAAATCAGGGACGATGCAACGGCTAATATTGCTACACAGGCTTCTTTGACTGGACATTTGGTTTTGACTACTATTCATGCTAATAGTTCGGCAGGAGTCGTTTCTCGAATGTTGGATTTGGGAGTGGATACTAATCAAATTGCTTCGGCTATTAATGTTGTAATTAGTCAGCGATTAGTGCGACGACTTTGTCCATATTGTCGGGAAGAATATATTCCAGCCAAGGTGACAGTGGAAGGTTTTAAAAAAATGTTAGCAATGATTTCACCGAAAGCTGAGATTGAAATTCCCAATAAAGTTGAAAGTCTTTGGCGATCGAAAGGTTGTGCGAAGTGTAATGGTCTGGGGTATAAGGGGCGAATTGGGATTTTTGAAGTGCTGGGAATTAGCGATGTGATTAGAAAAAAAATTATTGAAATGGCTACTGAAAATGAAATTATTCAACAAGCTTTAGAAGAAGGAATGGTCAATTTAGTTCAAGATGGGATATTAAAGGCTTTGGCTGGGGAAACTTCGATGGAAGAAATTCAAAGAGTTTTAGGGGGCGGAGAATATTTGTTGGAGCTTTATGAAAAAATTATGGTGCAGTCTTTAGCGAGGAAAATTATGGTTGAAACAGATACCTATAATTATCTAAATTCTAGTAAAAATGCAACTCTTGATATTGGTCAAGATTTAATTAATAAGTCTGCTAAAAAAATAGTAGAATTTGTTTTGCTGAAAGGAATATTGGATAGAGCGGGAGATATTCATATTGAGCCGGGAGAAAAAGTTTTTAAAGTTCGCTTCAGGATTGATGGAGTCTTACAAACAGTCTTAGAATTGCCGATGGATATTTTCTTAGGAGTCTTGAATGAAATCAAAACAACTATCGGAGTAAAAACAGAAAAACGACAAGGGGGAACTTTAGACAGTCGGTTTTCAATTGATCTTTCGGATATAGAAGGACTGGATTTAGATAAAGTGGATGTTCGGGTTTCAACAATTTTAGGGGGATACGGTGATATTTTGGTAATGCGATTATTAAATCAGAATGCTCAGTCGATTGATTTGGATAAAATGGAAATAAATTCAATTAATTTAGCAAAAATTAAAAAAGAAGCTAGTAAACCCAATGGAATAATAATCAATACTGGTCCGACTGGAAGCGGAAAAACGACCACTTTGTATAGTATTTTGAGTTATTTAAACAAACCGGAAATTAAAATTATTACTGTTGAAGACCCAATCGAATATCAAATTGATGGGATCATCCAAACTCAAATTAACAAAGAGGAGAAATATGATTTTCCTTCAGCGATGCGATCTTTGCTTCGACAAAATCCTGATATTATGATGGTTGGGGAGGTTCGAGATGAAGAATCGGCTAATTTGGCTTATAAAGCAGCATTGACTGGACATTTGGTTTTGACGACTTTGCATACCAATAGTTCAGCTGGATCAGTGCAAAGACTTTTGAATATGGGAATTGATGTTTCGGATATTGCCAGTGGAACTAATTGTTTTATGGCGCAGAGATTGGTTCGAAAACTTTGTCCTGATTGTAGAAAGAAAGAGCTAATTAAGGAAGAAGAAAAGGCCTTAATTCAAAAAGCTCTTGATTCAATCTCGCCTAAAATTAAATTAAATTTAGAAATTCCTGAATATCTTTATATAGCAGTTGGTTGCGAAAAATGTCAGAAAACTGGTTATAAAGGGCGACTTTCAATTATGGAAATTTTAGAAATCAATGAAGCTATGGAGAAATTTTTAGTTAGTCGTCCCACTAGTAGTGAGATTGAGCATAAAGCAGTAGAAGAAGGGATGTTAACGATGTTTCAAGATGGGATAATAAGTGTTTTGTTGGGAAAAACTACTATAAAGGAAATTTTAAGAGAAGTCGAAGGGCAATAATGTTTTTGAAAAAGTTTGTAATAAAATTGTAGTTAGAAGTAGTTCTATATTAGAATTTTAAAATTGTGCTATATTTAAAAATAGTTTTATCTTAGTTTTTTTGGTGTCTATTTTACTTTTTTAGTTGAGATAAAATTGTTGCGGTGGATAATTTTAGAATTTTAAACCAAGATTTTATTTTTGATTATTTTTTCTGCCAGAATTTTAAATTAAAAATTATAAAATCTAGCAACGAAAAAATAATCAAAAATAAAATCTGATTATTTAAAAATTATTTTGGCAAATTTTCAACAAAAAAACTGCCCGAGGACAGTTTTTAAAAAGAATAATTCGCATTAATCTGTAGACAACATCTTACAATTAAAAATCATAAGCTTAGAACAGATCCGAGGAATAACAAAGCCGAAACTGTATTACCCTATGACTGAGATAAGTTCTCCAAGGAGGAAAAGTTGCCTAGCACTCCTTTGTCTACAGGTTGATGTGAATTTTCAAAGATTTTTCGAGAGAAACTATTTTTTTCAAACGAAACTTAATGATATCATACTAAATAATATTTGTCAAGAGAATAACATGATCACTTCTAATAATCAAAAATCTGAGGAAAAAGGTTTGGAGACTAACTTAAGACCTAAAACTTTTGAAGAGTATATTGGTCAGAAAAATGCTAAGAAAAATTTAAAAGTTTTGATTCAGGCCGCTAAGAAAAGAAAAGAAGCTATTGACCATGTTCTGCTTTTTGGCCCTCCGGGTTTAGGTAAAACCACTTTGGCTCATATTATCGCCGGAGAAATGGAGGCGGGTTTGAAAATCACCTCAGGCCCTGCAATTGAGCGAGTTGGGGATCTAGGTTCAATCTTGACTAATCTGACCGATGGGGATGTTTTGTTTATTGATGAAATTCATCGTTTAAACAAAACCGTGGAAGAAGTTTTGTATCCAGCTATGGAGGACGGAAAACTTGATATTATTTTAGGTAAGGGTCCGTCAGCTCGAACTATTCAATTAGATTTGCCGAAATTTACCATTATCGGAGCGACTACCAGGTTGGGGATGCTCTCAGCGCCACTTCGAAATCGATTCGGAGCGTTGTTGCGACTAAATTTTTACGAAGAAGATGAAATCAGCGAGATTATTCGACGTTCGGCCGCAATTTTAAATACTGAAATTGATGCTTTGGGTTGCGAAATGGTGGCCGCTTGCAGTCGTAGAACCCCAAGAATTGCTAATCGTTTGTTAAAGCGAGTGCGAGACTTTACTGAAATTAGTGAGGCTAAAATTGCTGATCAAGAAATTGTCAGAAAATCTTTAGAAATGTTGGAGGTGGATGAATTGGGGTTGGAACCGGCGGACCGAGAAATTTTGACACTGATGATTGAGAAGTTTGACGGAGGACCGGTCGGAGTTCAAACTATTGCTGCCGCTACTTCCGAGGAAGTTCAAACCATTGAAGACGTCTATGAGCCTTTTTTGCTCCAAATCGGAATGTTAGAACGAACTCCGCGGGGAAGAAAAGTGACTGCTAGAGCCTATGAGCATCTAAAGATTTCGAAAAGTAAATAATTCATGAAAAACAAAACAGGGAAAGCCTTTGCAGGGGCTACACGTAGGCACTAGACAGTTATCTTTATCAAAAGAAGAAAACCCTGAAGAAAACCGGGATATCTTTAATGCCTGATAAGACTTAAAATTCTTCTCGTAATTTTTTAGAACAAATCTTATATTTTCAAAAACAGAGCTCATCAAAGAGTTGAACTTATTAGTTTTGTGAATTATTATAACAGCGTAAAGACTCACGAGGAAATTGATAATTTAACTAAGTTGGAAAAGTTAACCGAATATTTTTTTCTTGAGAAAACGTAAATAACGCTTTGGATTCTAACAAATAAAACAAAAAAGAGGATGAATAGAAAAAAAGAAAAATCAATTTATTTGATTTTTATTGTAGTGATGTTATCGGGAGCTTGCGGTATCGCCTATGAAACACTTTATTCTTTGATGCTGTCTACTTATTTCGGAAATATTTTTTATATTCAGGCTGCAATTTTAACTACATTTTTGTTAAGTATTGGGGTGGGTTCTTTAATCGCTTATAAATTTGTTAAATATATTTGGGTGATTGAACTGGGAATCGGTCTGTATGCCTTGCTGATAGTTTTTCTATTCGGTAAAGAAAACTGGATCATAACATTTATTTCTAATTTAAATTATCAAGTACCGATTATTTTAACCTTAGCCGTTGTTTTGATTTTAATTATTCCCGCAACTCTTATTGGTTTTAGTATTCCAATAATGACTCTTTATCTTCGAGAATATCTGAAGAAAAATAAGCAAAATAGTTTTAACCATGTTTATTTAGCTTATAATATTAGTGCAGGTTTGTGCATTTTATTAATTGAATTTAT
>Ga0307992_1001508_pt1 | contig 13717 bp, 12 predicted proteins | sample EllFjometagen133_FD_203162 | JGI IMG/M metagenome (GOLD analysis project Ga0307992, IMG submission 203162) | Marine microbial communities from Ellis Fjord, Antarctic Ocean - #133 | ecosystem: Environmental > Aquatic > Marine > Unclassified | place: Southern Ocean | collected 2014-10-08
TACTTGGTGGATACGACAGTCTATTACCCGCGCTTTGGCTGACCAAGCCAGAACAATTAGAATTCCTGTTCATATGGTTGAAACTATCTCAAAATATACGCAAGTTAGACGAAGTCTTTTGCAGGATTTAGGCAGAGAACCAATGGCAGAGGAAATTGCCGCTGAAATGGACATTGAGGTTGCCAAAGTTCGTCATATTAGAAAAATTTCCCAAGAAACTATTTCTTTAGAAACGCCTGTTGGAAGCGAAGACGAAGGCAGTGTTTTGGCTGAATTTATTAAAGACGAAAAAGTATTATCTTCTTCTGTTCAAGCCGCTCGAAGCTTGCTCAAGGAAAGGCTAAAAGAGATTTTAATTGACCTAACCCCGAGAGAGCAGAAAATTTTATCAATGCGTTTTGGTTTAGACGATGGAATTACTTATACCTTAGAAGAAGTCGGGCAGATGTTTGGGGTAACTCGGGAAAGAATTCGCCAGATAGAAGCAAAAAGTTTGGAAAAAATCCGAGTCCACGACAAACTAGAAAAACTAAAAGGATACTAAAACCAACGACCAATAATAACCGATAAATGATAAATAATCAGCAATAAACCGAAAACATTGAAAAAAAATCGAAACCAAGTATAATCATATTATATTCCGCGGTGGCGCAATGGTAGCGCGACACCCTGTTAAGGTGCTCGTTGTAGGTTCGAATCCTACCCGCGGAGCATTGGAGCAAAAGCAGGGTTCAAATCCCTGTTTTTTGCTTTATTTTGGCCTATAATAGCCGGTTCTAAAATTTTTAATGGCAAATTAGCGATTTTTGTCATTTTAGAACTTTTGAGCGCTAAATTTCTTTCTGCAAGAATCGTAAATGGTAAAGCATACTTAATCTTCAATTTTTCTCTATCTAACCAGAGTTCAGAAAAGACAAGATTTAAAAGCATTCTTTTGTCTTCTTTGTGTGCTTGGCGATATAATTCTTTAGCGTTTCTTGATAATTCTAAAATGTTTACCCCTAACTCAAAATAAGCCGTCTCTGCGGTGTTTTGCCCTTGTAGTGCCTCTAATATGTCTTCTTTCTGTTGAGAATACTGTTTAAACTTAATATCGTAAACATCAGGGGCGATCTTACCGTCCAGTTTATCATCATAAAGCATACTTAATCTGTTTTGTATTTGCTCAAACCGGTGATTTAATTCCTTGTGGCTATTTTTGCGGTATTCTGTTTCATCTTTATGGCTTTCTTTTAATGCTTTTTGTATCCAATCTATCAACCGGGAGTTTTTAATTTGTATCTTATCCAAATAAGAAATTATCTGTTCTTCTATTTTTTCCTCTCTTACATAAGTTCTTTTATCGCAAAATCTGTAATAATTGCAATGGCCGTAGCAATGGCCTTTTTTTAATTCCCAAGTAATTTGCCCCTTACAATTTTTACATTTCATCAATCCATTAAAAAGATTAAAGTGCTTGCTATATTTCGGCGTAGATTTACTTTTTAATACTTCTTGCACTCTTAAGAATAGTTCATTTGAAATTAAGGGTTTTTGTTTTCCTTCGTGAATTTCTCCCTTCCAACGAAATTTTCCCACATAGAAAGGATCCGAAAGAAGTTCGGCCCATCTTGATTTGGTTATTCTGTTGCCTAAACTTGAACGAGCGCCCTCGTTATACATTGCGCCCGCCAATTTATAAAGCGAATAATTACTGGTTGAATATAAATCAAATGCTTTTCTGATGAACAAAGCTGTTTTTTCGTTCGGAATATGTATTTTATGTCCTTTTTCTCCGATAGTTTTATATCCGAGAGGTGGTTTAGTTGGCAGCCATCCCTGTGCCACTTTTTCTTTTTGTCCTTTCTTAACTTCCTCTGAAAGATTATCAATATAGTATTGGGCTACAGAAACCTTAATGCTCCAAATAAATTTTTCATTGGATTTTGAATCTTTACTTAATATACAATTTTCTTTTACAAAATGCACTTCTCTTTCTGGATTGCCATTTATCCACTCGTTTATTAAAACCGCATCTCTTAAATTTCTTGTTAGGCGATCAACTTTTTCGCAAACAATGATTTTGACGTTGTTCTTTTTAATATGATCCAACATATCGTCAAAAGATTTTCTTTGATATTTTCCACTGGCTGATTCTGAAATACTAAAATTTTTAGCAATTTTAAAATTCTTTCTTTCGGCATATTCCTTAAGAAGTTTTTCTTGAGAGGGAAGAGAATAACCAGTTTCTTCTTGTTCTCGGCTACTTACTCTGGCAAATAATACTGTTTTCATATTTTTTATTATTACATTATTTTGCAAACTTAAAGGGACGGTCTGGTTGACCCAGTTGCATTTCCGTGAGGATAGCTTCTGGCAGACCGCCCCTTTAAGGACAAAAGCTATAAAAAACTCACGGATTTAATTAGCACTGGGTCAACATTTTTATTATAGTATATTTTTTATTTTATTTCCATAAAAATAGTGGCATTCAGTGGTTTTTAGTGGACTGTTAAATTTTGCTAAAATCGTAGAATTTAATGACCAATAATGACTAATAACGACTAATGGTGGCTAATGATAATAGGCAATGACGTCTTACTAATTATTAGAAATAGTAAAAAATAGTAAGTTTTTTTATTGGCCGGTTATTATTTTTAAAGTCAATTGAAATAAAACTTTAGTATATTATTTCTTTGTTAGAGGAATAATATAGACTAAAGTAAAGACTATAGTAATCACTATAGTAAAGGCTAAATAAGGGCTTACTATAGTAAAGGCTAAATAAGGGCTTACTATAGTAAAGGCTAAGTAAGGGCTTACTATAGTAAGTTATTCTTCTTCAATAATTGGGATTGTTGAATTTTGATATTCTGATATAATTTCTTTTTTTATTTCCCTCCATAGTTCTTTATTGGATGCCCAGTATTTAAAACAAGGTTTTCGGCCGAGCTTTTGAGGAACCGTTACATTATATCCGTCATAATCTTTGCTTTTCCATACAGTGAATCCCGATATAGTAAAATAATTGCCAGCATCATCTTTAAAAGTTAAAAAGGCGTTTGCGAGAAGATTTATATGTGGCCTTTCTTCTTCCGGAATTATATTAGTTTTTGTTGTAATTTCGTTTATATTAATTTTCATTTTTATTTATGTTAATTTTTTAGTTACTATTCTACTATTTTTTATGTAGCTCGTGCCACCTCTTCTGATTGTCCTTATTTAGCAGTTTCGTGTTTGATTCAGGTATAACTTCAAGAAGATGGTTCGGGGCGAGTAGTTTCATACCTTTTTGACTTCTTGATCTTTTCTTTATTGTAAATGGACAATTATTTTCTTCCGGAAGTTTATTCCTTAAATTTACCTTTGGGTCTAATGGGCAAATGTTGATTGAACAGTTCTCAAACCTTGGGCAACATTCGGGGTTATTGTTTATTTTGTTTTTCATATTCATTGTGATTTTTGACCTTATAAATAATCTCAAAAAAACCCAACAATCTTCTCGCTATTTCTGCAGTAGTTCTTTCGTCAATATCTTCTTTAAATTCTTCTTTCCATATTTCTTGTAGTTCTTCAATTGTTTTTTTAGACAACATAAAAAAAATCACGCATCAGAATAGATGCGGCTTTTAAGATTTTTTTGATTATTAAATAATGTTTGGGCCGGCAATTTTATTTCATCGTTCCAATAATCAGTTATTGATTGTTCAACTTTTTGGTTATATTCAAAGACAAAACCTACCCTTTTCCTGTTTGTCCGATCTAATTCAATCAATTTATATCTAAGGGTTGTAAGCGTTGTGGCCAAATTAAGATCCGTAATAATTGTTTTTTTAATTCTCATAGTAATTTTTATCCTCTATTATCTTTATCGCAAAATTCCTAAAATTGGGGACACGAACTAAAATTTTGATGAAACAGAAAAACGGGCTCTTCGCCCGTCATTGAGATAAATATAGATTATTTTTTATATTTCTTTTATAAGTTTTTGTATAATTAAATCATATTCTTCTATTTTCTTTTTTAGTCCTTTTTTGTTTTTTCGCCCCCATTTTTGTTTTTTTAATATTTCACTATTCAACGCACCGATTTTATACCAATCTTTTATATATTTTTCATTGACTGATGGATAATTAATCTTTTCTTTAGCCTCTTCTTTCAATAATCTTTTGATTTTTTTAATCCCACCATAAGATAAAATTATAAAATCTCTAAAAAAATGCAAATAAGGCCTTTTTGTAATTTTTTTGTCGTATATTTTTCCTTCTTTATCAAAAGATAAATAAGTTTTAACTTTTTTTGTTTGGTTTAAAAAATATAAATCTTTCCAAGGATTGGGTGATAATAATAAAATTTTCAAAGCAGAAACTCCAATCCAATCATTTACTTTTAGTTTTTCAGCAGCTTTAAAAAGAAAATAACTAAAGTTGCAAATTTCATTTTGTATTTTTTCTAATCTCTCTTTTGACATTTTTTCATTCTTGTAAAAAATCTCAAAACTAACACCTTTTTCGTCGTATCTTTTTTTGACAGAAGGAAATTTATCCCTGATTTTGTTTACTAATAGTTCGGAAGAGGGGGTTAAGTATATTAGCATTACCTCTTGCAAAGATCTGTAGCCACTTAATAAAACTCCTCTTAATTGCCAAATTTTCTTTTCTGGCGTTTTTTTATTATCCGTTGTTATCTCTTTTAAATTTTTATCCTCTTCTCCTAATAAATCTGTCATTCTGGTTTTGTCATCATTTTTTGTGATAATTTCTTTATCCAGAGAACATACTTTTTCTTTTGGTCGTCGGTAGGAATCTACATAAATCCCTTTAGCTATCTTAGATAGTAAATTTTTCCATTTTCCGAGAGGATATTTTCCCTTTTTTATCTCTTTCAAAAATTTAATAAAAGTGTCTTGAACAAGATCTTCTGAATTATCACCCACTCTTTTTTTAAAATAATTTAAAAGTTGGGGGCGTTTTTTATTATAAAAACTATTAAAATCATTGTTTAACTTTTTTTCTTCATTTATATTCATTTTCATACTTATTTTAGTTTCATTTTACCTTATTTCAGACCAAATTTCTATTTACTCTTCAAAAAAATCCAGTTTTATGTTATAATAAATTTGTAAGGATAAAAATTAAATAGTCGTCTAACCCTTATAGGTTTCTATAAGGTATGGCCCAAAAACCTTTCACAGACATTAAGCTCGTCGTCAGAACATCTGTGAAAGGTCGTATCCCGAAAGGGGTATGGGTCTCGCAAGAGATCGTTGGCGGCGAGCTTTATGTTTTCCGCCATTGAATGAAGACACATTATGAATCTTTCTAGTTTACAATGGTGGCTCATAGTAATTATAAATTTAATTGGTTATCTCATTTTTTTGTCCGGACTAAAGTCAAGCCTAGTTGATTATTTGAGGCGACCCATTTCAGAAGCTATTGAGTTTATTGGTGGAGTTATAATCGTAATTTCTTTTATTGCAATGTTTTGGATATTCGGAATTATAGGTGGATTAATTCTCATAGCAATTTTCTGGTTTATAATAACTCCAATCGCCAGACTTTTAGTCAAAATTTAAAAACGAACTTATGAAAATAAAAATCAAAGCCCAAAAAGGATTTATTCAAATTCCCATACTGATAGCAATTATTGTTTCTATTATAGCAACCACGGGAATTGGTTATGGAATATTTGAATACCGTAAGACAGTAAAGATAATAGAAGAAGCTAAACAGTTAACGAAAGTAGAAAAATATAATGAGGCAATCGCAAAATTAGAGGTCGGTCTTAATGGGTGGACAATTAAGAATTTAGGAATCAAGCGACAAGAAATTTTTAATTGGATAGAGAAAAATAAGCAGCTTTTGATAGATGAAACAGAATATAATCAGGGAATAGAAGACTTTAATAAAAAAGATTGGGAGAGCGCTGAGGAATTATTATCAAAAGTTTCTGAGGACTCATCTTATTACCAAGACGCTAAAAGTAAAATAAAAGAATCTCAAGAAATGATAACAGGGAAGCGGATTGCCGAGGCGATTGGAAAAGCAACAGAGGAAACAAAGCAAGAGATGGAAAAGATAACGAAAGAAACAGAGATAGCAAAAAAAGAGGCTGAAGAAGCAAAGAAGATTGCTGAAGATGCGCAAGGAAAAATCAAGGAAGAGCCGAAAGCAGATATTGTCTCGCTAATAGAACAATGGAGACCAATAATAGCTTATATAGAATGTGATTTTTATTATGAGGGAACAGATATAAAATATCTTACTGTGGCTGGTTCTGGAGTTCTCAATAAACGTGACCATAAAGGTCATCCCATTCTTATTACCAATAGACACGTGGTTGTAGATCAAGAAAAGTATTCTCCAAAAATTTGTAGAATTAAACTTCCTGACAGAAAAGATGTTATTTCTGTTCCGACTGAAAATATATTTGAATCCTCAAAAGGATACGATGTGGCAAAAATATGGATTGGCTATTATCCTTATTCTGGTGATTACTATTCTTTTGATGTTTGCACGGAAACTCCTTCTATTGGAGAAGAAGTCATTATATTAGGTTATCCAGCCATAGGATCTTCAAATGATATTACGGCAACCGAAGGCATAATCTCTGGTTACGATGGCAATTATTACATTACTTCTGCCAAAATAGAACACGGAAACTCTGGCGGAGCTGCCATATTGACAAATAAAAATTGTTATTTAGGAATCCCAACATTCGCCCAAGTTGGATCTATAGAATCGTTATCAAGAATTTTGAAACCACTTCCATTTTGGTGGCAGAGAGAGTGAAAATTAAAAAATTAGAAGAAGAAAGAACAAAGCAAAAGACAGAACAAGAAGAAGCTGAGAAAATAGCTGAAGAGAAAGTGGTCAAAGAAGAAGCCCTTATTAAGGTTGAGAAATGTAAGTCAGAATATACCGCCAAGAAAGAAAAAATGATAACTGAATTTAATAATTATGAATTTCCACTTAAAGAATTGAAAGTAAAAAAGTGGAATTAGAAAACCCTCTAATGCCACTTATATTTGATATTTTATAATAATGAAAAATAATTAGAATTTATGGAGAATAAAGAAATGAAAAAAGCTGTAATATGTTCAAAATGTAGTGCATCATTTATTCCATTCAGGAGAGATTTTAAATGTCCAAATTGTGGTGAGCCAACGAGTGATTTTTTTGATCTCATCCCTAGTCTAGTTAATTTAATGGAATGCAATAAAGAGAAATATGGAAAATATAGACCTAATGATTGGGAAGTTAATTCTTTTTCAGAAAATATACAGCGGTATACATCTGAAATTTTTGATATAATTGACGAAAAAGGATTTAATGACCCAGAAGATTTTATAAAGTATTATTTCAATAGAGCAAGAAAAGATGGTAAGGAAAAATATATATGTAACCATTTTGAAGATATTGCGTTGGCAATAGCTATAGAAATGCGAAAAAGATTAGAGGAGAGACAAATAAAGAAGCTGAAAAAAGCTAAAACAGGGGAGTCAATTGCTTTTGATAAAGCTTATGGAGTTGTTGTTGATGGCAAAGATACAGGCAGAAGATTTATCCGGAAAGAAGACGCCGATAAATACTTGAAACAGCAAAGCCAACAGAATAAAAAATAAAATAACTTAAAAAAGCTCCCCTTGGGGGGAGTTTTTACTTATAAATTTAGCTTGTTTTTAAAGAAAAAAAATGATACTTTTAAGTATAGATAAGTATGTTTATTACTATGAAAATGAATATGAATTATGCAAAAAGAAGCTAAAGCACGAATTAAAATCAATAATTTACTTCAGACATCTGGTTGGAGATTTTTTGATACAAAAGATGGCAAAGCTAATATAACAGTAGAGAGTAACGCCAAATTAGATGAAGTAGGAGAAGATTTTGAAAAAGCAAGTGAGGGGTTTATTGATTATCTTTTATTAGACGAAAAGGGTTTCCCAATTTGCGTTTTAGAGGCGAAATCTGAAGATAAAGATCCTTTGGTAGGTAAGGAACAGGCCCGTAAATATGCGAACAGTCAAAATGTTCGTTTTGTTCTTCTCTCAAATGGAAATATCCATTATTTTTGGGATAAGGAGCTGGGCAATCCTACTAGAATATCTGTATTCCCAAGTTTGAAGAGCTTAAAGGGAAATAAAGAGTTTTCTCCTGATACCGAGAAGTTGACCCAAGAAGACATTCAAGATGACTATATCGCGCTTACTCAAAATTCTTTTTATCAAAAAGATCCTCGTTGGCTTGATGAGAAAAAGCGTCAGCGGTTTATTGGCGATACTGGTTTAAACCTTCTTCGTCCATATCAGCTTGACGCTGTTAAGAAAATTCAAAAAATAGTAGCTGATGGGAAAAATAGATTTCTTTTTGAAATGGCTACCGGCACCGGCAAAACTCTTTTGGCGGCAGCGATCATTAAGCTATATCTTAAAACTGGAAACGCGCGCAGGGTTCTTTTCCTTGTTGATCGCTTAGAGCTTGAAAACCAAGCGGAAAAAGCATTCAACAATTATCTAAAAGCTGATTACAGAATTGTTGTATTCAAACAAAATAGAGATGATTGGCGTAAGGCGGAGATTGTGGTCACAACGGTTCAAAGTATTTCTCACGACAATAAATATCTAAAAGTCTTCACTCCTACTGATTTTGATTTAATAATTTCTGACGAGGCTCATCGTTCTATTTCTGGGAACAGCAGAACGATTTTTGAATATTTTATTGGCCATAAGTTGGGCCTTACTGCGACACCAAAAGATTATCTTAAAAATCTTTCTAAAAAAGATATAAACGAACGCGATCCAAGAGAAATAGAAAGAAGAAACCTTCTTTCAACTTATAGAACATTTGGTTGCGAGAGAAGCGAGCCGACTTATCGTTATTCTCTTGTTGAAGGGGCAGAAGATGGTTATTTAATATTGCCTTTAGCTATTGATTGTAGAACTGAAATAACAACTCAATTATTATCTGATGAAGGTTATGCGGCACAAGTTCAAAATGATGAAGGAGACGAGGAAGAAGTTATTTACAGACAGAAAGACTTTGAAAGGCATTTCTTCTCCGAACAAACAAACAATGAATTCGTTAAAGCGTTTTTAGACAATGCTTCAAGAGATCCTATAACCGATGAAATAGGTAAAACTATTATTTTTTGTGTAAGCAGGAGGCACGCCACTAAAATAACAGCTATTTTAAACAGCTACGCAATGAATATGTTTCCCGGCAAGTATAATTCTGATTTTGCTGTTCAAATTACTTCTGACATTCCTGATGCGCAAAAAATGACCATAAATTTTGCCAATAATAACTTAAACGGCCATACCAAATTCCTTGAGGGCTATAAATCCAGCAGAACAAGGGTTTGCGTAACCGTAGGAATGATGACGACAGGTTATGACTGCCAAGACATATTAAATCTTTGTTTATTAAGGCCTATTTTCTCTCCAACAGATTTTGTTCAAATTAAAGGACGTGGCACAAGGCCCTATAATTTCAAGTATGAAAAAGAAGAGGAGAGAACAACTAAAAAGAAAGAAAATTATAAACTTTTTGATTTTTTTGCTAATTGCGAATACTTTGAGAAGAAGTTTCCTTATGATGAAGTTATTAAACTCCCGCCCCGAAAGAAAGGGCCGGGCGGTGATTTGCCACCAGAACCACCGATTCATATTGACGACACCTCAATTAATATTCCAGATCCATTAAAAACATTAGAGGTGATAAATTTTGAAGGCAATATAATGCGAGTGGATAAAGAACTTTATGTGAACAAGTTTGAGAATGTTATTAAAGATGCAGCTAAAAAAGATGAGCAATTTAAGGAAGCTCTTGATGCAGGTGATTATGAACAAATGGAAGTGTATGTTAAAGAGAAAATCTTTAACAAGCCAGAAGATTTCTTTACTTTAGAACGAATAAGACAGGGTTATCAATCAGATCGTCGTTTATCTCTTTGGGAGATTTTAGACAAGGTTTTTGATCGCATTCCTCGTTTTAAATCAAAGGATGAATTAGCTCAAGAAGAATTTGAGAAGTTTTTAGTTAATTCTGATATTAAGCCAGAGCTTTATTATGAAGCCAGAGAATTTTTTAGAAACTATCTTATTGATGAGAATTTTCGGATTGCCGTTAATCAAAAACGATTTAATAAATATGCCGACAACCCGACAATGTTGGAAGTTTTCAAAAAGTTAGGCAAAAATCGTATTGCCGAAATTCCAGAATATATAAAAGACAATGTTAAATTAAATACCTTCGTTTAATTATTATGCTTACCGCAGAAACAAAAAGAAAAATTGATTACTTGCGCGATGTGCTTGTTGGTAGGATTCCAGTTCCATCTCAACAAATTGAGCAGATAACGCTTGGCTTGATCTATAAGTTTATGAGCGATATTGATGAGCAAAATGAAGAACTGGGCGGAAAATCATTTTTTGGCGGTGAATATAAAAAATATGCTTGGAAGAATATAATGGATCGCTCTCTTGCTGGCCACGAGAGGGTTTTATTTTATTCAGAAGGATTAGAAAAGATGGGTCATAATGGTAAAATACCGCAACTATTTAGAGATATTTTCAAAGGAGCATTTTTACCATTCAAAGACCCGGAGATATTGGGCTTATTCCTAAAAGGTATAAACGAATTTAAGTATGAAAATAGTGAAGAATTAGGTAATGCTTTTGAATATCTTTTATCAACCGCTGCCTCGCAAGGAGACGCTGGTCAATTCAGAACACCACGCCACATTATTGATTTTATCGTTGCAGTAGTTGATCCGCAAAAAGAAGACAGGATTTTAGATCCTGCCTGTGGCACAGCCGGCTTTCTTATTTCTGCTTATAAGCATATTTTGAAAAATAACACAGATGAAAAATCAGGCAGATCCGGATCTTTATTGACCGCAACAGAAAGAAAGAAATTGACCAAAAACATTGTTGGTTATGATATTTCCTACGAAATGGTGCGTCTTTCTCTTGTAAATCTTTATTTACACGGTTTTGCCGAACCAAATATTTACGAATATGACACATTAAGCAGTTTGGAGCGTTGGGACGATAATTTTGATTGCTTATTAGCTAATCCGCCATTTATGACGCCAAGAGGCGGGATAAAACCCCACAACCGCTTCCCAATACAAGCCAAGCGTTCAGAGGTGCTGTTTGTGGATTACATAACCGAGCATTTAACTCCTAATGGCAAAGCTGGTATCATCGTGCCAGAAGGTATAATTTTTAAGAATGACGGTGCCTACAAACAACTTCGTAAGCTGTTGATAGAAGATGGTCTTTGGGCGGTGGTTTCCTTGCCACAAGGCGTGTTTAATCCTTATTCCGGCGTTAAGACAAGTATTTTATTTTTTGACAATACGATTGCAAAACAAACAAAAGAAATGTTGTTCGTTAAAATTGATAGTGATGGTTATGATTTAGGTGTTCAAAGAAGACCGATTGATAAAAACGACTTGCCAACAAGGTTGGCTCTTTTGGAAAAATATAAACAAGTTGTTCAGGGGAATAAAAAGTTTAGTTTAAGCATAGAAGAAGAAAAATTCGCGAGTGTTGTTGAAAAAGAAAAACTTGCCGAAAGCGGAGAATATAATTTATCTGTAGACAGGTATAAAAAAGTGGTGGATTATAGCAATCAAAAGTGGCCAATGGTAAAACTGGGCGAAGTGTTAAATTATCAGCAACCAACAAAATACATCGTAAAATCGGTTCAATATGATGATAAATATACTACTCCAGTTTTAACGGCTGGGAAAACTTTTATTTTAGGATATACCAACGAAAAAGAAGGAATTTTCAGCGAGAATTTACCAGTTATTATATTTGATGATTTTACCACAGCAATAAAATTTGTTGATTTTCCTTTTAAAGTTAAATCATCAGCAATGAAGATATTGCACACAAAAAAGGATAAGGCAGATATTAGGTTTTTATATTATGTAATGCAAAAAATTAAATTCGCAGGTAACGAACATAAACGATACTGGATTTCAGAGTATTCAAAAATAAAAATTCCTTTTCCACCCATTGAAGTCCAAAAAGAAATTGTTGCCGAATTGGAAAGTTATCAAAAAATTATAGACGGCGCAAAACAAATAGTAGATAACTACAAGCCAACTATAAAAATTGATCCAAAATGGGAAAAAGTGAAGTTGGGAAAAGTGTGTGAAATTGGTTCAAGCAAAAGGGTTTTTGAGTCAGATTGGAAAGCTGAAGGAGTTCCATTCTATCGCGCAAGAGAAATAGTTAAACTATCAAATACGGGCTTTGTTAAAAATGAACTATTCATATCAGAAGAAATGTTTTTGAAGTATTCTAAAAAATATGACTATCCAAAAGAGGGAGATCTAATGGTTACGGGAGTCGGTACGCTCGGAGTTTGTTATTTAGTCAAAAAAGATGACAAATTTTATTTTAAGGATGGAAACATAATTTGGTTTAAGAATTTTAAAAATAATACTTCTTCCAGATTTGTTAGGTATTTATTCCAAGATAAATTTGTGAAGGATCAGATTAGCGCCAATGCTGGTGGTGGGATGGTTGGGACATATACCATTACGCGTGCAAAAAACACAGTAATTCCTCTTCCACATATTAAAACTCAAAACCAAATCGTGGCGAAAATTGGAGAAGAACAAAAAATGATTAAAACAAACAAAGAATTGATTAAACTTTTTGAGCAAAAAATTAAAGATAAAATCTCCGAAATTTGGGGAAAATAAATTATGAAAACAGAAAGACAAAAATTAAAAGAGGATTCAACTAGAGACCTTTATTGGAGTAGGGTTTATTTTATTTCTGACGATGGATTAAAAAAATCAAAAGTTTTATTGTGTGCTTCTTTTGAGTATATCCAACAGCTCTTAAAAAAAGACGCTTTTGAGGAAGCCGATTTTGATTCTTGGCTGGAAAAGGTTGTTAAAAAATGGATTAAGTTGAAAGATGATATTTTTAATCAAGATATTCATTACGATGTTTACGCAACCACGAAAGAAGGAGAGGCCAACGGATTAGATTTTTTACTTGAAAAGGCAAAATCATAGCGTAGGCAGTATTAAAAGTTATGCCCAATTCATTTCAAGATTATACAGCTCAATTCTTCTGGGATTTTAAGAGAATGGACAATGTAAATTACAATTTTAAAATTGCGGAACTTTTATATACTCAAAAAAAAGTAACCAGCAATCCTCTTTTTATTAAGCCAATAACGATAACATTGATTTCAATTATTGAGTGTATGCTGTATGACTTTATAATACGAGTTAAAACTCATAACGCTGATAGAATCCCTAATCTAGAACAAAGTATTATTGATGATATCAGAACCAAAGAAATAGATCAGTTTGAAGTAATAATTGCTCAAGTCAAAAAACAAAATCTATTAAGAGCATTTTCTACATCTAATATTTATTTAGATTTAGGTTTATTGAGGAAAATTCGCAATAGAATTCATATACAAAATGTTCGGCAAGAGTTAGATAAAGATGATTATGATGTTTTTGCAGAAGATAATCTTAAATTAGCAGAAAAAATGCTTGAAAGAGTATGCGAGGTTCTATGTAACGTATACCCAAGATGGAATCGTCAACCACTTTTAATGATTGATTTTCCACGACCATGGCTGTAGAGAACAGGCATTATTCAACTAACGCCTTCAGCTGATTAAGAGTAATTTCCGGGAATTTGAATGCTTTTTCCCATTTTAAGGTTCTGAAATCGTTCGCCAGAGCGAGC
>Ga0307992_1001509_pt1 | contig 13709 bp, 21 predicted proteins | sample EllFjometagen133_FD_203162 | JGI IMG/M metagenome (GOLD analysis project Ga0307992, IMG submission 203162) | Marine microbial communities from Ellis Fjord, Antarctic Ocean - #133 | ecosystem: Environmental > Aquatic > Marine > Unclassified | place: Southern Ocean | collected 2014-10-08
CACCAAGCCACGGGTGAGGTCGGTCGAGCCAAACCCTTTGACTTCATTGAGCCCAAAGGCCCGGTGGGAGGCATTTGACCAGATGTCAGGGGATGAGCTGGCCGTTCAGAGGATGAATGACCTTCGTAAGTACGCCACTCATAGTGTCGGAGTCGAACGAGCCTCGAAGATTAGAGGCGGTAAAGCTGCGCTCATCCCTCTGATTCTGGAGAAACGGGGGGCGTAGGGGCTACGAGCATGGCGTCTTCCATGAAGTCGGGATCCGTCAAGCAGTGAGTGGCGATCTCGAAGGAAGCTGCGATGTAATGCTGCCTCTGTTCGATGGTCAGCCATTTCGTCTTGAAAGCCAGCCACATGGCGTGCTCCATGAGGTAGGTAGCTGCCATTTTCCGGTCCCGCTCTTCATCAGGCTGCCAGCACTTCCCTGCGAGGAAGTCTGCTCTCGCCAAGACTTCATTATTGAAACCCTTGCGTCCGTCGCAGACAGCGAGCCTGCACCACATCTCACCGTAGTTCTGAGTGCCGTCGTCGATGATGATGAAGGGGGTTCCCACAAGGTCATGCTCGATAAGGTACTTGCGTACTAGGTCTCCACCACCAGAATAACGGGCAGTTGTGTCGATGAGATCCATCGGTCGGGTCAATCCGGCAGTAACAAAGTCTTTGCGGAGTTGTTCAATCCCGTAGACGTTCCATGCCGAGTTGAACACGACTTGGAGATTCCGCGAAACCATCAACGTGTTCAGGTTGGCCACCAACTTGGGGTCGAGTTTCCCATGGGATTCTGACCCGTAAGCGTTCATCACTCCGTCCACGTCGAGGAAGATTTTTCCGCGACGTTTAAGTCTGTTCATCGCCTGTTGCTTCCGTTTGATGTGGACCATCAAAATCCGTGGGTCCAGTAGCCTGTCGAGTACAAGCTGACCGTACCGTCAGCTTGATTGATTCGTTCATCAACAATGCTCCCCATGAACTCCATTGCCTCTGCGACATCATCTGCCAAGTCTTCAGGGACTGTTGCAGATGCCGTCCCCTTCCAGTGACCGTCAGGATGCTGGACGTGTTCGTTGTAGAGCACCCGCAGGTGCTCGACTCGTGAAGACGTGGGGACGCAGGATGGGACCTGGATGCTGACCTTGGTCCCATCAGTCGCCGTCGCTTCAATCGTCGTCGTATCGTACATGGTGGGAAACTCCAAAGGTCATCCTCTTACATGCCCTATACGAGCCAGTAATTTATTCTGAACCCCCATAAAAGGTTTCCACTTTCGGGTTCAGAATGGTGGGGTGGCGCGTATAGGGCATGTAAGGGGTTGAGACCCCACCCACTAAGGGGATGCAAAATGCACGTCAAGCCCAACACGAAAAACACCAATCTCCGCACTACCGACACGAACTTCGAGGTGGTGGACATGCGGGGCGTGCCGGGCTGGCCGGAGGGTCAGGGCGGGCTGCTCTTCGAGCACCGTGAAATGCGGACCATCCAGTGCAAGTACACCGGCTCCCCCATCAAGCGGTATGCCCACTACCTCGTTCGCACCGCCGCTGGCGAAGAGGGCTGGCGCATCGACCTGTTGCCCCGCATCGGCCCGACCGAGACGGTCTACGGGCTGGACCGGGCGACCCATTGGGCGACGAACCACGAAGCGGCCTCCGCCCTTCAGGGTCGGCTGGATGAAATCCGAGACAACAGCAGCCTGGGCTCCTGATAAGGGGGTTCAGAACGGCTCGCAGAAGCGTATTAGGATTGTGGAGGACAACATGGACGAAGACACCAAGACCATCACCATCGGTTTCCGAATCCCGGTGGGCGTGGACATGACCAGTGAGCAGAGTGCCGCTTACAAGGCGGTCATCGTCGAGGCCCTGGGAGCCTACCACTCTGACTACGAGGGCACATCTGGCTACGACCCGACCACGGCGGAGCTGGTCTCCGACCTGCTGACGGAGAGCTAGACCATGCCTGTTCCAGATCCATCGACTGCCGAAGGTCAGAAGCAGATGCAGCAAGCTGCTGATCAGCGGGTCAACAGCCTCTACCGGACTTTCAACGAGATCCAGACGGGACCAAACCCGCTGTCTCGTGCCGATGTGCGAAAGCTCATCGACAGGTGTCCCGCTCGTTACTACATGCTGGAAAATTGGGCGACCCCCAAGGGAAACATGGACTAGGAGGTATGATGTCCGGCAGGAACCAGAGCGACCTACGTCCACTACTACGCAAGGCCCGTAAGGCGGGCGTTCGCGTCGAGAGAACCAACGGGGGGCATATACGGTTGTTGGCCCCCAATGGTGATTGGTACATCTCGTCATCGACGCCAGGGTCGGCCAAGACAATCTACCGGATACGTTCCTGGTTCCGACGGCAAGGGCTAGTGGTAGCTTTGTAGATAGGGAGAGAAATGAGCAAGGTTCTCAGCTTTTACCGTGGCGAGGGCACCGATGCCCGTGGCCGGACCCTGGCGTCCTACTTCGACGAGAACGATGATTGGTGGGAGAGGTGTCATAACCACGTTCAATGGGCCTTTCCGCTGCCTGAGCCATCAAAGGCACAGCCTTCGAGCCCTGTGGCGACCGATGCCGACTATGACGCCATCGAGGATGACCCGGTGCTGAAGGCCCGGATGGTCTCCATGCTGGGTCGCTACATCGTTTTCCTCGAACGGACGATGGCATGGCGACAGCCGATGGATCACAATCACCTACGGATCACCCGCGTCATCCGGTGCCTGTGCCGCTGTGGTTTGCTCGACATGGCGTTCGAGTTCAACCGCTACGTGCAAAAGGTGGTGGGCGAGGCTGTAGGCGAGAAGACCTGCTGGTTCTGGGACGAAGCTCTCAAGCGAAACCCTGCGTGGCTGATCAAGGAGATCCCATGAAGACCCTCAAGGAACTGACATCTAAAGGGCTCAAGCAGGCCCTTCGGGGCGAGTCGGATGCCCCCGACCGCAACACCCCCGACACCAAGCACCCCAGGATGGTCAACGCTTATGGGCAAGAGAGCAGCGGTCCAAACCCTCACGTTGGGGATGACCTGACGGAACGCGATCTGGATGACTTGTACGACGCCGTGATCCGGGGAGTTCGGAGGGACAGTCTCATGGCTGAATGGTGGTGGGACAAGCCTCACCAGCTCTTGAATCGGCTTCTACTTCGACTCACCCGTGCGGAACACCCAGAACTGGAGGAGATCCCCAAGTGACCACCCCCAGCACCTCTCCCGAGATCGTCATCACGGTCGGGTATCCCGGCTCCGGCAAGGGTACCTACGTCAAGCCGCTCTTGGCCCAGGGCTACCTGTGCTTCAACCGGGATACTCTCGGCGGCAAGACGAGCAAGGTCAACAGCCCCATCTACGAAGCTGCCAGAGAGGCATTCGCTTGGGGCTGTCGGCACTTCGTCTTCGACAACACCTATGGTCAGGTCGGATCCCGTGCCGCTGCTGTCGCCTTCGCCCAGGAGGTGGGGCTGCCCATCCGGGTTCTGTGGCTTCAGACGACCTTGGAGCAGGCACAGCTCTTCGCCGCCCGTCGGCAGATGCAGCGGTACGGCACGGTGCTTCGCAAGGATGAGTACAAGGCCCACAAGGGGGACGACAATATGTTCCCTCCGGGGGCTCAGTTCGCCTATCGCAAGCAGTTCGAGCCGCCGACGTTGGCCGAAGGCTTCGCCAGCATCGAGAAGGTCAAGATCAAGACGGAGTGGGGGGCTGAGTACGTCAACAAGGCCATCATCATCGACCTCGACGGCACCGTTCGAGACACGCCGGATCTGAAGGTCTGCCCGTGGCCCCGCAACGTGGGTGAGGTGGTGGTCCGCCCCGGCTGCGGAGCCTTGCTGAAGGCGAAGCAGGCAGAGGGCTACCTCATCTTCGCCGTGACCAACCAGAGCGGGTGCAGCCGCGAGGAGACCGACCCCAAGTACGTTAGCGAAGAGGACGTGCAGGCTTGCATCCGAGAGACCGAGAGGGCTCTCGGGTTGCAGTGGAACGGTGCGCTCTACGCCACCGACCGTGGTGGTCCCCCATCTTCCTTCATGCGGAAGCCCTGTCCCGGCATGGGGGCCTACTTCATCGAGCTGCACAAGCTCGACCCTGCCCAGTGCGTGGTGGTTGGAGACATGACCAGTGATCGCACCTTTGCGTCACGGTGCGGCTTCCAGTTTCAGTGGGCACATGAGTTTTTTCGGTAGGAGATCATCATGACAGACTCAATTGAACAGCTCTATATCCTCCGCCTCTACGACATGATGGACGGCTGGATCGATGTGGGGTCACCCTGCACGAAGGCCAGGGCGGATGCCAAGTGGGACAAGAGGACCAACTTTGGCAAGCGGATGACCTGTTACGCCGACGGGGATTACTTCAAGGTGTTCCCGGCCAACACCAAGATGGTTCAGACGCCAGAGTTCCGGGGGAGGTAGCTGGTGTCCCCCCACGACCCGACAAACATCGACGAGTCCGTCATCATCGGTGACAGCATCTGCGGCGACTGTGGGGCCGTGCCCGGTGCCCACCACATGCCCGGTTGTGACGTAGAGCGTTGTGGCTGCCACAACGGGGGCCAGCAGGCAATCTCGTGTGGCGAGTGCGACGATGAATCCTACTGGCAGAACCGCATCCGCTGGACGGGCGAGTGGCACGGCAAGAAGGAATGCCGTCACCACGGGTTCTACTGCCACACCCTTGTGGACGGCGAACCTGTGGAGGATCCATCCACCATTTTGCCTGCACAACAGGCTGGGGCCAAGGTCCAGTGGTACGTTCCCTGCGACAAGGGCGACATTGGGGCTCACGAAGACCTGAACCGCTGGCACAGCAAGGGCTGCCCTGGGATCTCTGAGGAACCATGACGAAACCAAGCCTGATTCTTCTCGATATGGATGAAGTTCTCGTGGACTTCGTTGGCCCGTGGCTCGCCCGCACTCGCCCCCACATCGCTTATGACGACATCATGGCTATGGACTGGGGCAAGGCTGGCAACCTCCAGTCGCTACTCGACATCACCAGCGAGGACTTCATCGCTGAGTTGAAGCTGTTCCCCCCATCGTGGTGGCAGGGCTTGCCGTGGATGCCGGGCGGGCAGGAATTGCTCAAGCTCGTTGTCGATTCCGGGGTGCCCTGGGCCATCTGCTCTGCGCCATCCGCCTGCCCCAACTCTGCGGCAGGCAAAACGCACTGGGTGGCGGATCAGCTTGGCGACCTGGGAAAAAAGAAGCTCATCCTCGTAGACGACAAGTCGTTTCTTGCCCACCCCGGCGTCATCCTCATCGACGACATGCTGCGCTACACGGAAGCGTTCCGGCAGGCTGGTGGCGAAACCGTGATTGTCCCCCGTCCGTGGAACAATGGCACAGAGGCGGAATATGAGGCGTTCAAGGAAACCTTGAGGTCAGGGGGTTTTGATTCATCTCCAGCCGGGTAGATTGGGGCATGTGTACCAGAGCCAAAGCAGCCGCCGACCGCATCCGCAAACACGTTTCTATCATCCAAGTGCTCGTCACTTTGGGTTACGATGTCCGTGCTGACGGCGGGGACCGGGAACAGCAGTTCCGTTGTGACCTCCACGGCACCGGCCAGGACGGCAAACCTTCCGCCCGCGTCTACCCTGACAGCAACTCCTGGTATTGTTTTGGCTGTGGCCTGACCCGTGACGCCATCGGGACGTTGCAGGCCAAGCAAGGCATTGGGTTCTGGCAGGCGGTCAAGGTTCTTGAGCAGGCACATGGTCTCGACCCGCTGCCCATGGACTACGGTTCAGATGAGCGGGGAGAAACGGCCCTCGGGGAGATGCGGAACAACCTCACCCGCAACACGACCTACGAGGACGAAGAGGAGCGGACGAAACGGGTCGTCGAGAACCTGACGACCGACCGGGACCTCCCGTTGAGGCGCATCCTGGCGTTCTGGGAAGCCTTCGACAAGGTGGTCTTTATGGTCCGTGGGCCTCGCGGAGACGGTGGGGTTTGGACGGAACACAAGGGCAAGAACATGATCGCCGCCTTGCGTGAGCGGATCTTGGAGAAGCTGAAGGAGCACCACGCCCAATGAAGCTCCAGAGATTCAGCCTCGACGTAGGCAGTCTCGGCGGCAAGATCGACATTCTTCGCCCTCTGCCTACCGAGACCCGAGATGGCGACCGCCTGCTGGTAGACCCATGGGGTGTCCTTGCCCCTCTGCGGGAGGCCCCTGAGTTCGCCACCCTTCTTCCCGTTGTCGATGGCGAGGCTTTCAGCGACGCTCTCCACGGTAGGATGCGACCGCTGATGTTGCAGATCGGGCCGGAGCCCAAGTACCAGTTGGTTCGTATTCCGGCCCCCTTCAATGAGTGCGTGCGGTCAGGCAGTTGCATCATGTTCGACGCCAAGCGGTGCCAACCCCGCAGCAAGAAACTGCCCGAGTGCTGGCTACCCCGAGGTAGTGAAGGTGCTGCTCAGAGGGCTATGGCAATAGTGACGTTGACGTGGGCCGAAAATCGCTATGTGGTCATCGTCGAGGGGGTCGAGTTCGTGGTGGGTTCGGGTAAATAGAGACGACACCGACGGAGTGCAGATGGATTTTCTTGAGTTCGTGGATCAGAAGGACCCTCTCGTAAAGTACGACTGGATGGAGAGCGGCAATTTCGAGTTCATCCTTGTCACCCCTGACAACATCACCGAGTGCATCGACGCCTGTATCAACGGAGTCAATGGGAGGTTCGCTCTCGACCTCGAAACGACGGGTATTGACAACCGCGTAGACGATGCCACCGGCACGACCAAGGACAAGATCGTCGGCGTGTGCCTGTCGGGCGACGGCAAACGAGGCTGGTACATCCCGCTACGGCACCGGAACACCAAAGAGTCCCCAACCGCAGCCGAGCACAATATTCCGTGGTCATTGTTCGACCGTGAATTCCGTCGGCTGATGGATGCTGTGGATGCTGGCAATGCCGTCGCCATTTTCCACAATGGCAAGTTCGACCAGGAGTTCTTGGAGTTCCATGGGGGCGAGCCCTACGGCAAGTGGGACGGCGTGAAGCGGTGGGAGGACACCCTGATCCTCGCCTACCTGCGGAACAGCCGTGCTCGCCGTAAGGGACTGAAGGCCATGTCCGAGGCATCGACCGAGGCGGACAACACGAACGTCTGCGGCGGCCCTGGTCTCGGCATGAAGATGTTCGAGCTGGAAGACTTGTTCCCCGAAGACCACCCCAAGAGCCAGTACGACTATTCGCTGCTCGATCCGTCCGAGGAAGGCCCGTTGATCTACGGTTGTTCGGACGCCATCTGCACCTACCTCCTATGCGACCTCCTGTTGCCAGTCGTGCTGACCCCAGAACACGGGTTCAGCCAGCGGCAAATCTACAACATCGAGAAGGCTTGCATCATTTGCTGTCGGTGGATGGAGCGGAACCGCATTCCGACCGACCCCGCGAAGGTCATGGATTTGATCAAGCTGGGCCAACAGGAGTGGTTCAACTCGATCATGGAGGTCTATCGGGCGGGAAGCAAGATCCTGGGTCGTGACGTGATGCCGGGCTACTACAAGGTGTTGAAGAACAACAAGCCCGGTGTTGATGGTGGTGGCTTCGTACCGAATGACCCCACGAACTTACTACCTGAACAGATCCTCCGGGCCAAGACGTTTGAAAGTCGCTACTTCCCCAACCCGATTGGTCGAGCTGACACGAGAGGGGGCAACTGGCCACTCATCTATGATGTGAACGCTCCCAAGCAGCTTGGTCAGATGTTCGAGGAAATGGAGGTGCCGGGGCTCGTCTACACCGAGAAGAGTGGGCAGGTAAAAACCGCCAAGGATGTTCTGAACAAGGTCATCCAAGATGCCGAGAAACGCTTCCCCTTCATGGGGCTGATCAAGCGGTTCCGTGAGACCAACAAGGCCCTCGGCAGCTACTTGTTCCCGATGCTCGAAGACGTTGACCCCAACGACTTCACGATGCGGATCAACTTCAACTCGCTCAAAACCGATACGGGCCGCTTTTCGACCCCGGCGACCGAGAAGGAGTTGACATCCCAGAAGAAGAAGCATCGCATCCCCGGCTGGCCCGAAATCAACCTTCAGTCGATGCCTTCCACTTACAACCCCAAACGACCAGTCTGCATGAATCGTTTGCGTGAGTGCGTTGCAGCCCGCCCCGGCTACAAGCTCGTCGCCATCGACTTCGCTGGTGAGGAGCTGCGGCTTGTCACCAACTTGAGCCGGGAGCCAAAGTGGCTCGAAGAGTTCTTTCGGTGCAGTACGTGTGGCCGGACGTTCCCCCGTGGTGATGGGCGTGTGACTCCCATGGCACCCCCAGCCCGTTGCCCCAACTGTGGCGGCGACAAGATCGGTGACCTCCATACCCTGACCGCTCTGTCCATCTACGGAGAGGACGCCACCCGCAAGTCGGATTGGAAGCATCTTCGAGGCAACGCCAAGGGTGTGAACTTCGCCCTCTGCTACGGTGGCGGCGGAGGTGCCGTCGTCCGTGCGTGCAACGTAGACAAGAATGAAGGCTGGCGGATCAAGAACCAGTTCGATGGGACGTACACGGGACTCAAACACTGGTGGGCGGGGCAGCACAAGTTCGCCAACGACCACGGATTCGTGCGGACTGCTTTTGGCCGCATCTATCCGGTGCCGGACATCTGGTCGGCAGACGGCGGCTTCCGATCCAAGGCAGAGCGCAACTCCGTCAACGGCCCCATCCAGGGATCCGGTGCCGACATCATCAAGATCGCCATGGCCTTGGTTTACAAGCACTGCAAAAAGCGGGGCTGGCTGACTACCTGTCGCCTCATCGGCTCGATGCACGATGAGTTGGTGTTCGAGATTCACGATGACATCATCGAACAGGCGATCAACGAGATCGTCCTGATCATGACCAGCAACAAGTTCGTTTCAACAAAGCGTTGGCCGGTTCCGCTGACGGTGGATGTTGAGATCGGCCCCAACTGGACGGTCTCTTGGGACCTCAACGAGATGCGCAACAAAGAAATCCGGTTCGAGGGTGACAAGAAGGTCAATGAGCCTTACGAGCCATTGCTCAAGGAATGGAAGGGCTCACCGGCAGACTTCAAGGACGCAGTAGCCGCCTACCCCGGTAAATTCCAGAGCTGGACTGCGATGCCGCACTGCTACCCGATATCACTGCGTCCGTTCTTCAAGAACCTGAACGGGCCGGGCGAACCCGACCCGGATGCACCCCCTGTGACGCCTTCAGAGCCTCCTGTGGTGGCATCCCCCCATGTGGACCAGGGGACGCCGACAGAACCCCAGGAAGATGCTCCTGTGACTGTTTTGGATGAAGTCCCTGTAGTGGTCGAGGAAACTGAAGGTGCCCCAGTCACTCTGACGCCCCCGATGGATGATGGATCGGGCGTGTTCCAGTTCACGCTGCACGCCCGCATGTCAACCATCACATGCGTCAAATTGGCGGAAGTCATCCATGCTTGTCAGAATCGTGGGACTCGCAAACTGCAATTGCTGTTGCCAGACGGCACGGTGCTGAGTGGCTGGTCTGACGGTGATGTGTACGTCAATAACCAACAGTTCTACTGGTGGGCACAGCAGGCGGGGCTATAAGTGGGTATGATGGCCCGTCACTCTTGGTGAGGTGAAAACCGGATGAATGCTCTCAAGATAGGCGAAGGCGACAACCAGACCACACATATCTGTGCTCACTGGAAGACCTTTCCCCCGCCCGGTGCTGGCGGTGATGTGGAAAGTCTACGTCACAGCGGGGCCATCGACACAGCTCAATACACACGTCTCCGGCTTTGGCAACGGGACTGCGGCCTGTTCAAGATGGATGACAAATGCCTCCAGTGCCCGCACCGTCGGCAGATCGTGTGGAAGACCAGAGGGCCATACCTCCTGTCTCCCGACGGGGTAGAGACCCCAGTGGTGGACTCGGCTCAAGGTGAGGCTTCTCCCCGTAACCGCCATATGGCCGGGATCTTCCGCCGCCCTGGCACTAAGGGATCCCACGAGCCCGCTGCATGGACCAAGAATAAGTAGGCGGTGATGGGCAACTACCTCTCCGATTGCAATAGCGGCAAACTTCGGATTGACCCAAAGTCTTTTCAGCAAACGTGGTGCGTCCGATGCTCACGCCCTGATTGTGACTTCGCTCAGTTCGCTCGGGATGACCCCATGGCCATCCGCCAAGCAACATGGCGGGAGAGGTACTTTGGGGACAATCAGGCGGACTTGGATGTACCCGCTTTCGCCCGCATCGCCGCCATCGACTTCCCTGACCTGATGCGAAAGGCTGTCCGCCTGGAAATCAGCGAACGGAGAGGCGATTGGTCCGTCCCTGAGATCGAAATCACGGACGGCAGAGTTGTCCAGGCCAGCCCCGACACGACCGATCAGGTGGACGAAGCTGTCCGCCGACTGGGCCAGAAAGAGGAACAAGAGAAGTTCCTTACAATTTCGGAGGAGCCTTTGCTGGAGGATGGGGACATCCATCCTGGTGAAAACGAGACCCCCTTTATCGAAGAAGAAATGGAAGTATCAGGAACAAGCACCCATCCACCCGAAAATAAGGGTTCACACCATCCCCCCAGTAGAGCACCGAGACCCACTGCCCGAAACGTGCCTGACCGGGGTGAAGTGATGCTTGGCGGGGCTCCGGTGCCCATTAAGAGATCCCTTCCGACCAAAGAACATGACCCTTGGGCTTCGCCGCCCAAGCCCAAGCATGTAGTGGTCAAAGCCGGGGCTACCATCATTCTTGGCGGCAAAACATGACCGACCTCAACACCATCCTCAAGCAGTTTGCCGAGCAGGTCGTGGGTGACTTCCCTGAGCTGGGGCAGACTCTCGACGATGCCAAGACCGGGACGATCTCGGAGCATCAGGCTCTCAAAGAGCTGGCCGAGATTATGAGCGGCAGCCCTGAACTGGAGGCCCGATTCCAGAAAACGGCCATGGACGCCATGGCTCTCTTGCGAGAGGACAAGGCCCAGCCCCTTGATCACGATGGGCTGGTCATCCACAAGAAACGTGGCCTGCCCCGCCTCAACCCGTTGGTTGAATCAGCTCTCATTGAGCGAGCCCAGTTTGACAATGACATTCCAGAACTTCGGACTGGGGGTTTGCCCGAGGGGGTCGCCCCGGCAGTGTCCGTAGCGACCACCAGCCGGAGTCCTGTGGCTATCGGCCAGATGCTCAAGCAGGCTTCGGGTGAGGTAGCCGCGAAGGTGGCCGCAAAGGAGCCTGAGCGGCAAGCCGCCATAGCCGACATGGCATTGCTCGACATGGTGGAAACGACAGCGTTGTCGGTTCGGCAGGAGCGGGATCTCGTGCTCGACGGCAAGTCTGCTGCTTTCGATGCCCCCGAGTACCGGCGAGGCCAGCTCCCTGCCCCTGTAAGGGTGGTCCGGCCATCGGGTTCTAGCCTGCTGGCTTTGACCCCCGAAGAGCGGAAGCAGAGTGCATGGCAGTTCCTTTCGACGACCCAAGGTAGGCGGTCGGCAGAAGGGGGCATTGCCCAGATCATCGAGGCGAAGTTGCAGAAGGAAGGCTTCCAGGTGAGGACCCGGCCCTACAGCACGACCTCGAAGGGGATGGTGGTAGCAGCTCACGAGTGGACCGTGAACATCGACGGGCCGAAGACCACGCAGTCTTCATTCAGCATCATCGACACGGCTGCTGCTGTTATCGCCAGGACCCTGGTTCAGAAAGCGGGTCACCGGGAACATGAGGTGGTGCTGGAAGTCACGTCCATCAACACCGTGAACATCCGATCTGTAGGGTGGGCTGGTCGGCTGATGGCTGACAACTCTGCTCTGTCGGGGGAGTAGGACCATGATCGCAGACCTGATTTATGCCCGAGAGGTATGCACCCGGAAGAAGCAGTGGGTGGTGGCGGTTATCCCGCCAGAGGTCGTCAAGGATGCCCAGGTCGCCATGGCGGCTGTAGCGGGTGACCACGCCTTCGGTGGACGCACCATCGTGTTCCCAGAGGGCGGGCGGCTTTCTCTCGTTTTGGCGAGTGATCCCTTGTTCATTCCTGAAGATTCGCCTTTCAGCGTGATGTTCTTGGGGTGGGGCGGGGATCGGAAGGCAGCAACGACGGCCAAGGAGATGACCCGGTGGCGGAACGCAGCATCCAAAGTCCTGAACCGGGCAGCATAGCCGTCTGGACCTTTGTCATTCGAGACGGACAGACCTTCGACTTGGTTCTCAACGAGAAGCTAGGCCCTCCGCTGAACCATGATGGTCTGCTGACTATCTGGAAAATGGTGGGGACGAAATCTGAAGCGGACAGCGTGTTGGAGATGGTTACGGGACCTCTCATCGGAGCACGGGTTGTTCGCCATACTGAGGTGGAGACCGAAGAAATGCTCGCTATTCGTCACGAGCGTTTGGGTCTGGCCACGGAGAAAACGTGATGCCTTTCTACGAATTCCGCTGTGAAGAATGCGGCCACCAGTTCACCCGGCTGATGAAAATGTCGGACCCCAACCCGACGTGCCCACACAAGGGGCCTCCTGAACAGGTCAAGAGCGTAGGATCTGACGAGGTGGTGGGGGAAGTCAAGGTTGCTGTTTGTGGCGGCAAGACGGTCAAACTCATCAGCCACACGAGTTTCCAGCTCAAGGGCAGCGGGTGGGAAGCGGACGGATACGCCTGATTTGGGATTCGCTAGGGAGCCTATACGATAGATAGAAGTAGGAGCACGGGGGTTGATGCCCCCGCCACAACCCAACTTCGATGGCCGTGGAGGGCATCAATTATGCAAACTGCTTCCAACAAGACCGCTGGACACCACCAAGAGGGCAGTGTCTGGTATGTGGATACACAGTTCATCCAAAAGGTGCAGGGTGTTTACCCCGGTTCCCGTTTGGAGCACATGGGTTTCGGTGATTTCCGTCTGAGTACGCCTGACGGTAATCTGGAATTCAGTCGGAGTAGCCATTCTTTTGAAGGCCAGAGTGGCAGGTCCCACAAAGTTTACGATGATACTCGTGGCAAAGTGATCGAAAAGGCCATCAAACTGATGGAACAGAAGGGCAAGTCCAACAAGACCGCTTCCGTGAAGGCACTGCGGAGCAAGCTCATCCGCAAGGCTTACGAGAACCCCGAGATGCGCTCTGCTCTCGCCCCCCAGATCCGCAAGCTGGCGAGCAAGACCATGCGGGTCGCTGGCATGAACCTCCCGGTTCATATCGCTCTCAACATCCAAGAAGCTCGTATCGCGGCTGGCCCCCTGTCCATCACCAAGATGCCGGGCTTCAGTGGGATGCAACTCCGCCAGGAGATCGAGCGTCTGGGCACGATCCAGCGCGACATCAAGTTGGCCACAGCTCAGCTCGGTCAGGCCCTCAAGGACCTGAAGGGTTTGGAGAAGGACGAGAAGGGCGGTATCGCAGCCCTCAAGAAGTCCGCCAGTGAGATGCGTGAGAAGGGGAAGATGATTGCTGAAGCCGAAACGGCGATGCTTCAGTTCACCACCTATCTCACCGAGAAGCGTCCCGGCATCGAGCAGATGATCGCGGACCCGGACAGCAAGTTCGGCGAGAAGGCGGGCGATTTCTTCGGTCGCGTCGCCGCGAAGCTGGGCAAGGAAGTTTCTGACGCCGTTCAGGTCATCTACACGGAGACTTCCGAAGACCTCTCGCACACGACAATGGCCGTTCGCGGCATCAAGATCGTGCAGAAGACTGCTGGCATCGACAGCGCCATCGTCAAGAAGGCGGGGCTCTCCGATATGGTCATTG
>Ga0307992_1001510_pt1 | contig 13704 bp, 9 predicted proteins | sample EllFjometagen133_FD_203162 | JGI IMG/M metagenome (GOLD analysis project Ga0307992, IMG submission 203162) | Marine microbial communities from Ellis Fjord, Antarctic Ocean - #133 | ecosystem: Environmental > Aquatic > Marine > Unclassified | place: Southern Ocean | collected 2014-10-08
CAACTGTTCCTACATTACCAAACACAGCATCTGCCACTAGTTCATCTAACTGAGCCACATACTGATGAGCCATTATTAAACTAAGGCGATATTTACGCGCCTCAGACAAAATGTTTGCAAAACTAGGTGTAGCAAAATTTTGAAATTCATCCACATAAAGAAAAAAATCTTGACGTTCTTCTTCTGGTGTATCAACTCTCTCCATAGCTGCCAACTGAATTTTGGTAATAAGCATACCACCAAGCAACCGTGAATTATCTTCACCAATTCTACCTTTTGATAAATTCATTATAAAAATTTTCTTATTGTCCATCAATTCACGAATATTAATTGTCGACTTAACTTGGGCTACCATATTTCGAATAACACTAGCTGACAAAAACTGACCAATTTTATTCTGAATTGGAGCTACGGCTTCTTGAGCATAACGCTCATTATAACTAGCAAATTCTGTCTGCCAAAACGACTTGATAACTGGATCTTTGGAAGCACGCACAACTTTTTTACGATAATCTTTATCTGACAACATGCGATTAATACCAAGCAAAGTAGACCCAGGATAATCAAGCAAGGCTAAAAGTGTATTATTTAAAATATATTCCATTCTAGAACTCCACATGTCTACCCAGATCTTTTTGAAAACTGCCATAAGACCTGCTGCAACTAGATATTTTTGTTCTTCCGTAGTAACTTCCAAAATATTAAAACCAATTGGAAAATCAACATCAGCTGGATTGAAGTACACTACATCATTTATTCTGTTTGCTGGAATATAATCAATAATTTTTTCAGCAAAATCTCCATGAGGATCCACTACACCCACACCATGACCAGCGTAAATATCATGAAGAACCATATTTTCCATCATAGTCGTCTTTCCCATGCCAGTCTTTCCTACCACATACATATGGCGACGTCTATCATCTGTTTTTGTACCAAAACGCCGCATTTGATTGCGGTAATTAGTTTGAGCAAACAGACAAATATCCTCTTTTTCTTCTTCTGGTTGACCTTTTGGTTTTAGTTGATACATTGGCATAATACAAAACAAGATACAAAATACATGGATTAATATACAAATATTATAGCATAACAATGATGGAAAAACAATTTTAATTGACTTATTCTCTCACAATGTTACAAAAAAGACATACATCGACCTTTAAAGGAGGCCCGCTATGAGTAAAACAAGGAAATGGCCCACATTCGTGAACTATCGTGGCCAGAGGACAAAACCGAGGGCGGGAGACATTCTGGTCATTCACCCTCTCTCAATCCCCGATGGAGAACGACAGGTACAGTTCTTCAGACGCAGAGAAGGAGGTATTGCTACTCTCTCGCTGATTGAAGGCAATGCATCCGAAGACAAAATCGGATGGGGAGACCTGCTCAACAGCCCGCACGCCTTGGCCTCAGTACTGGCAGCGATGCTGGGACTCCACATCAAAGAAGAGATGGGTCTGGACAAGATCACTGGTTGCCCCATCTCTTCGCGTCACTTTCTTCTCTGTCGTTGAGATACGACAGACACGACTCATAGCAAGAGCGTACCCTCGGGTGCGCTCTTGTCTTTTTATAACAATAAACACCTTAATAAAGATGTTTATATGTTTTTGTGTTTTAAAGGCTGAAGGCCTGAGTGTTTTTGTTTTTAGGAAAACATCAACCACTCTGGTTTGAAGATAAGTAATAATCCTAAAATCAATATCATAGCACCAGCAAACAAATTGGTATATTTGGCATATTTGGTTCCAAAGACTTTGGACTTTAAAGTGGCCATAGCAATAAAAAATATCACCATATCATCCAACATATAAAAAACTATATAACCAACCATGTATAGATATCTTTGCCACATTGGAAGACCAGACATTGCAAGTATCTGAGTAAAGATTGCAGGAAATCCAGCCGAACAAGCCAACTCTACTAAATTAACAGAAAAACCTAAAATCAAAATACCGGCAATTGACCACCACAGACTCCGACGATATACGATATCCTTTATCTTTTCAAAAGTATTTTTTGCTCCTTCATTTTTTGAAACTTTACAAACAACACCATCTGCTTTGCGATTTTCCCAAAAATCCCAAATATTCTTACCACCCACACCAATAGCAACAATTCCAACGATGATTCTGACAAGTAGTATCATGCCAATAAACATAAGAAAATGCAACCAAGCTGCCATGAAGAAAAAATAAACTAAACCAGAAGACAAAACAAATAAAGCACCCAAAAGCCACATTCGTCGCTTATCCTCCATACCAAGTAGAAGTGAAATCAAGAATAGCAAAACCCACATGGCACACGGATTAAAACCATCCAACAAACCTATTACTAATGTCAAAACTGGAAGAGAAAATGTTTTAATATTAATGTCTCCCAAAACTGGGATAGATATAGTATCTTCTTCATTAATAGACTGTTCTTCTCCACCACTTAGACCACGTTCATTAATTTTTTGTTTTATAATTTTTAATATCTCTGCTCCAGTTGTTTTTTCATTACCAAAACCGGGAATTGACGTTCCATCTATAAATGTAAGAGGTACTCCCCTAATATCAACATTGTAATAGTAACCATATTGCTGAAATAATTTTTGATTCTTGAACTCCCCTATCCCATAAAGTTCGAAATTAACAAAATCTTTATATTCTGGAATTAATTTTTTATTAATAAACTTTATTTCTTCTTTACAATGAGGGCATGTTTCAGAAAAAAATAAAACAAATTCTACTTTATTTTCTCCATCTACAGATTGACCCTGTGCAAAACTAAAACTAGGCACTGCCAAACCAACAAAAATTAGCAATGCTACAATGTAAAAATATAAAAATTTCTTCATATTTATGATATAATACTTAATTACTATGACATTATACAATCTATTGAAAGTAATGTCAAAATGCACTAAACTAACAAATTATTCCAATCAGCCACAAACTTTTCAATTCCCTTATCTGTCAAATCGTGTTGAATGTTAAATTCTGTATAATTTTTATTTAAATCAATTTCTTGATACTCTATTTCTTGCAAACCCTCAGCACTATATTGCCAATCACTTTCAGGTAATTCAAAGTTGTTCTCTGCCCACTCACGCAATATTTTAGCAGGCACAGTAATAAGATCGGATTCTAGCTGTAAACATCGCAGAAAGTGGTTATAACTCCTCACACTGGCTGTTAAAACCTCTACATGACCATCTCCCATCTTATACATATTTAATACATTTTTTATATAACTCATACCATCCAATCCAATATCGTCTAACCTACCAACAAACGGAGACAAAAATACTTGACCCTTTCTAGCACCTTTAGTAGCGGTGTAAACTCCCGCAGCTTGCTCTTGATTAAAAATCAAGGTCATATTAACATCTACACCTTCACCAACAAGAATCTCAGCGGCTTTTAGACCCTCAGCAGTTAAAGGAAGCTTTATGTGAGCACTATCTATCCAAGTATTCATCTCTCTAGCCTGTTCTAACATTTCTTCAGTCGAAGTATTAGCGTCTGCATAGACCTCTACAGATACAGATTTTTTTGGAATCAAGACTGAGATTTCCTGAATAATCTTCTTATATTCAGCATAAATCTCTTCTTTGCTATATTTCTCACCCTTAGCAATTTTTTCCTGAACCTCAGGACTTTTGGCAAAAAGTGATGGATTGGTGGTTTGCCCATCCAAAAAGCCAAGCAAATCCAAAATATCCTTTGTCTCCTGTGGATCTCCACTATCTAGGAATATTTGAGTTTTTAAATTTTCTGGTCTCATATTATATTTTAATTTTACTATTAAAGTATAAGTATTATAGAAAAATTACTCAACTTAGTCAACTTAAACACTTATCCACATTGCAACTTTGCCTAATGCATTATATAATACTACACAAGTATGAATTAAATAATTCTAAAACCCAACTCTATGTTTAAACTACCAAAACTAAATTACAACTACGACGCTCTAGAACCACACATAGATGCAACTACCATGGAAATCCATTATTCCAAACATCACCAGGCCTATTGCGACAATTTTAATAAAGTATTAGAAAACTATCCTGAACTACAGGATAAATCTGCTGAAGACATTTTGCGTGAATTAAATAATTTGGAAGTGTCTGAAGAAGACAAAAACAAAATCCGTAATCATGGAGGTGGCTATGTAAATCATAATATATTCTGGTCCAGCATGTCACCAGAAAAACAAATAGCCCCGCCTACGAACGGAATCCCTGCCAAAGGCGGGAATGAAGAATTAATAAAAGAAATTGAAACAACTTTTGGTTCTATAAATAATTTCAAAGAAAAATTCAGTACTACAGCCAAAACTCAATTTGGTTCTGGCTGGGCTTGGCTAGTAAGAAATAACGAAGGAAAACTTGAAGTTTATTCTCTACCAAACCAAGACTCACCCTACACACTAGGACATGAACCAATTCTAAATTTAGATGTCTGGGAGCATGCCTATTACCTCAAATATCAAAACAAACGTGCTGACTTTATAGATGCATGGTGGAACACACTCGCTGTCATCCCGAGTGAGGAGTGAAACGACAAACCGAGGGATCCCTTTTGAAAGCAAAAAAAACCGCATTACTAAATGCGGTTTTTCATTGAAATCTTTTTCTAAATCAGTGGAATCAATGCCTAGTAGTCTCGCAATTTACTCACAATATCAAAAGTCTGAATCTTCTCAAGTGCTTTAGCTTCAATTTGTCTAATACGCTCACGAGTAACATCGAATTCACGTCCAACCTCTTCCAAGGTATGGGTAACACCATCACCCAAACCAAAACGCATTTCCAAAATCTTTTGTTCGCGTGGAGACAAATCTACCATGGCATCACGGATATAATCCTTCAAAAGTTCACGACCAGCTGATTGTGCTGGACTTACAGTCTTTATATCTTCAATAAAATCAGAAAGTGATGAATCATCATCATCGTCATCCCCTACTGATACTTCTAATGAAATAGTATCTTGAGCAATTTTTATAATATGCTTAATTTTGACTATATCTTCGCTCATCTCAGCAGCAAGCTCTTCTGGTGTAGGATCACGCCCCAAATCTTGTAATAATCTACGCTGTGTCTGTTGAAAACGATTAATAGTCTCTACCATGTGAACCGGAATACGAATAGTACGGGACTGATCTGCAAGAGCTCTAGTAATTGCCTGTCTAATCCACCAAGTGGCATAAGTAGAAAATTTATAACCCTTACGATAATCAAACTTCTTTACAGCACGAAACAAACCAATATTACCCTCTTGAATCAAATCAAGAAGAGATAATTGTTTACCGACGAATTTCTTTGCAATAGACACGACTAAACGCAAATTGGCTTCAATAAGTTTTCTATCAGCTGCCTTATCACCTCTTTCTTTACGCTTGGCCAAAGAAACTTCTTGTTCAGCTTTAAGCAATGGAATTTTACCAATCTCACGTAAATACATTTGAATAGAATCCTGTGAAATAGACCCCAGATCAAAACCACCACCCTGAGCAACATCTGGTTGTTCACCTTGAAATTGTTCTAGAATCTCCCTTTTTTCTTCCCTTTGTCCCAATAGACCTTCTTTTACTTCTATAACTGAAACTCCAGCCTTATCCAGAGTTGTCAAAAAAGACTGAATTAAATCTAGATGATATTCTACTCTAGGAAATAACTGTAATATTTCAATCTCTGTCAAAAAACCTCTGTTTCTACCCTTGTCTACTAAATGCCAAAGTCTTTCCATACTAGGTTCTTCTATCTCTTCTTCTGGAACCACAAAACCAGCCTTAGTTATCTTTGGCTGTTTTTTTGGTGGCCTACCCACCCTCATCTTGGTGGTGGAAGACTTACCTCTACGCACTTTTAATTTTATTTGTTTCTTTATTACCTTTTTCTTAATGGTATTTTTTTTGGTAGTCCGTTTTAATGGCTTACGGACAGAAGTTTTTTTGGCACGAAGTTTTTTTATCGCAACCTTTTTTCTGGTAGTAGCTTTTTGAGCTACTTTTTTTCGTGGCTTGGCCGCTACCTTCTTTTTTGGAGCAGCTTTTTTTTGAGTTGTCTTCTTCTTAGCCATCTTGGCTTTTGAAGATGTAGCTTTTTTTCTAGGCATGTAAAAAATTATTGCCTTATTATTTTAAATTTTACTAAATTCTTCTGACAATTCTTTTAACTTATCTTTATCCTTGTCTCTTTCTGCTTTTTCAATCTCAATTTGAATTTCCATTCTTCTTTTTTTCTTCCACTCCTCAGTCGCTTCTGAATATAAATTATCAAATTCTTTTTTTTCTCCCCCAGGCTTCAAATCCGAAAATTCCCAGTCAGCCTTAAGTAAAAGAATGTCGACTGGGTTCTCTTTTCCTTCGACAGAAAAACTCTGTCTTACATTTTCTATATAATTTTTATCCCCGGAGATGGACACCCCATGGGTACTATCTTTAGTATACTCTTTTTTTATAGCTTCGTAAAGAGCTTGAAATTCTCCTGTTGATAACAGCTTTTCCTTATCCTCTGCAATAAAATCAGGTACCAGCTGATTAAATTTAAAAATGAGACAAAAAAGCCTCTCCAAAAGCAATTCAAATCTACCTTTTTTAATTGAAACTTTTTTTTCTTCATTATCTATTTTCATATTTTCGTGTTTTCGTGTTTTGAGACCATCAGGTCGTATATTTTTATTTTTCACTCTTTTCATATCCTCACGCAAAACCTCAACATCCACACCAATTCGACCAGAAAGTTCTCTTAACCAATGATCTTTTTCTACTGCGTAAGGAATAAGAACTATTTCTGGCAAAATAATATCCACTGCCTTTTGCTTCTGCTTATGATCAGATAAATCTATACCTAAAATATTTTTATCAAAAAACCATTCCATGACATCCTGAGCATTTTTTACAGAATCAAACCATATATCTGAATTTTTTTTAAGACACTCATCTGGATCTTTTCCTGCTCCTTCAGGAATTCTTATTACTTTTACCCTCATACCTTCTGTTAAAGCAATACCAATACCTCTTTTTGCTGCATTTTGTCCTGCCTCATCAGCATCAAAAGCCATATTCATATTGGTAGAATAGCGCTTGAGCAATTTCACTTGCATCTCTGTAAGAGCCGTACCACTAGATGCTACGACATTGTCCATTCCGGCTTGACTGCAAGCTACCACATCCATTTGACCCTCTACCATAATAATTAAATCCTGAGATTTAATTTCTTTTTTTGCTTTATTCAAACCATAAATTACATTAGATTTATCATAAACAATTGTCTGTGGCGTATTAACATACTTACCTCCAGATCTATCTGTTTCTACCAAAACACGTCCGGTAAAACCAACAACATCTCCATGAACATTCCAAATTGGAAACATTATTCGTCCACGAAATCGATCGTAGAAACCTTTTCCACTCTGAGAATTGGCTCCCTCGCGTTTTATTGTAAGTCCTGAAGCAACAAGATCGTCAATGCTGTGTCCTTTTTTTAATAAATATTTTGTTAATAAATCCCACTGTTCTGGAACAAAGCCAATTTTCCAATCTTCAATTGTCTCATCTTTTAATCCCCTATTTTGAAGATACTCTAAAGCTACTTTTGAGGCTGGCATTTTCAAAAGAAAATTATGAAAAAATCTAGCAGCTTCACCATTAATTTCTTTCAATCGATTCTTTTGACTAGAATCTACATCTGATCTAAAAGTCGTAAGCTGAACACCAGCTCTATCAGCCAAATATTTCAAAGATTCCTTGAAATCCATACCTTCTATTTCTTCTACAAAACTAAAGATATCTCCACCTTTCCCACAACCAAAACAATGCCAACTCTGACGTTCGGCATTTACCATAAAAGATGGGGTTTTTTCGTTATGAAAAGGACAACAACCCTTTTTATTAACCCCAGACTGCTTTAGCTGTACATACTCCCCCACCAACTCAGCTATGTCTATTTTATCCTTAATTTGTTGAACTTCGTCTCCCATATGATGTAATAATAGCCTATTTGAACAAAAAAAGCAAGACTGATCATTTAAACATTTAAGAACACAAACATCTAAACAGATCGTGTTTAGATGTTTAAATGTTTAGGTTGTCAGACCGTGTGTTTATATAAAATCAGCCAAACTTCACCTCATCATCTCCACTAACATACCCAGCATCAGTAGTATAGCCTGATTCCTTCTCTTTAACTTTTAATTTTGGAGTCTCTGTTTCAAATAAATCTGCAACAGCCTCTACTGGCAAACCAGATGGTGGTTCTGACACTTTGGCTTGAGCTGTTTGCACCAAAGGTACTTTAACATATGACATAGGAAAATGCCAAATAGTAGCAAGTTCTTCAATATTCAAAACATATGATTTCTTACCAATATTTTTATTTCTTTTCTTATAAGCATACATCAAAAGATTCTTGCGATAATTTTGCCTATAATCCTTAAAAAAATATTCAACAGAAGTAAGATATTTAGGCAACAATCCATTAGAGCTCGGTATATTAAACAAATTTAAAGCTCCAGTAAAAGAATTTACTGTCCTTGATGGTTTAAAAACTTCTTTACGAGCCACATAGACTAAACGAATTTTTGTTTTGAAAGCAAGTTTACGAATTTTATTCTCCATAGCCTCAAGAATTTTTTTCTGACCAGGAGTTAGATAGAGAATTTCATTTTTTGGCCCATCATCCCTACCTGAATCTGGACCACCAGGAGCACCTTCCACACTAGTAAGTTGCCAATCTAATTCATCTGTAATCACTTTACCCACACTAGCAAAACCACCAAAAAATTTACCAAAAATATTTGACTTTTTTTCTTCTTTTTCACCAATAAGCTCTTTTATCTTTTTTATAGCATCCTCTTTCCAACGCCACTCTTCCAATGGAGCAATAATCATTTGAAACCAAACTTGTTCACCAGGACCAATACGAGAAAAACTTTCTAAAATTGCTGACATTGGATCTTTAAAAACAGTGTCTTTGGAAATGGTATGTTCAAATTCCTCATAAGTACGAATAGGATAAGCCTGATCTTGAGTTAAAACATAATCAGCTGCCCACATATCATGCGTATCATTAGGATAATTGTCTGGTACACTACTCACATAATCTTCTACTTCAGTAATCTCTGCATCTGGATATTGAGCATAAACCGCCGACTCCACTACATCCCGATATTTATCCAAAGTTCTAATAATAAATTGTATATATCCTTCTATACTTATTATTTCAAAACTAAAATAATGCTGTTTAAAGCCACGTCGGTAAGTATTACCTATACTAGGTGGTTCCATTACACTAAAAATATGTGTAAAAAGCTGTTCAACAGCCTTTGGAGTCTGAACATTCATTGGTGGAATATCTATAGCTAAAAGAACTTTTTTTCGTCCACTAGTATACCGAAGTAATTTATACATAGCTAATGTTTTCAAACCAGCTGTAAAAAATACGGCAACTAAAACAATCCAACCAACAATTGCATAAATATCCAAAACTACCAAACTGCTAGATTGATTAAAAATATTTGTTATAATTGCAATAAAATCTAAATCCATAACAAAAACACAACTAAACTTCTAACAAAGTATAAACTATAAAATAAAACGCTACACAACCAATACCAACCCACCACCACTCATGGGTTCCAGATACATATCCTGACAGCCAAATAAAAAAAGCAATAAACACTGCAACGGCTGATATAAAATGACGAATAAATTTTTCAGACATAATTAAATACTTAAAAAGCCGGAAAGACCGGAAAGACCGGAAAGGCTATTTTTCTAATGATTTTATTAATTTATTTTTAAACCCTCTTTCTCTCTCCTCACACTTATTCTTAATATGCCACCAAACAGATTCTAATTGTTTATAAACTTGTCTATTGGTGTAACGTAAAAATTTATAACCTAATTTTTTAAGGGGACACTTATACTTTAGTGCCAATTCTTTTTGCCTAATTTGATCTTTATCATAAATATCATCATCTTCGTGTACGCAACCATCTAATTCTATTATTAACTTTAGTTTTACACAACAAAAATCTGTTATGTAATTTAATATCTGAATTGGAATTTAATGGTCGATTCCCTCCCCCTTTTAGGGGGAGGTTAGGTGGGGGTGATAGTAGAAGGCAAGCAACTCTCGTTTCAAACCAAAACAAAGACAATGGCTTCGACCTTTCACCCCTCCCTAACCCTCCCCTAAAAGGGGAGAGGAAACAATAATAATATTTTTGTATATAGAATAATCTTAAAATAGCTTTTTAAGCCTTTGTTATATTATATCACAAATAAAAAACCCCTGAAAGGGGTTTAATAAAATTCTGTGCAAAAGTTAGTCCCTTTTGTTTTTTAACTGTTCCCAAACAACTAGAAGTGGGCTTGCCAAAAAGATTGAAGAATAAGTACCAGAGGCAATACCAACTATTAAAGCTAAAGCAAAATACTTGATTGATTCACCACCAAACAAGAATAAAGCAAATAAAACTACTAATGTTGTTACAGAAGTATTAATGGAACGAACAAAAGTTTGATTCACACCCAAATTAACCATTTCTGAAAATTTATCAGCAGTGCGTTTAATAAGATTTTCACGAACACGATCAAATACTACAATAGTATCATTGACAGAATAACCAAGAATTGTAAGTAAAGCCACAACAAAAGGAATTCCTATCTCAACATTTAAATATTTACCAAGCAAGGCAAATATAGCCATAGTAAGAGTAACATCATGTATTAAAGCAATAACAGCTGAAATACCATATTTCCAAGATTGTACTGGCTTAGATACTTTACGAAAAGCATAAGCAACATAAATAACAATAGCAATCACAACCGCTAATACAGCATAAACAGCACGACTCTTTAGATGAGCACTAATAGCTGGACCGATTGTTTCTATTCTTTCTTCCCAAACTTTATTTTCTACAATACCAGCTTCTTCATCTACTTGCACTTCAAAACTTTCTCGCAAAGTAGATAGGACTTGTTGATGCTCATCTTCATTAACAAACTTTGTTCTAATAAGCATGTTTTTTTCTTCAGACAATTGGATAACAGGATCGCCCAAATCAAATTCTATTTGACTCAAACTATCTCTTACTTCCTGAGTATTTGGTCTTGTTTCAGTAAAACTAACTTCTAATAATGAACCTCCAGTAAAATCAATTCCTGGTCGTAAACCAATTGTTAATAATATAATAACACTAACAACAAATAAAACACTAGAAATAATAAATGGAATTTTTTTATACTTAATCAAGTTTATCATATTATTGTTTTTTATATCCAAGGAATAAATTATTACCATACTCTTTAAACCATGGAGCAACAAATCTTAACATAACACGAGTAACTGTAATAGCAGAAAACATGGAAATTAAAATACCTATTGCTAAAGTAACAGCAAAACCTTGTACAAAACTAGTACCAAACCAAATAAGCAATACACAGGTAAGTAAAGTAGATAAATTACCATCACGAATAGAAGTCCAAGCGCGTAAGAATCCTTCTTCTATTGCTCCTTTCAAACTTTTACCTTCTTTTAATTCTTCTTTCAGACGTTCAAAAATAAGCACATTAGCATCTACTGCCATACCAATTGATAATATTAAACCAGCAATACCAGCTAAAGTAAGCGTGACACCAATTAGTTTAAACACTGTCAAGGTAAGCGCTATGTATAAAGTTAAAGAAATTATTGACAAAAGACCTGGTAAACGATAGAAAAATAACATAAACAACATTACGACCAAAATACCAGCTATTCCAGCCTTCAAACCCGTTTCTAATGATTTTGCACCAAGAGTTGCCCCAACACTTTGCTGACCAATTAATTCTATTGGAACTGGCAAAGCACCCGCATTTAATCTTTGTGATAAAGTTCGTGCTTCTTGTAAATTAAATGACCCAGAAATAACTGCTCGTCCATCAGCAATAGGCTCATTTACAGTTGGAACACTAATTGGTTGTCCATCTAAGAAAATAGCAACTGGTAACCCAACATTTCTAGTAGTTATCTCTTTAAATAATTCTTTACCTTCATTATCAAAACTAAGGGAAACCTGTACTGCTCCTGTTTGTGGATCACTAACAACTTCTGATCTATCTAATTGTTTACCAGACAATCCTGTATTTTTCCAAGGATCACTTGGAGGTAAAATATCAATTTCTTTTTTTGTACGAAGCATTACGCGCCACATTTCATATTCTTTGCTTGTAGATTGATCAGTTTTATAAATTATATGATAACCAAACTGGGTTTCTACAGGGCCAACTATTTGACCTACCTCAGCGTTGAAAATAGCTTCTTCAAATTCTGGCACCATCATACCGCGACCAAAACTACCCAAATTACCACCTTGATCTTTATTAGAAAAATCAGTTGAATTATCTTTTGCTAATTGAGCAAAATTATCAGCATTAGCCTGATCAAAAATTTCTTGAGCCTTCTCTAAAGCTTCTTTTTTTGTATAAATTGGAGTATTACAACTTTCTGAACCTAAATAACAAATTAAAATATGACTAGCTGAAACTTGACCTTCACCTTCTCTTTCAGCTCCACGTTTTAAAACATTATAACCTTCAAAAGATTCAACTAAAGCAGTACTTACTGCTCCTTCTGAAACACTACCCGCCCATTCATATAACTCTGGATACTGAGAAGTAACTCCCACAAAATTCATATAACCACCATTATTTTTACTAAGAGAATCTTCTGAATATTCAGTTACTACTTCTGTAAAATCATTTCCATTTTTAATTTTTTGTAAAGCTTCATCAGCTTTTGTCTTAACTTCCTTATTAAAATCTTCCATCTCTTGTCTTTCTTCTAAAGTTAACTCTCTAGCTGGTTGATCATTTTGTTCTTTAAATTCTAAAATTGGAGTCTCACCAATCATAGTAATTGCTTCATTAATATCAGTAACACCTGGCAACTCAATAATAATACGATAATCATCCCCTACTTTTGTAGTCTGAACTACAGGTTCACTAACACCAATACCATTTATACGACGCTCAATCACATCACGCACACCTTCAACTGAAGGTGCTTTCTCATCACCTTCTAAATCACTCACATCTGCCTGATAAACAAGATGAGCACCACCTTGTAAATCAAGACCTAGATTGAAGCCCTTTTCTGGAATATTAGGTAAACCCAAATAAGCAACGGCGTTGACTTTATCAACTGCACGATTAAAGTAACTTGGAGCAACAAAAAAACCTGAAAATAACATCAAGGCAAGAATACCTGCAATCCCCCAACGATTTCTAGCTCTAATTTGTGACTTTGTGTTGTTCTTTTTCATAATCATTTTAATTGTAATAGTGGTGCTTATTTTACAATATTTGGCAAATGGAGTCAAGGGGGGTTGTCCACCCCCTCGACAAAATACAAAATACACGTAATAAAATACAAAAATTATCTAGCAAGTTCCCCTCTACTTTATAAGGAGAGGGGTTAGGCCTGCCCGCCAGTGCCAGGCATGGCAGGCGGGTTACAAAAAATAAAAACACTGCAGTAGCAGTGGAGATAAGATGAACATTATGACTAATGCTAGAGGATAAAAAGAATTGGCCATTTAAATGGCCAATTCTTTTTATACCACATCAACCCCGATAAAATGAAAATATTAATTTATTTTGTGTCGTCCCTACGGGACTTTTATTTTAATATAAATCTTTTCCAGGGAATAAATTCCCTGGCTA
>Ga0307992_1001511_pt1 | contig 13700 bp, 17 predicted proteins | sample EllFjometagen133_FD_203162 | JGI IMG/M metagenome (GOLD analysis project Ga0307992, IMG submission 203162) | Marine microbial communities from Ellis Fjord, Antarctic Ocean - #133 | ecosystem: Environmental > Aquatic > Marine > Unclassified | place: Southern Ocean | collected 2014-10-08
ATAGCTTGGGAGACGTTGGTTATATAATTGAGAAAACCGTAACCGATGAAGGTTTCAGTATTATAAAAAGTCTCACCGGTCATGGAGTTGGTTTTGAACTTCACGAAGAACCCACTGTATATAACTTTGGAGAAAAGGGGATTGGTACAGAAATTGTTGAAGGTATGGTTGTTGCCATTGAACCGATAACTTCCTTGGGTTCGGGTAATATTAAAAATGGACCTAAAGAAAGTTATGTTACCGCGGACGGCAGCCTAAGCGCCCATTTTGAAAAAACGATAGCCGCCACCAAAAACGGCCCAAAGGTATTAACCCCTTGGGATAAGTAATCCCCTGGATATCGTTCATCCTTTAGACTTCTTGGACATCGTTCGTCCTTCAGGACGTGCGACGTCCCAATTATTGAGAGTTTCTTTTTCTGGATGTCGTTCATCCCCCGAAGGGGTATGTGCGTCATCCCAATATTGAGAGTTTTTCTTAACCAAACCGCCATTTGGCGGTTTTTTAATTTAGTTTATGTTAAAATAAAACTATGTCTGATATAAAAGACCTTACAGAAAAAATTAAGAAATTTCGGGATGAACGAGATTGGAAACAGTTTCATAATCCTAAAGATGTCGCCCTATCTCTAGTATTAGAGGCTGGCGAGGTTTTAGAACATTTTCAGTGGAAATCAGAAGAAGAGATTAAACAATATGTAGAAAAAAATAAAAATGAAATAGGTGAAGAGCTTGCTGATGTTTTTTATTGGGTTTTACTTATGTCTCATGACCTTGAAATAGATATAAAGGAAGCGCTTGAAGAAAAGCTTGTGAAAAACGAAAAAAGGTATCCTGTAGATAAATCAAAGGGTAAGCATATTAAATACAATAAACTTTGAATTATGGTCCTGTATGAAAATACAATTAAAAACCGCCATTTGGCGGTTTTTCGCTCCGCTCCATGAAACTTGAAAAGTTTCTTGCGGGGCCTGCCCTGTACTAAACTTCTGCTTTAGTATCGGGATTTGATTTGTGTTAAAATAAAACTATGGTAAACGCCAAGTATAAAATTAAAGAAATACCGACAGAAAAAAGACCAAGAGAAAGATTAATAGAAGAAGGTGTAGATTCTTTAGTTGATGCTGAACTTTTGGCAATTGTTCTAAATACTGGTATTCGGAAAAAAAATTACTACGAGGATGTCTTAGAATTATCAAGACGAATTTTAAAAGAATATGGTGAAAAATTAGTTATTAATGAAAAGAGTGTAAAAAGATTGATGAGGAATTTGGAAATTCCTCAAGTAAAAGCTTGTCAAATTATTGCTTGTTTTGAATTAGGGAGAAGGTTTTTTAAAAAAGACGGAGAAGAAACTTATATTCGCCAATCAGAAGATGCTTATAACTACCTCAAAGACAAGATGTCAAATCTTAAAAAAGAGCAATTTCGTGGCCTTTATCTTAATTCCAGAAATAGACTGATTCACGACGAAATAATTTCTGTCGGTACTTTAACTACAAATTTAGTTCATCCTCGTGAGGTTTTTCAACCGGCCATCCAATATCCTACCGCCGCAATCATCTTAGCACACAATCATCCCTCAGGGGATCCGGAACCGTCAGAAGACGATCTAAAAATAACTCAACAACTTATTGAGGCAAGTAAAATAATCAATATTGAGATTTTAGATCATATTATAATTGGCAAACAAAAATATTTAAGTTTTAAAGACAAAAAATTAATTTAAAAATTATGACGAAAAAGAATTATAAAATTACAGAAAAAACACCAATTACCGGTGAAAAGTCAGAAGAAAAGAAAGGTTATGTCCGAGATTTTATCACCAATGCTTGGATAAAAGCGACACCAGAAAATAAAGAAGCAAAGGTTATTTTTGAAGAAAGGCTAGTTAAGGAGTATGGATATTCTAAAAATCAAATTCAGCCAGAATTTCCGATTAAAAAAGGTTCAAAATATATTGGACCGGCCGATATTGTTGTTTTTCGCGATGAAAAACACAAAAGGCAGGAAGATATCTATATTATTATTGAATGCAAACGAAAAGAGCGAACGGATGGAATTGAGCAACTTAAAAGCTATTTAGCGCCAACTCAAGCAAAATACGGTGTTTGGTTTAATGGTAATGAAATTGCCTATATAAGACATCTTGGCAAACCGCCTTATTATACAACTACTTTGTATTTACCAAGAAAGGGAGAAAAAGGAGGCCTGCCCAAAAAATCTGAGCTAAAGCCAGTTACTAACTTGTTAAGCGTGTTTAAAAATTGCCATAATCATATTTACGCTAATGATGGATTGTCAAATCAGGATGCATTTGATGAATTTTTAAAAATTCTTTTTATGAAAATGGTTGATGAGAAAGACAGAGAAAATCAAAAAGTAAATTTTTGGATAACTGGCGAAGAAGAAAAAGAAATATCGGAAGGAAAACAAAGTGATTTTTTTGACAGGATTGATAAACTTTTTGATAAAGTAAAGAAGAAATATTTTAATGTTTTTGATGAAAACGAAAAAATAAATCTGAAAAACGGGACGATTGCTTTTGTCGTAGCTCAGCTTAAAAATTTTAATTTTTCTCTTGCCTCAACTGATGTAAAAGGACAAGCATTCCAAGTTTTTGTTAAATCGTATTATAGGGGCGAAAAAGGACAATTCTTTACTCCGGCTCCTATTACTCATTTATGTGTAGAAATGTTGGGGCCAAAACAAAGTGAGACAGCTATTGATCCTGCTTGCGGTTCAGGTGGATTTTTAGTTACTGCGATGAAACATGTAATAAATAAAAGTTTATCCAGAAAAGAAAAAGAGGACCCAAATTTATTAGCAAGAATTACCAAAGATTATGCGGAAGAAAACATCAGGGGTATTGATGTTAGCAAAAAACTAGCTAGAGTAGCAAAAATGAGAATGGTTTTGGAAGATGATGGGCATACGGGCATATTCCAGGCCGATTCTTTAGATAGCTTTGTAAACATTAAAGAACGAGCTCAGGAAATGGGAACTACCAAAATTAAAAAAGAAAAATTTAATTTAGTTTTTACTAATCCGCCATTTGGCAGTAAAGGGAAAGTTAAAGATAAATCTATTTTGGGTCAATATGAATTAGGTTATAAATGGAAAAAGAATAAAGAAACTGGAAAATGGGAACGAGAGCCAAATAAACTTATGGAAAATCAAGTGCCGGATATTTTATTTATTGAGCGATGCCTTCAATTTTTGGCTCCTTACGGTAGAATGGCAATGGTTTTACCAGACGGAGATTTAACCAATTCTTCTTTAGGCTATGTGCGACAATGGATTCGAGATAATGCCAGAATTTTAGCAGTTATTTCTTTGCCTCAGTTAACATTTGTACCTTACGGCGCTGGCGTGAAAGCGTCGGTTTTGTTCTTACAAAAATTACCGAAAGAAGAATTAGAAGCGTTAAAGAAAAAAGATTACCCAATTTTTATGGGAATTATTGAAAAAATCGGCTATGACATCCGCGGCCGCGATATTTACAAACGCAACGAAATGGGAGAAGTTATTAAAGATGAAAATGGAGAACCAATAATTGACGAGGATGTTAGTTTAATAATTGAGGAATTTAGAAAATTTAAAGAGAAGTATAATTTGGAATTTTGATATGATTACCTCCACTATCAAATTTTCTCAAATAGAAGACCGCATTGATGCCGAATATTATAAGTCAGAGTATTTAGAGGTTTATAATACCTTGGAAAAGAGAAAGGACGCTATTTTATTAAAAGATATAGCAAAAAAAATTGTAAGTGGTAGTTATATTGATACTTATTTTCCACAAGGGGTTTTATATTTAAGGGTTAATAATCTCAGAGAAGATGGTTTTGATTTTAGCAATGTTAAATATGTTGATATTCAATATTCTAAAATTCCCCAGAAAATTAGAATACATACAAATGATTTAGTTTTAGGCAGGACTGGAACTGTCGGTGTCGTTTTGGTCGTTCCAAAAGTATTAGATGGTGCGGTGATGAGCCAGCACATCACAAAAATTATTCCTAAAGATAAAATCAATAGATTTTATTTAATGATTTATCTAAATTCAAAATATGGAAGATTGCAAGCAGAGAAAACTGCTTTAGGAAGTATGCAAAAAGAATTAACGCTTGATGCTACAAAAAATATTAAAGTTTTTATCCCTCCTCAATCCTTCCAGCAGAAAATTGAAAGGATGGTTAAAGAAACTTATAAGAAAAGAAAATTGGCTGATGAAAAATATAAAGAGGCGGAAGAAATTTTGAATAAAGAATTAGGATTGGAAAATTTAGATTTGTCTACTCAAAAAACTTTTGAGGTAAAATTTTCCGAAACAAATAAACGAATAGATTCGGAATATTATCAACCAAAATATTACAGATTTTGGGAATTAGTTAGAAAAAGAGTGGATTTAAAAAAATTGCAGGATATAATAACCAAAATTGATTATGGTACAGTACCAACAAGTCCTTATGTTTCCAAAGAACAAGGAATACCTTATATAAAAGGCAAGGATGTTAAACCGAATCATATAATATTAAAGGATTTAGATTACTTACATAAAGAAACAAGACATTTAATTGGAGATAAAATTACTCAAGAGAATGATATTTTAATAACTCAAATGGGAACTGTGGGAAATGCTGCGGTGGTTTTAAAAGAGGTCACAGGTTTTGCCTTTGGTTCATTTATTTTAAGGATACGACTAAAAGATTTTTCAAACACCAACCCTTATTATGTTGCGGCTATCCTTAATAGTCCCATTGGCAAACTACAAATTTTTAGAGAAATGCGAATTGCAACTGTGAGAGCTAATACTGATATTCCAACAATAAAAAATTTACAAATTCCAATTTTATCTCAATCCACACAGCAAAAAATTTCGCCTTTAATTCAAGAATCTTTTCGGTTACGCAAAAAAGCGAGAGAGTTAATAAAAAGAGCAAAAGAAGAAGTGGAAGCGGCGGTGGAAGGAAAATAAAATAGGACAACTTTTCCAGATTATCTCTTGATATATAATTCTGTAAGTGATAAAATAACCACAGATGGTGGTTATTCTTATTTATAGTGGATAGTGTATAAAAAGCAAATTGTGGATAAAATAATTTGACAATGTATTTAAAAACTGATAGGATACATATTAAAGACTCATGAAAAATAAAAACAGCATAGATAAGCAAAAAATACAAGATGAGGAAACAAAAGTTATTGTACTGATGCCTAATGAAATTGAAATTGAACTAGTACAAGCTAATGAACTAAGACATTATGAATTATTTCAATGGCTTGTTGTATTATTGTTACCTGTAGCTGTTGGTTTTTGGACAGCATATTTTACGGGTGACGGAAAACCGGAACTATTTTGGAGTGCTTCAGCTTTTACAATAATTTCCGGATTGTTTATTTTTTCAGCTTATAAATATCGTAAGAAAGTTTTTCATGGAACCATAAAGAAAATTGCTTCTCTTAATTCTTTTAAAAGAAAGAAAAATATTAAAAAGTCGAATAAAGTAAATTATAAGTAAAATGAAAAATAAAAACATATGGAGTATCAATTCAAAAAATTTGAGAAGAAAAATATAAGATTAGAAAATAGAATAACACTTACAAAATCCAACTCAATAGGTTTCCCTCAGCAATTTTATCAAAACAATGAAATTAAAAACTTTAAGTATGTAATTTTGTATTGGGACGAAAAAAACAAAGCGATAGGAATCTATTTTGCTAATGAGAAAGAAAAAGGTGGATTTAAAATTATTCACGGCCAAAAATACGGCGCGCAAGTTGTTGTGAGAAGTTTTCTGAAAGAGAATAATATTGACCCCAAGATATATCACGGCAGGTATGATTGGGAAAAGTATAACCTCGAAGGAGTGGGTGAGATATTTGTTATTAAGTTGAGGGGAAGAAACAAAGAGTAAGCCAGCTGGTAATAAAGGTCGATTATTCTTATAAGTAAAAAGTACAAATTGAAAATTTATGGTCAAAATTAAAAATCAATATAGATTCGGAAGATTAAAAGAACAAAGGGTTGCTCAGAGATTAAGAAGTGCAGGAGCGCATGTTAAACTAAGCAAAGGAAGTAAAGGGGCAGAAGATATGATTGCTGTTTTCAAGAGTAAAAAGTGGTTAGTGCAGTCGAAAGCTACTAGGCAAGGTAGCCCTAACCAACCGTCATCAAAGGATATAGGTCGATTGAAACAGAAAGCTACAAAAATGAATGCAACTCCAGTCATTGCTGAGGTGTTAAGTAATAATCAAATAAAATTTAAATCTGCCAGAAATGGAAGAAAATTAAAATCATAATTAGCAAAGGTCAAATCCGAATCACGCCATCGGTGATTTAAAATTATAAATAAACAGGTGGATAAGTGGAAAAGGATATGATTACAATCTCTGGTTATTATTTTGAAGGACCTTATGTAGTAGGAAAAAAAGTGATTAATAGAGCGGCAATTTATGTAATTCTTAATTCTAGCAATACGATCATTGACATAGGGCAAAGCGGGCAAGCAGGGACTCGATTGCTTACCCATGAAAGAAAACCTTGTTGGTATATATATGGAGGAAAATGGTTTGCTATCAAGTGGATACCATCAGATAGATATGGTCGTGAAGATAGGGAAAAATTAGAGCACAGAATAAGGTCTCGAGAAGATCCTCCTTGTGGAGAGAAATAAAAACAGAGCTAAGGTTTGACTATAATTTCCTAGAGATTATAGTTACCTTAACCCCCACACTATTAATTATAAATTATTTATGTCAGATAATCAACAAAAATTGAATCCGCTAAAATTTGTTCCAGTGCCACGGCTTTTGGACCATATTGGTTTGGCAATGTATAGCAAATTTACCAAAGCCATTGGCGAATTGGTGGTTAATGGTTACGATGCCGATGCTACTCAGGTTGATGTGGAAATTAAGCCAAATGAAGTTATTATTAAAGACAATGGTTCGGGAATGGACGAACAAGACATTCGGGAGGGTTATATGTTGCTTGGCGCTAATATCAAACGGACCGAAAAAAGGACCCAAAAATTTAACAGATTGCCAATAGGCAACAAAGGAATTGGTAAACTGGCTGGTTTAGGTATTGCTAATAAAATGGAGATAATTTCTGTTAGAAACAGCAAAGAATATAGCTTTTCAATTGATAGAGACGAATTGAAAAAAGTAAAAAGTTTAGACGAAGCAATTTTTGATGATTTTGCGGTAAGAAATGTTGGAGGAGAAGAGAACGGGACAATAATTAGATTAACAAAACTTCAGCCACATATAAAAATTGACACGGAAACATTAAGAAGTTCGCTTGCTCGAGATTTGCCTTTGGATAGTAATTTTAAGATTTATGTTAATAGACAACTTTGTACTAGAAAAGATATTCCGGCAAAAAGAAGAATTAAAATTGACGATAATGTTCCGGGTTGCGGAAAAGTTTTTGGAGAAATAATTGTGGCTAAAAAGACTTTTAATTCAATCTCTGCCGGAGTAATTACTACTGTTCGAGGAAGAGCCGTAGGGAAACCAAGTCTATTTGGTGTCTATAAGAGCAAACACAGATTTTATCATTCTTTGGCTCAATTAATAACTGGCTCGTTAGAAGTATCTTCATTTGATCCTGAGAAGAAAGACGAGGAAAGGCCAGTAATTCAGACAGATAGAGAAGGTTTTGTAGAAGACCATCCAAAGTATCGCGCTTATTATAATTATATGAGCGCTTTGTTACTTCAAACTTGCAAAGAAGAGGAAGAGGAATTTAATAAAAAAGTTAATGCTGAAAAAGAAGCTAAAATAAAAGATGCGCTTAAAAATGTGATAAATGATTTTAATACGTTTAATAAAGAAAAAAATAAAGAGATAAGTATAGGCAAGGATTCAATTAAAGCCGAAGTTGATAAAGGAGAGAATAAAATTTTTGGAAAAACAGAGGAAGACATTAAAGAAACAAAAGAACCTGAAATTGAATACAAAACAAACCCCGTCGGGATTACTGATAAAAAGCTGCGAGAAAAACTTAAGGGATTAATTGGGTCTGGAACGATTCATTTAGGAAATAAAAGCTATAAAGTTGTTACTCAACCATTGGGAGAAGACGAATACGAATGTAAAATTGATGATGAAGCGCTTTTAGTTGTAATTAATGTATCGCACCCAGCGTATGATCAATCAGTAGCTGAAAAAGCCATAGAGCTTACAGTTTTTAGGGCAATCGCCGATGCTTTTGCTAATAAAAATAGCCAAACATCGGAGGAAATGTATGATAAAATCGATGAGATGTTAAGATTTCAGGCTGTGAGGATGGAATTTAGAAGAGAAAAGAAACCTAAGAGGAATAAAAAAATCTGAACCAATCAATTTTAGCTAGAACATTTAGAGGAAAGATTGAAAAATTAATTAGGAAATAAATTATGACCACTGGAGAAAAAACAACAAAAAATAAAGAGCAACAATCTAATAAATATAATAAGCTATCAATAATTGGTTTTATTCTGTCAGTTATTTCAATTTTCGGAGTAGGCTTAGCTGGTTTAGCTGGTTTTATTTTAGGAATAGTTGCTCTTGTTCAAATTAAACATACCAATGAAAAAGGTAAAGGTTTGGCTATTGCCGCAATAGTCATCGGCTTTATATGGGGTTTTGTAGTAGGTATCTTGGAAAGATTAATTGAAGGAGGATATTAACTAATGAGTAGATAATATGAAAGAAAAAATTAAGTTTATAACGTTCACACAGGTGGCAATGATAAGTTCAACTTACAAGGTATTATTAGAAAGAAGGGGAGACCAAAAAAGACGTAAAAGGTTCCTGACCCTTTTTTCTCCTTTTTTAAATGTGTTTGATGTATAACAGACAAAGATATATAGTTTAGTGAGGAGTTGTTTGAGTTAATTTAATTAAAAACATGTACAATCTTTTTTATAAAAGAAGTACTGGTAAGCCACTTGCGGGAATAGAAAAACCATTTAAGACAGAGGTGGAATTTGAGAAGTACTTAATGGATACTAAAGAGATTTTTTCTGATATTTTTATTCTTAAAAGGCAGGTTAATGCGGGGAGAAATATTCCGGATATGATCGGAATTGATAAAGACAACAATATAGTGATTATCGAAAATAAAAACGTTGAAGTTAGTGGAGAAATATTGCCTCAAATATTACGCTATGCATTGTGGGCAGAAAATAGCCCAGATTCTATAAGGGCAATGTGGCTTGAGGCAAAGAATAGACCAGACGACATAGAAGTAGATTGGGATAATGTGGATATTAGAATTATCGTTTTAGCTCCATCAATAAAACTTTCCACATTAAGGGTGTTAAAGAAAATCAATTATAATATTGAACTGATTGAAGTTAAAAGATTTGTTGTTGGGGTGGAAGAGTGTTTATTGCTTAATAAACTTGAGGAGATTGGCAATGAAGGGGCGAGAGTTGTAAGAGGATTAGCAGAGTACAATAAAGATTTTTATAAAAACAGTCACAATGATAATAGCGTAGACGTTTTTTATAAGTTAATTCACGAGGTTGAGGTATTAATAAAAAGAAAAAAATGGAATTTGGATACGAAATTTAACAAAAATTATGTAGGATTTAAAACAGGATTTCCTAATGTTTTTGGTATTCAATGGATGGGAACAAAATCTCTTGGATTCTTTTTTAAAATAAACAGATCGCAATTCAAATTTCTTCAAAAAGTAAGTCCTTATACCTTAAATTATGACGAGCGTTGGAAGCAGGCGACGTTAAGATATGAGAAAAACGTATCTATACGAAAGTTAGAAAAAGTATTCGAAACAACATACAAATTTTTTGTGAAAAGGTAAATTGACAAGAAATCTAATCTCGCCTCAGAGAAAAAAGAAATCAGGAACCTTTTAGGGTAACCCAGAAATAGGTTGTTTTTGTTTCTAAGTGGTATAATAAGAATATGAATATTACCGAATTATCACAAAAATTAAGGGATTTTAGAAAGGAATCTGAAGCACAGAAAGAAATTAATAGGACAGATAAGGCATTGGTTAATCTCAAGAAATTTGCCAACAGATATCCTTTTAGAGAAAAACCTACCGAGATTCAAAACTTAAAGCCGAAAGAAATTTTTAATCCAAATCAGGGTGATAAAGATTACTTCTTCTATTGGATTCAGTACCCTTTGAAAGCGTTAGGGCATATATTCGTAGGACACGCGGGATGGTTTGAAAATGCACGGGATAATTCCGAGTTGTTTAAAAAATTACTTGAAATACTAGTCGATGAAAACAAGAGTATTGCTGAAAAACTTGATGCTCCTTGGGAAGAAATTAAAGGATTTGGAGGAGATAAAAATTTAGCTAAAAAAATATTGTTTTGTTACTACTCAGAAAAATTATTTCCGATTTACAAAACCGAAGATTTAGAAGATTTCATGAGAAAATTCAATCTACCTTTTCTCAAAAAATCTGAGAGTAAATACAACGGAAGATATGAGGTTCTCACGGTAGGTCAAAGATTCGAATTACTTCAGTATATGCTGAGTAATTTAAAGAAAAGCATTCCCGAATCTGAAAACATGAGTAAATCAATATTTTCTGCGGTTCTTTATTATTATTATCCAGTATCAAGAATGATTAGAGAAGGAAAAAGAGTACATTAAAATGATCACTAATCAAATGAAAAGGGCTCCTGACCCCTTTTCCACGATGTCTAATAACCATGTCTACTTTTACTAAGGCCGCCAGTAATCAAATTTGTAACATATGCCGCCAACAGGGTAAATTATCTAAGGACCACGTTCCCCCAAGGGGAACTTTGATATTTCAAGATGTTGGCATCAATAATTTTGAGAACCTATTTAAGGGAACAAAAAAGAAATTTACAAAAATTTCCCAGAACGGAATAAAATTCGAAACTATATGCGAAAGTTGTAACAATAAATTAGGACATGATTTAGACGCTGGATTAAAATCTTTTACCTCAAATATCACGGAAGAACTCAGTAAACCTATTCCTATAAATAAAACTTTATTAATAGAATGTTTTCCAAGCACAGTTATACGCTCAATACTAGGACATATTTTAGCAGCAAAAACAGAAACGGATAATGTAACTCCTGACAGAAAAATACGATCCTTCCTGTTTGATTACTCAAAGCCAATTCACAAAGATATTCACGTTTTCTACTGGTTTTACCCGTTTGCAAACATACGAATCACGAGAGATTTTGTTATGCCAATATCGCAGGACGAGCAAGGTAATATCAAAATGGGCTTTTGTAACATAATCAAGTTTTTTCCTATTGCATTTCTCGTCACCGATGTAGTTTCATATGCACAACTTCCAAATCTAAACCAATACAGGAATTTCTCCGTTCGAATCAAGGTAAAAATCCCTCTTTCTATTGGAAACATCCACGAAGAAGGCTGGCCTGAAATACCTTCTAATTCAGGAAATCCATTTGTTGCAGGTGGAAAGTCATTCTTTCAAGACAGTATTACTGCGAGCCCCAGGAACAGATTGTCTTCGTTTTAGAAGACATAAATTTATGGAAAAAGAAAAAGGGGTCAGGAGCCTTTTTTCTTTTTCTTATACATGAGCTATATTTTTTATGATATTATAAAAGTATGAAAAATAGCTTTGAGCACAATTTAATAAAAGGAAAAATAGCTGAGATGGTTTTTGATCTAATGATGAGAGAATCAGGGGCTTTTACAATTATTCCTTTCGGTTACGAGAACACTATCCATGAACTTCTACATTATAAAAACATAAAAAAACAAAGGAAAGCTATAAACAGAGTAAAGAGAACCCCTGATTTTGTAGTTATAAGCGAAGAAACAAAGACAGTGAATTTAGTAGAGGTTAAATACAGAAATAATCCTGACTGGGAAGAAATTAAAAAAAGAGCCAAGGAAATAACTGACTTATGGGATCCTTCTTGGTTATTTTTGGCGACACCAAAAGAATTTTACTTTGATTCTGTAAATTCCATAATAAAGAAAGAAGGTGAAATGAAGCCGCTTAATATTAAAAGTATTGATTCCAAGTTAAAAGAAAAATATCTAACACTGCTTAATGATTTTGAGCATAATTAGAATAAGTAGTGACATAGAAAAAGAGGTCAGGAGCGTTTTAGGATGGCACGAATATCATGGGACAAATATATAAAAGAAGAAAAAGAACAAGAAGAAATAAGAAAAAATTGCAAGCTTTTTACAGAAAAAAATTAAAATGATATTAAATACCAAAATTAAAACCACAAATCCTATAATTATATTGTAATATGCAAGTTTTTATAGATACAAATATTTATCTCAACTATTTCCGCTCTGATAAAGAGAAGTTGGCTTCACTAGAGATCCTTAATAAACTCTTAAAAAATAAAAAATTAAGGCTTATTATTCCCAACCAAACCTTGGATGAATATATACGTAGAAGAAGTAGTGTGGTTGAGGAAACAAGAAATCTCCTCCTAAACAGAAAAAAGCAATTAGTTTCAAGTGTTCCGGTCGCTCCTTTTTTGGGAAAATTTTCGGAAATGAAAAAATTGCGAGAGGAAATAAAAGAATCGGAAAATCTTTATAATAAGCTTATTGAGAAATACGACAATGCAACAGACAATAAAGAAACCGCCTCTGACCAACTTATTAAAAAAATCTTTTCTTTAGGGAAGAAGTATAAAGAGACGAAGAAGATTCTTGACGCTGCTTTCGTTAGATACCTAAAAGGTAATCCTCCAAAAAAAAATAATTTTTCATATGGCGATGCAATTGTATGGGAAACGTTATTAGTAAAAGCAACTGGTGATAGTCTTGTTATAATTACACAGGACAGTGATTTTATAGAAAAGAAAAAAGGGAACCAAGTTTTACAAACGTATCTTCAAAAAGAGTGGGAGGGGAAATCAAAGAAAAAGATAGAACTGTATGTTTCGTTAGGAGAATTTATGAATAAATTTGAAAAGAAAGAGGTTGTAAAAAAAGAAGTCGTAGCAGAGGAAAAACAACCCATTTCTCAATTTATTCCTCTATCGCAAATGTCATTAGCTTCTACGGTAACCCCGGTTAATAGAGTGATTAATACGCAAATTAATGAAGAGGATAATTCGCTATATATTCATCTTGCTGATTCAGCAAATGTTAATTCGTCAATAAACTACTGCTCTTATTGTGGTTATAAATTATGTAATGCTATATCAAGCACATCAAGAATTACCACTACATTTATTGGCGGAAACGACATAAAATTCTGTCCAAATTGCGGTAACGAAATTCATGTTTAAGTAAACCTCCCAATTACCCCAAAAAAGAGTTCAGGAACCTTTTAGAATGACCTAGAAATAGGTCATTTTTGTTTTGGGTGATATAATGAAATCATGAACAAAGATAAATTACTTCAATTTTTACTTGAAGCTAGAACTAAAACGTATGCTGGGCTATAGGTAAATTTCAATTAACTCGCGATTTCAAAGATTTTCTTAACTAATTCTTTGCGTGCATAAAAAGCACGGGTAATAGGGCGACGTTTGCCGGTCTGAAGATTTATACCACCAGTCCCTTTTGTCCGTGCTTGAATCCATTTTCCATCTTTCCCGGTAAGAGTATTAAAACCTTTCTTAATTAACTTATTACGGATAAAGTCGTAGTCTGTTTTGATTTCTTTTATCAGGTCATCATCCTCGGCAAAATCTAAACTGGTTACACTTATTAACTCTGCGGTTTTTGAATTC
>Ga0307992_1001512_pt1 | contig 13699 bp, 12 predicted proteins | sample EllFjometagen133_FD_203162 | JGI IMG/M metagenome (GOLD analysis project Ga0307992, IMG submission 203162) | Marine microbial communities from Ellis Fjord, Antarctic Ocean - #133 | ecosystem: Environmental > Aquatic > Marine > Unclassified | place: Southern Ocean | collected 2014-10-08
TCCCGATGATGTTGAAAGGGTTAAAGCTGTTTACAAAGCATTAATTGAGAATAAGCAGCCCTACAATATCGAGTATCGCTTCAAGAGAAGGGACGGTAAGTGGATCTATGTACACGACAGAGCGGTGGCAACCTACGAAAAGAACGGTATGAAATATGCCGACGGTCTGCTCTCCGACATCACGGAACGCAAACAGGCGGAAGAGGAAACGAAAAGACTGAAGGAAAAATACGAGAGCGTGATTAGGAATATCCCCGATACCATATATTCTGGTTTGCCCGATGAGACATGCACAATGACCTTTATCTCTGAGAGATATAGGGACTGGACCGGATACTCCCCACAGGACTTCTATCAAGATCCCTGGGCGTGGCCAAAAACGGTCCACCCTGAAGACAGAGAAGGAGAGTTGAAGACCTATATCGAGTCCTGGCAGAAGAAACGGGCGTATCTCTCCGAATACCGGATTGTTCACAAAGACACCGGACAGGTACGATGGGTCAAGGACCATGGTGTGCCAGTCACCGATGAAAAAGGAAACCTGATATTGTTTGACGGCATAATAACCGATATCACCGAGCGTAAGCAGGCAGAGGCTGAAATCAAGAGACTGAAGGAAAAATACGAGAGCCTGATTCGGAATATCCCGATTACGATATATTCTTCCCTGCCCGATGAGACCTCAACGACAATTTTTGTATCTGAGAGATATGGGGAGTGGACCGGATATTTCCCGAAAGACTTCTACAACGACCGTTATACCTGGCCGAAATCGGTCCACCCCGAAGATAGGGCCAGTGCCATAGAGGCCTATGTCAGAGCTTACGAAAGTAAGGCTGAGTATAACTACGAGTATCGAGTAGTCCACAAAGACACCGGGCATGTACGCTGGGTCATGGATCATGGTGTGCCAGTCACCGATGATAAAGGAAACGTGATATTGATTGATGGCATAATAACCGATATTACTAAACGCAAGCAGGTCGAAGAAGCACTACAGAAGAGTGAGGAATTCAGTTCCAACTTGCTGAATAATTCCCCTAATCCGATAGTGGTTATCAATTCAGATTTATCGGTAAGGTATGTAAATCCGGCACTGGAGAGGATGACCCGGTTTCCCTCTAGAGGTCTCCTGGGGAAAAAGCCCCCCTACCCCTGGTGGACGGAAGAGATCCGACACAAGGTCAGTAAGGACTTGCAGGAAGCCTTGAGAGGGAGAATAGGCAAAAGGGAGGAGCTCTTTCAAAAGAGGGATGGAGAGAGATTTTGGGTTGAGGTAACCTCGGCACCGGTAACACATAATGACGGTTCCAGGTACCTCCTGGTTAACTGGACTGATATAACCGAGCAGAAGCGGCTGAGAGACGATATGCAGTTTTACATCAGAGAGATAACCAGGGCCCAAGAACAAGAGCGTAAGAGAATCTCCCGCGAGCTACACGATGAGACAGCCCAGTCCCTAGCCGACCTTTATACTGATTTTGATATGATCATAATGAAAGAACAGCTATCGGAAAAGGTTGTCCGTCGGCTGGAGCAGCTAAGACTTAAGATTGACAGTATGCTGGAAGAGGTGCGCCGCTTCAGCCACGAGTTACGACCGGGGCTTTTAGACCAGTTCGGATTGATACCATCGCTAGAATCCCTGACCACGGATGTGAATACAGAGGAAAAGCTAAGCTGCCGCCTTGAGGTAACCGGCTCAGAGCAACGGCTATCGTCCGAAGCTGAGGCGTTACTATTCCGTATTACTCAAGAGGCGCTGCGGAATATCAGAAAACATGCCAAGGCGACCAAGGCTATCGTTAGAGTTGACTTCGGTCGGGGTAAGGTCAAACTCAGTATCACAGATAATGGTATCGGTTTTAAAGTGCCTGAAATTCTGAGTGGCTTTGCCCGTAGGGGCAAGCTGGGACTAATGGGTATGCAGGAACGAGCTTACCTCCTTAACGGCAACCTCAAAGTGAAATCAACCGCTGGTAAGGGCACCACGATAACAGTGGATATCCCGACGCAACCAAGTCACAGCAGTCACTGACAGAATACGGCCAGCCTCTCTATTTGTACAATAGTCCTTCCCTATCCCTCCCTTGCCTTCTTTTGCAGTTCGTAGAGCTTGTTGATTGCCTCCAGCGGCGTCAGGGAGTTTATGTCAAGCCCTTCCAGATCTCCCACCACTGCTGATTTTTGCCCGAAGAATGATATCTGCTGGGCAGCCTCTTTCTTCCGCTTAGGGCTTTTTTGTGCTCCTGTCTTTCTACCACTGTCTCCTTCCATTTCCTCCAGCACCTCATTAGCCCGCTGCACCACCGACCTGGGTAAACCTGCCAGTTGAGCGACATAGATGCCATAACTTTTATCAACCCCACCCGGTACAATCCGGTATAAGAAGACTACTCTTCCTCCCTCTTCGGTTACCGCCACGTTAAAGTTTTTCACCCGGGGTAGAACACTGGCCAACTCCACCAGCTCATGGTAGTGAGTGGCAAAGAGGGTTTTGGCACCCAGCCGGGAATTATTATGGATATACTCACAAACTGCCCGGGCAATGGAAAGTCCATCATAGGTACTGGTGCCCCGGCCGATTTCATCAAGGATAATTAGCGAGCGTGGCGTGGCATTATTCAGGATATTGGCTGTCTCCACCATTTCCACCATAAAAGTGGACTGACCAGCGGCGATATCCTCCCCTGCACCGATACGGGTAAATATACAGTCAACCAGACTGATGGTAGCAGAATCGGCGGGAACGAAGCTTCCTATCTGCGCCAGAAGAACGCTTAAGGCGACCTGCCTTAAGTAAGTTGACTTACCTGACATATTGGGGCCGGTAAGGATGATAAGCTGGGCATTATCATTGGAGAGATAGATATCATTGGGTACGAAGCTGCTTGCCGGCAGGCCCCTCTCTACTACCGGGTGACGCCCCCCGTTAATGACTATTTCACTGTCAGTGGTCAACCTAGGCCGGACATAGCCATAATGAACCGCTACCTCGGCCAGGCTGGAGAAAACATCAATGTTCGCCAGGGCGCCGGCAACCGCCAGAATGCGCTCGCTGACAGTAGCTACCTGGCAGCATACCCGATGAAAGATATCCGACTCAAGCTCACCAATCCTGTCACGGGCATTTAGAATCAGGGACTCATACTCCTTTAATTCAGGAGTGAAAAAGCGCTCACCACCAACCAGTGTCTGCTTTCTAATGTAGCTCTGGGGCACCTGGCCAAGGTTAGCCTTAGATATCTCAATATAGTAACCGAAAACCCTATTGAAGCCGACCTTGAGTGATTTAATCCCGGTCTTTTCTCGTTCTTGACGCTCCAGATTAGCCAGATACTGCTTAGCATTCTTGGCTACCAGACGGAGGCTATCCAACTCCTCGGAAAACCCCCTTCGCACTACGCCGCCGTCACTCAAAGATGAGGGGGGCGATTCTTCCAGCGCCTCTGTAATTAAATCAATAACATCCTGGCGTGGCTTGAGTTCGTTCCTAAGCCAATCGATAGTATTACCTTCATTACCAGCGTCGATTACTTCAATGAGTTTGGGAAGAACCTCCAGACTGTGCTTTAGGCTGATTAACTCGCGGGGGGTGGCTACATCGCTCCTCACCCGATTAATCAACCGTTCCAGGTCAGCTACCTTATCAAGCCAGGAAATCATCTGGCTGCGAGCCAAGGTGTTATCGAAGAACCAAGTGATGACATCTTGTCTCTTGGTCAGCTCTGTTATGTCAAGTAAGGGCTGTCCTAGCCAGCGCTTCAGCAGCCGGCTCCCCATCGGTGTTTTAGTCAGGTCAATCACCGAGAGCAGGGAGCCGATGGTTCCCTGTAAGTGACCTGAGTGGAACAGCTCCAGATTTTTCTGGGTCTGCGCATCAATTGCCATAAACGAATCCGTAGAATAGGTAGCAAGCCGGGTTAGCTGTCCCAAGACCCCCTTCTGCGTTTCTCTAATATAGCTAATGATAGCACCGGCAGCTCTTATCGCCAGGGGGAGGTGACCGCAGCCGTAACCATCAAGGGTGGTCACTCCAAAATGCTTAAGTAATGTCTGCTGGGCTCCATCCAGCTCAAACCAGTAATCATCAAGGCGGCTTACCGGAGATGTTAATTCCAAATCAGACAACTGAGCACTATTCGCTGTAATAACCTCCGATGCCTTGAGTCGCTCCAGTTCTGTATTAACCCGCTCAAGAGGTATTTGGGTAAGTGCAAAATCACTGGTGGTGATATCAACATAGGCAATACCCGCTGCCTCATCACCCAGCACAAGGCTGACCAGATAGTTATTGGCTCTGCTGTTAAGCAGGATGGGCTCAATGACTGTTCCCGGTGTTACCACTCGCACCACATCACGTTCAACAATGCCCTTACTATCACCAGGCCTGGTCACCTGCTCACAGATAGCAACCTTATAGCCACGATTAATAAGCCTTGCCAGATAGTTATCCAGGGCATGATAAGGAATACCGGCCATAGGCACCCGGTGCCCCTTACCCATCTCTCTTGAGGTCAGGACAATATCCAACTCCCGTGAGGTGATCCCGGCATCCTCATCGAAGGTCTCATAGAAATCCCCCAAGCGAAAGAGGACGATAGCCTGAGGATAATCATGCTTTATCTTGAGGTATTGTTGTCGAACAGGGGTTAGCCCTTCTTTTACCATCAAAGCCTATTCTACTAGAATTTGCGGTGAAAAAGAAGGACGATTTTAGTCTACCTTACCCTATTTCCACCTGGTTTACCTTCCGGGTTATGAAGATGAATCGAATCTGTACCGCAGGCCAGCTATTTCCTGGTTTCCTTGGGTTTTCTCACCAGGATAGGTAACTCCGATTGCTTAAGTACAAAGTCTGCCACGCTACCAAAGACCAGACGCCCCAAGCCGCTATGCCCATGGGTACCCATAGCGATAAGGTCTATATCATTCTGGGTAGCATAGTTGACAATAGTCTTACCGGGGTCCCCGGGCAGAGTGACGCACTCTACGTGGAGTCGCTTCCTGCGCAGTTTCTTTGCCACGCGCTGTAGATATTCTCCAGCTACTTCACCGTCTCTTTGAATCTTTTCCAGCGGGGTGGCGTGATAGTAGCCGACTAACGGCTGGACAACAGCGCCTGGTGGAACGGTAACCTCGAGAAGCACCACCCTACTATCGGAAGGCAGCGCCACTTCGGCAACATAGGGTAAAATCTGCTCAGTAAGATTGGAACCATCCAGACAAACCAGAATTTTTTTGAACATTAAGCCTCCTTTTTTGAAAGCCGACCACACTTAGATTACTTTTACCTCTACCTCATGGGTGGTTATGCTATGGTATTGCAATGACAAAGCCGTGTCAAGAACAGTTGCGTAATCGCCGGCAAAAGTATAAGATATTAGGCATTACAGAGATATAAACAACTTAATCTTCGAGGTGTTGATAATGATTATGGAGCCAGTTCACATTGGGTTTGGCAATATAATAGCCATGAACAGAGTTATTGCCATAGTCTCACCGAACTCAGCGCCTACCAAGCGCGCTGTTCAAGAGGGAAGAAACAAAGGGCTGCTGATTGATATGACCAACGGCAGAAGAACGAAGGCTGTTATCATCACCGACAACGGGCATATTATTCTAGCAGCTCTGGCTCCAGAAACCATTGCCGGACGGCTACAAGCCAGCCGGGAAAACCCTGCACTAAAGCTAGAGCCAAGCGATGAAAAAAGTGAGCTGTGAGAACCAGTCTCCTTTTGACCTGTTACCAGGATCTTTACTAATAGTCCTTTCCGGACCATCGGGCGTAGGTAAAGATGCGCTTCTGACTAGGATAAAACAGTCCGGTTACCCCCTAGAATATGTCACCACGGTAACCACACGAGGTAAGCGAGCCAACGAGAGAGATAATGAGCACTACCACTTTGTCTCCCCGGGAGAATTCCAGGAGATGATAAGAAATGAGGGATTACTGGAGTGGGCTAATGTTTACGGGAACTGGTATGGTGTGCCTAAGCAACCGGTTCAAAAAGCCCTGGAAAAAGGACAGGACACAATAGTAAAGGTTGATATTCAGGGAGCAGCTACTATCAAAAAACTCTTGCCGGAAGTAATCTCCATCATCCTTATGCCACCATCTATGGAGGAGATCGTCAGCCGGCTCAATCAACGCTGTACTGAAACACCCTTTGATCTAGCCCTGCGCATAAAAACTGCCGGGGGAGAAGTAGAACAACTAGCCTTGTTTGACTATGTAGTAGTAAACAGGGAGGACGAAGTTGACCTGGCTGTATCAGAGGTCAAGGCAATCATTACTGCGGAAAAGTGCCGGGTAAGCCCGCGAAAGATTACCCTATAGGCCGGCCAGTTAGAATAACGGCCGTAGCAGCCAGGCAGCTAAGTAACCCAGTCCACCACAGACAGGAAAGGTGATTACCCAGGCAGCGACAATTCGGCGTGCCACACCCCAGCGCACCGCCGAAAGTCGTTTGGTAGCGCCAACCCCCATAATAGCCGAGCTGCTGCAGTGAGTGGTACTTACCGGGATACCTAACTGCGAAGCTCCCTCAATCACCCCCGCCGCGGCAACATTAGCCGTAAAGGCATGAATTGGCTCCAGGGCCGTAACCTTCATCCCTACTGTTTTGATAACCCGCCAGCCGCCCATGAGCATACCTAGACTGATGGCGGCGGATGATACCCCTATTACCCACCAGGGAATATTGTTCCACAGGCCAGTCTGGCCGGTATGAATTACCAACGCCATAGTGATGATACCTATCGGCATTTGACCGTCATTCTTACCGTGGCTGTAAGCAAGAAAGGCGGTAGTAAGCCACTGCAAGCGGCTGAAGATAGTCCGCAGTTTAGCCGGAGCGCTACGGCGGAATATCCATAAGAGAGCAACCATCAGACCAAAACCACCGGCAAAGCCCAGAGCCGGGGCAGCTGCCACCGAAACCAGAATCCGCTGCATAACATTCCACACCACTGCCCCACTACCAGCTACCGCTACTCCGGCGGCAGCCAGCCCGGCAATAAATCCATGGGTAAGACTTATCGGTACACCGTAGTAGGTAGCGATAGCACCCCAGACAACAACAGCAATTAGAGCAGCAACTATAGGGAGATAAGAAGTCATCGCTTCCGGGACCAGAATTCCCTTACCGATGGTCTTGGCAACTGCCGTGCCGGTAGCGGCACCAACCACATTAAAGCAGGAAGCTACTATGATAGCATTTCGGGGAGAAAGAGCACGAGAACCAACCGAAGCAGCCACGACATTGGCGGCATCATTGAAACCGTTGACTACACCAAAGCCGAGCGCCAGAGAAATAATCAGGATAAGGAGCGGATCAGCCATACTTGAGGGCTACCCCTTCAAGAACATTGGCCACATCCTCACACTTGTCGGTTGCCGCTTCCATATACTCGTATATCTCACGCCACTTAATGACCTGAGCGATATCTATATCATCATCAAAGAGCTCAGCCATTGCAGCACGGAATACCCGGTCAGCAATATTCTCCAGACGGTTAATCTCAACACACCGCTCAAGCACCTGCTTCAGCTTAGCACGGTGCCTCAATTGAGGCACTACCTTCTCTACCTCAATCGAGGCCTGGACGATAATATCAGCCAGTTCCTTAGCCCTCAGCGTAGGGCACTCTATCTTATAAATAAGGAAAGCATCGGCTGTTGAATGAATCAGGTCAGTCACATCATCCAGGGTATAGGCCAGCAGTGCCATGTCCTCTCTGTCAAACGGGGTAACGAAGGTTCGGTGCAGCTGAGCTATAATCTGATGGGTAATAGTATCACCCTGGTGCTCGAGTTCGACTATTTCAGCCACACTTTTCAAGACATCACCGCAGGTATCAAGCATTCCCTGCAGTGCCTCAGCCGTCTTGACCATATTCCGGGTACTCTGCTCAAAAAGCCCGAAAAACTTCTCTTCTTTAGGGATAAAAGGGAACCTAACCATTGTTATTTCTCCTCCGCCAATGAAGAGTACACAGATACTTCCCTCTGGATTATAACTCAGATTAAGATTAGGAGGTCAAGAGCCTGAGCACAAAATCTGCACTTTAGTTTAGATGAGGACTATGTAATTGTCAAGCAAAAGTCCTATTGACAGAAGCCAGGTAGGCGAGTAGAATTCTTCGAGCACTGTGGAAAAGTAATCGAAGCAAACTGGTTAAGGAAGTGGAATATACTTGACCATTTCCTAAATCGGTGCCATTATTATGGCTGTGATTTAAAAGTTTAAACCAGACAAAGGATAATGGACACGAAAGAGGCGCTACGGAATGATAAAAAAAGAGCTTGTTGAGGAATTACCTACCATTCGTCCGGGTGATCGGGTACTGCGCAGGAGGAGGCCTCAAGGAAAGTGGCGTACCATCTCTCAAAATATTTCAAGATTATTTAGGGTTACCGCTAATAAGTAAGTTTAGAATAGATGTATATTATTATAGCCGGTGCAGGAGTAGTAGGTTTTCATATAGCCTCTCTGCTTGTCCAGGAAAATCATCAAGTAGCGGTAGTAGACCAGTCCGAAAAGGCAATAGAGAACGTCCGCCGCCAGCTCGATGTGGCTACCATTCCGGGCAATGCGGCAATACCCAAGACCATAATAGAGGCAGGGGTTCATAATGCTGATTTAATCATTGCTGTCACCGGTAGTGATGAAACCAACATGATAATCTGCCTTATTGCTAAGGAACTGGGTGCCCGTATGACGATAGCCAGAGTTCGCAACCCCGAATATTCAAGCTATTTTATCAGCCCAGCCACTTCCCCATCCGCCCCCAGGAAAGTGATCCGGCCGAAGACCTTCGGGGTAGACCTCTTCATCAACCCAGTGGTTGAAGCCACTAAAGAAATAATAGATATACTATCTGGTTTTTATCCCTCCCCGGTAGAGAGCTTTGCTAATGGTCTCGTTCAGATAAGGGAATTCAGAACCGAGAAGGGGATAACAATAGACAAACCCTTAAGCAAGATTATTTTCCCCAGGCCGTGTGTCATCGCCGCTATTCTCCGTACCGAAGGCATCTTCATCCCGACCACTGATGAAATCATCAAAGAGGGTGACTGCGTTTACCTAATTGCCGCTGCCGAGTTTATGGATGAGTTAGGAGAGATGTTTGTCCAACCACAGCGCCCGGCCAGAAGTGCAGTCATCCTGGGCGGAGGTCGTGTCGGCTGTAGGGTTGCTGAAGGGCTACAAGAACATGGGGTCTCCGTTAAAATCATTGAGAAGAACATGGACCGGTGCCAGGAGGTTGCTGCTATATTGGAAGGAACAACAGTAGTCCAGGGTGATGGCACTGACCGTGATTTTCTTATTGAGCAGGGAGTCCCGCTAGCAGATGCCTTCATTGCCAGTACCGAGAGTGACGAACTAAATATCCTTTCCGGATTATTAGCTAAGAACCTGGGAATCTCCCGGAATCTAGTTCTGGTCAATAATCCAGGGAATATTTCTCTGGCCAAAGCAGTCGGGGTTGATGTAGCAGCATCACCACCCTTACTGACGGCTCGTAAAATCGCTCGCTTTGCCCTCCACGGCGGAGCCATTTCGGTAGCCCTGCTCGGTGGTGAACAGATACAGGCCATCGAATTTGTGACTGGTCCAACAGCACAGATAGCCCAGCAAAGGATTAAGGAAGCAGGACTGCCCAAGGGAACAATCGGCGGAGCTATTGCTCGCAACAGTACTGTCATCATACCCCCCGATGACAGCAAGGTACAACCGGGTGATCACGTTATCATAATATCCCCGCTTCTGCTTATCCCAGCCGTGGAAAAGCTGTTCACCTAAAAACAATAGATTATGAGAGTAAGTGTTGTTCTCCACTACCTAGGACTGCTGATAATGGGACTCGGGATATCCATGCTCTTTCCCATGGGTTGGAGCTACTACTATGGAGAACCCGTATCCCAGGTATTTGCTATTTCAGCAGGCATCACCGCTTGCTCAGGTCTACTGCTCTGGCGCTTAACACCGGGCAGCGAGGGGAGATTCAGCCGACGAGAAGCATTGCTGTTCGTTACCTGCGGGTGGGTACTGGCCTCAGCCTTCGGTGCCATACCATATCAACTAGCCGGAACCTTCCCCAGCTATCTTGACGCCTATTTTGAGGCCATGTCAGGTTATACCACCACTGGAGCCACCGTGCTCAGTTCCATTGAAAGCCAACCCTATGGCATCCTCCTCTGGCGTAGCTTTACTCAGTGGCTGGGGGGAATGGGAATAATAACCCTCTTCGTCGCCCTGTTTCCCCTGTTCGGCATGGGGGCTGCCCATCTGGTCGAAGCTGAGATACCGGGACCCCAAGCGGAAAAGTTGACCGCCCGTATCCAGGATACGGTTAAGTCACTATGGTACCTCTACGTTAGTTTCTCAATTGTGGAGTTTCTCCTGCTCTGGCAGGCAGGGAGGATGCCTGTATTTGACGCTATAACAATCACCTTCGGCACAATGCCTACCGGAGGCTTCGCTGCCAGAAGTCTAAGTATCGGTGCCTATGACAGCATAATAGTTGAAGTCATCGTTATTACCTTTATGATAATCGCCGGAGTGAATTTCGGGCTACACTACCTTCTCCTGCGAAAACGCCAACCCGGACATCTCTTCGGTAACCCCGAATTTAGATTTTACATAGGCTTGCTTACCTGTGCTTCCATCCTTATTGCTTTAAATTTAATAAACGGCATGGGGATGTCTATCGGTAATGCCTTCAGACATAGTAGCTTTCAGGTTGTTTCGATTATGACGACAACCGGTTTTAGCACGGCCAATTTTAGTACCTGGCCGGCATTCGCTAAAGCAACCCTACTTGTACTGATGATAGTCGGCGCCTCGGCCGGCTCAACCGGAGGAGCGCTGAAGGTAAGCAGGCTTATGGTATTGTTAAAGTATACCTACCGCCGAATTTCACTCGCCTTTAATCCTCAGGCAACCATTCCGATAAAGGTCGGCAATAACGTGTTGTCAGAACAGGTTATCTCCGGGATCATCGGTATGACCATTCTATATTTTACTACCATGATTGTGGGTTTTCTGGTAATGAGTTCCCTCGGGCTGAGCCAGATAACCGCCCTTTCTTCTGTTATCGCTACCCTGGGAAACGTTGGTCCCGGCCTGGGCATGGTAGGCCCGGTGCTAGACTATGCCTTTGTCCCTGCTGTCGGCAAGGTTGCCCTTATCATATGCATGCTGGCGGGACGCCTTGAGCTTCTCACTGTGTTCGCTCTCTTTGCCCCATCGTTCTGGAAGTGGCGCTAGTTAATCTGACGCTCTAGACAATGCATTGCAGAATGTTTGTAGTATCTTGGCAAGAGGGAGTATAATTATCGATGCTCAATAACAAACGAAAATGCCAGGCAATGAGATTTAACCAAATTTTGGTACCTGTGATTGGTAGCCGGGCTGATGAAGAAGCAATTCAGTTCGCCTGCAGACTGGGTAAACAGGACAAGTGCCAAGTCCGTGCCATTTATATTATCACACTGAAACGCGACCTATCGCTTGATGCCGAAATCAAACCTGAAATTCAGAAAGCCGAAGAGATATTGAACCATATAGAAAGAATCGCTATAGAAAATAACTACAAGATAGCCACTGATGTACTCCAAGCCCGCGAAGTTGGGCCAGCCATTGTCAATGAAGCCGCCGAACGGGAGGTTGACCTAATCTTGATGGGTTTTGCCTACAAGAGGCGTTTCGGAGAGTTTAGCCTTGGTGAAGCGGTACCTTATGTGCTTGAAAATGCCCCCTGTCGTGTCATGCTATATCACCTATGTCCTATCTAAAATACCTAACTAAAGGGGCTATTTTATGAAAGCAGTAATTATGGGTTGCGGTCGGGTTGGAGCCAGACTAGCCGGACTACTAGATGCCGATGGCCATTCAGTAACCATCCTGGATACGGATACCTACAGTTTCCGAAGGCTGCCGCCAACTTTCAAAGGTAATGCCTTGATCGGTAACGGTCTTGACCAGGAAGTGCTTAAAAGATCAGGCATAGAGGAAGCAGACGCCTTCGTAGCCACAACCCAGGGGGATAATCGCAATATTATGGCGGCTCAAATCGCCAAGAATATTTTCAATGTACCCAAGGTGGTCAGCCGTATTTATGACCCCCTGCGCCAGGAATTATACAGCACCATGGGACTGGAGACCATCAGCCCAACCACAATATTTGCTCAGATACTTAGAGAAAAGCTGGAAAGCTGAAGCGAAAATATGTACATCATAATTATCGGTGGTGGTAGAGTAGGTTACTATCTAACTAAAGCCTTATTAAGCGAAGGCTATGAAGTAGTCATCATAGAAAAGGATGCCAGCGTATGCAAAATCATCAACGATGAACTGGGTGGCGTTTGCATCCGTGGCGATGGCTGTGAAGCAGTTACCCTGGCTGAGCAAGGCACCAGCCGAGCTGATATGCTTATTGCGGTAACCGGTGACGATGAAGACAATTTGGTTGCCTGCCAGGTAGCTAAATACAGATTCAATGTTGCCCGAACCATAGCCCGAATTAGAAACCCCCAGAACGAAATTGTCTTCAGGAAACTGGGGATTGATATTACGGTAGACAGCACTAATGTTATCCTGGAACACATCAAGGGAGAACTGCCAACATACCCTCTGACACATCTGAAAGCTCTCAGAGAGACGGGGCTGGAGATCGTGGAAGTCAGAATTCCACCCGACTCAAAAGCAGTCGGCAAGAAAATAAAGGAGCTTTCTCTACCGGAAGGAAGTAAACTGTCTCTAATCATTCACAAGTCACAAAAGCCTCACCTCCCTTCCGCTGACACAACCATCAGGGATGGAGACAGGATAATAGCAGTCACTGCCCCGGAGCAGGAAGAAGCACTGCGTACCGTACTCAGCGGTACTTAAATAAGAGCGGGACGGTAGCTCCTCTATCCTTTCATACTCCCCCCCCAATTTTCCCCGAATAGCCTTCAGCAAGAGGCTGTTTATCAATGTAGCAACGGACTGTTGGAATCAATCCCTGTACGGACGTTTGACAGGAGCCGGGTCTCTATTATACTGTGGCCTTAACCAGCTGGATGGTAAACTTTAGCCAGCATATTATCTTTACCACCTATGGTTGCCCGTATTGTTATGTAAAGTCGCATCAGGAGGACTGCTATGGCAAGCAAGTACTGGACGCCGCTTACGATTTCACTACTGGCCATTATCATCACGGCAAGTATCGTAGTCTGGTCACGATATAACGCCAACCAGCCTATGGAGATTACTATCGCCAACCCTCCCCACGAAGAACAACCGGGCGAAATTTACATCGGTGGAGCGGTTAATAACCCCGGCTTATATCCGCTAAAGGCCGGTGACAGCATAGCGGTGCTGGTTCAGGCTGCCGGAGGCACAACTACCGGCAGCGAATCCGACGACATCAGTCTCTACATTCCTAAAGCAGGAGAAGAAGACCTGCCACAAAAGATTGACCTTAACCGGGCCGAAGTCTGGTTACTAAAGGCCCTGCCAGGGATTGGTAGCGACAGAGCCAATGCCATAATAGCCTATCGTAACCAAAATGGCCCCTTTCATAATACCAGCGAACTAATTAAGGTAAGCGGTATCGGGACTAAAACCTTCCAACAGGTTGAACCCCTGGTTGCTGTAGCCGACTAAATTCAGGATGGCGGATATTGTCACTTATCTACCTAAGCTGT